>Ga0209093_1000266_pt1 | contig 27130 bp, 36 predicted proteins | sample SidtaG_4_FD_187450 | JGI IMG/M metagenome (GOLD analysis project Ga0209093, IMG submission 187450) | Marine algal microbial communities from Sidmouth, United Kingdom - Sidmouth_Male1 metaG (SPAdes) (version 2) | ecosystem: Host-associated > Algae > Red algae > Unclassified | place: Sidmouth...
AAGATCCCACCCAGCACCGACAGCGCCACCTGTCCGAACCGGGGCGTGACACGTCATTCGCGTCACCCGGTGTACCAACGACCTCCGGGCCAGCCAAGGGGCGTGGGCTGGGACGCGTAATGCGACACTTCCCTAAGGTGACTGCCATGCTGGCTCGACTTGTGGCACAGTTACTACGACTGAGCTACACTGGGGTGGTGATGGGTGGCCATAGACGGGCGGTGCGCGTGTTTTTCAACAGCGACTTCCCGGCTATAACCAACACGGTTTGTCATAAGGGGCACAGCGCGTCCATGCCTTGCCCCTGCTGCTTTGGCATGAAATGCCCCACAGAGGCCCACTCTCTGTTGCATGAGGCATTTGGGACCCTGCAGGACTTGGACTGCACCCATCTTCCCAGGACGACGGCGCGCTTGAGGGAAATGCAAGAGGCGTATGGGGGCTTGGGACGGACCCCGGCCGAACATGGGTTGGCTACACACATATCGGTGGAGCGGTCACCAGTCATTGTTGTGCCACGTTCCCAAATCGTGCCCCTCCCACTTCATATCACGATTGCTATCACAGCTCGGCTCCTGCGGTGGGCAATTGAAGCTTGAACCCAAGAGCGTGGGCCTGCGGACGGTCCGCAGTTTGCGCACCAACTGGCGGCTATTTTAAGCGTCAACATTGGCGTCGAGCCTGTGCCCTACCACGGGGGCAACTTCATCCGTCGGCACTGCCACACAATCGCTTCTGGGAGCGGTGAGATTGTGGACGCGCTGCGTTCTCTCGTGCCTGCTCCCCGGCTCACCGCCTATGAACGCGCATGGGATCTCTGGCGGGGGGTACTGTCAGCCCTCAACCGAGCGGCGCTTATTCCCCCCGCCGAGCAGGCGCGGCCCAAGGCTGGTGCACCAGCGTTCGTCAGACTCCTCCAGGGATCATTCCCTTGGATGAGCACTTCGCCCAAGCTCCATATGCTGTTTGCCCACTCTTGGGAATTCATGGGGCTTTGGGGCAGCACGGGGCTGTACGGGGAGCAAGCCATCGAATCATGGCATGGTTTCTATAACCAAAACCCTCCCCGGTTTACCGCTGAGACGGCTCTGCTGTCCTGTAGAGAGCTGTTGCAGACGATGGCGCTGAGCGGCGTGGCGTCGGAGGCTCTGTGGCGGGCGAAGGCCCCAATTCGCCAGCGCAAGGCGGCGCCGCGCGGCGCGCTGCGGCCTGGGGACCGACGATTGCGGCAGAACAAGACATGGCGGCGTGAGTGCCTCATGACGCTGTAAAAGAGGAGAGATAACAGGGCCAAGTGGGCCAAAGACCAGTTTGAGGATGGCAATGGCGTGATAGAAGCGTACGCTGAGAAATAGATGTTTTTGCTATTGGTGGCCTTTCTCATAGGTGGACCGCTGGGTGTGATCTTGGGGCCGGGGCTTCCACCAGATGGGCCTGTTGGATGTCCGATGTCCTGCGAGCCCAAGACGGATCAACAGCCGGGTTCACCGCTCTGAATGGAATGAAGCTGGTGTCACATGCTGATTGGTCCACGGGCTCTTCACTCTGAAAAGTGGTCAATGTGGCAGCCGTAAGTGTATGATGTTTGAGCTCTTCCGACAGCTGTTACGATGGCCAATAGAAAGCTATAATTGTTGAACAGAGCCAATAAGGTGACAGCCTGGGCCCTGAAATCCAAAAGAGCCGCTTGAGGCGGTCTTATCTAGGCGTGGCTGCTGGAGGCAGGCTAAAGCCGACTTTGCCCTGGCGCTTGTCGAGCTGCTGCACGACAAAGTTAGCTTGCGGCCGACGCCCTACCACGGCGGGCTTTTTATTGGCCGCGACTGCCACACAATCGGCGACAACTACGCCATCGTCTGCGCCGCGTTGAAGGGAAAGGTCTCCGAGACGCAACTGGCAGCGTAAGAGCTAGCATGGTCTCTGTGGATCGGCGTGCGCAAGACGCTTAACCGGGCGGCTGTCATCCCCGCGGACGAGGTCGCTCGGTTCCGGAATGACACCGCCGCCATGGTTTGTCTGCTCAAAAGCAGCTTCCCGTGGCTCTCTATCTCCCCAAAGCTGCACATTTTGATGTGCCATGCTCCTGAATTTTTGGAGAGCTGTGGGAGCATTGGGCTGTACGGGGAGCAGGGGTTGGAGGCCTGGCACGGTCGCTATGGCCAAAACGCGGTCAAGTACCCCGGCGCCACGGAGCTAGAGCGCGCGGCATGCTTTCTGCGGGCAATGGCGTTGGCACTCGAAGCCAGTTCTGGCGTGCTCGCGCGGTACTCGTCATCTCGGCGGCCTTCTGTGGCCAGTGCCCGAAAAGAGGTCCGGGTGGGTGACAAACGTCGGAGAGAGAACAAACAAGAACTACCACCTTGCGCGGCCGAGATGCGGAAGGCATCCAAGAAGAGAAAGCAGTGAGCGGTGGGTATGGCTAGGGAGGCGGGCACAACTGTCGGCGTGCATCTTGGGGGTCAGGGGGCCTAGAGAACGGGACGATAAATCAGCACTGCGACAAACATATGTCTGCACAAGAGCCGCCATCCAGACAGCTGCCTCCACTGATATCCCAGATTGCTCTCCCAAATGCACCGCATCGTCTGTGGGTCGCAATGGCTCTGTCTGACTCCTGCAAGACACGGTGGTTGGCTTGCAAGAATACAGACGGCAAATCTCAGCCAATAGTTCGATCGTAGCTTGTCGAACAGCCAATCCGACTTCATTTCTACGCCCTGTCGTCGGCTCTTCCTTCCTTCTCTCTGCAACCGCCATTTTTTGGAGGTTAGCAACAGAATGTATCTGTCTCGATATCCCAGTCATCAGTACAGTCGTTCCAGAAAGAACCTAGCACTCAGCCGAGACCAATAGTACCATCGACATGGCACATGTGCCACATTTGGACTCGAATCTTCTGCGGCTCGGACTACATCTCTAAAATCGCTCGAGCGGAACCAGACGGATCAGCGATTCTAGGCCCCGAGGGGCGATGGTAGAAGCTCGATGCCAGTCGGTGTTTACAGTTGAAAAGCATGATGGCCGATTCAGCTCAGCTGTGCCGGATTTTCACTCCCGTGGCAGCCTCGTCGGGGCTGTGGCACCATTAAGTCCCCCGCACGCACACGTGCAAGACACTATTGCGGATCGCCGGAAATTGTTGCCTCTTATGTTGCCTCTGCGGTGACCTCTGACGTCTGTGCAGGCTCTGAGTGCCCTCTCAGCAAGAGGTTCGACCGATGAGTGGGCTCTTGTGCACCGCGCTTCAGAAAGGACCTCTTCATAGATGCTCCACTTGTCCCCGGCTCAGAAGAGGCGGACTTGGAGTCCACGGCTCTGTGTCGTGAACGACCTGCCTTTCCCTTCGAAAACAGTGCATGGGTCCATGCGGCCCCTGTCGGTCTTGCACGAGCCAATGCCGCGCGGCGCTGGGCCCAGCGGCCAATTTGGTTACCCCAGGGCCAGGCCCGCACCAGAGACACACAAATTCGACTGCAAACCGATCACAAACTTAAGACTAGCTGGCAATTAGCTGAGGACCATGGCACAGCTGAATAACAAGTCAACAGGAATCATGTGCAATCCAGTGATGGACCTCGACTGGAACGTGGACCGGTGCTAAATTATTCCGGACGGATTACGATCAATAGTGGAATCGATCGTCGTGTCGCTATGCAGCCCGGGTCCGCAACGGGTTGCGATCGTCGCTATCCACCACCCTGCTCGAACCTCTGGGGGTGGCTGCGGCTTTCGAATGCCGCAGGCACTCGAAAATGTGACGGACTGCGCGTGGGTGGCCGGCTGTTAACACAGTCGACTGGTGACCGCTTGGTGCCGCGCAGCCTCGTAGTAGCGTCGGTATCTCAACGGCAGAAGACCGCCAGGTCACGACAGTTCCCCTCCCCCCCTCATGGATCAGAATTGGCGGTGTTTCCGACGCGCAGGGGTTTCCTCAGGCACTGGTCGTGCGCCTCCCTCATAGCCATCCACGTGTCGTGGAGCGGCCTGGTCGGAAGCACGGTTGTGTCCTGCGTTACAGTACGTGCGCAGCGCTTCCTGGCCTCAGTTTGTGTCCGCCGACGATTGGGCCACAGCTCAATCAAAAACATTCGAATTGTCGAGAAATCCCCGTCTTCGTCGTCGCCGCTTTCTATCGCTCGGAGTGACGTGCCACCATCGCCGATCCTTGTTCGCCGTGGCTGTGCCGACGCGTCCGCTACATTTGCCGTCCCCATTCCCGGGCCTCCCTAGTCTTCTCGACCACCCACCCACTACAGAGCTGTAGCACGAGATACTCTATGGTTCGTGCGTCACCATGCGGCCGTTCCCCGTCGCCAACATTAAGACCGCCGAACACCGCGTGTTTCATGGTCTCCGCGCGTTCTTTATGTTATCTGACAAAGCCACGGCTGCCTTTACGCTTTCCCACTATCTCCTTGCGCATTGCTGTGACCTCATGCTTTTGAATGCTCCGTACTTGTCTTTTCCACTGCGCGTGTACAGAAACGGTCGCGCCGCCATCGTCATTTCGATAAAGCGCGGGGGAGGAGAACGACGATCGCAACTTTGCCCGCGCCGCCGTCGCCGGCAAGCGGCGGCGCCAGCCAAGCCGCGTTTCAAAACATCAGGTACGCCGAAGTCGCCTGTGGAGTTGAACACTTGGCCTTGGTGTGGCTACATTTCAGCGACTGCTTCAGCTGACTTTTGCGGTTTCTGACGCGACGACCGCTGTCCTCCTTCTGCCGACGTCCTCTTCTTTCGCTTGCTGCGCGTACCGTCCTGTTAATTTTGATGCTCTGGTTCCTTCTCTTCCACGAACTGCTGTGCAACAGCCGTGTCGAACCATCACCGTCAGGTTCATACGGCGTGGGGCGAACAGATGACGGCGAGGAAATCTTCTCTCAGAGATGCGGCCGGTGCACGGCGGCGACGTCGAGACTGCTCTTATAGCAGGCAGGTATGCCAAAACGTGTGATCAGGCGAGTAATGGCAGCCGAGGTGGCTCTGGTCCAGCGTCTCCTCTCGTTGATTATATTTTTCGGCCACTGACACAAACACCGCCACACTCCCCCATCGCGGTCGCTGGTGGGCTGCTTTCTCGATGCGCTTTCCGAACTCGTGTGTGCTGTGGGATGCTTTTTGATACACTGTCCCATCCACAGCTGCACGAAACTACGCCCAGAGCTCATCGTGAGCTCGGTACGGCGCGGAGGGGGGGGCAAGGACGACGAGGACATTGACGGAGGCGCAGCAGTCGGCGCGCAGCTGCTTGACCGCAGCCACTTTACCGAATAGCAGGTACGACGAGCTTTGTTGTGCGGTGAATACTGGCAGGTCGTGCAGCTGTTGCCCTTCGTCTTCTCAAGCTACTGTTTCCATTTACTGATACGACCGCTGCTGTCGTCCATTTTTTTTGTGTCCTTCTTTCCGTTTCCTGGTTGCGTTACCTGTTCCAGTGTGTGCTTCTGATTGCTGTGGAACACTTTCTTTCGGAATGAACAGATGTAAAGCAGCTTGTGGAGATGGCGTCATGGAGCGAGGTCGCGTCAGGGGAGGGCCAGCAATGACGGAGGCGTGTGCCGGCACTGCCTCGCTGTCCGCCGGGCGCTTTTTTGGAGAGCCTCCCAGCAAGCATGGCGTCAGCTCTGCGAGTGCCTGAAGACGAAACCAGAGGAGATGGAGAGTTGCCGTCAAGGCCGATGTTAGGGACCTCTCGTTGAGGTCGTGAGCATCAGTTCTTCGATATGATTGTTATCGCATGACGATTGTTTCCATTGCATCTCTGTGTGTTCCAGTCTGTACATGTAGAACCAAGTGGAAAGCTCTGTACCGAGAAGGGCTCTCCGCGCCTTGCAGTGCGGATGAAGTTTTATTCAAAGTCATCATAGCCGCTACTTAGAGTTTAGCAGGGATTAGGACGAGCGCAGACAACAGGTGCCATGGTTGCTCTGGAGAGACCAGCCAAAGGGAAAACTGCATGATGTCCTCTGCGTCCCTTTTACTCTGGGTTACGTCGTTGTCGTACAGCATGGGAGACTCCAACTTTTCTGGCGCGTGTGTCGGGAACACGCGGTAGTCAGATAGTGACGGGATTGCACATGGTCTGGGACAGAAGGATGCCTGAATGGATGCACAAAGCACAGGCGTGGTGCGTGTGACAACCCAGGGAAGCACGGTCGACTCTTCCACGCGACAGCTTTGTGACGCCTGATCTTCGTGTTGTCGAAACATTTGTCAAGCACGCATGTGAGGCCACTTTCCGCGTGGGCAACGAACACTTGCGGATGCATCTGGTGCAGCGAGTTGCAGTCCTCGACTGTATTCCAAACGGGCCCGTTTATTCCGCCCAGACGCACGACCATCTGGGCTGCTACGTACTTCGTTTCTAGTCTAGTGCAGAACGCCGCTGACCAGGGGAGGTGGCAACGGTCGACGCGAAGCGCTCTTTGCACATGCCGGTGCCGAACCACGCTCTGGCTTCGCTTTCGACCCCGAAATTGCCGGGCGCGACGGCAGGCGTCAGGCTGTCACCGATGGCATGCGCGCCTTGTTTTCGGACGCCTTTGGCAGCAGGCAACAATATGCCGCAGTATATGTTGCGAAGGGGTACCTGGCCGCGAGCGGAGCCACGGGCACGCCCGCCGCTGCCGCAGCTGCGGATTCCCCCTGAGGTCAGGTGACTCATGTGGCACGTTCTATCAGCTACCGCAAACGAAGCTGCGAAAGCCCATGCGGCAGCGTCTGGTCAGATGCCTGAAAGGCGCGCGACTATGGCCGTCGCTCCCTGGTCATCTCTGTGAATTTGTCTCCTCTTGTGACGTTGCTCCCCTCGACGCCCACTGCCGGTGAAGATGAACGCTGGTGCTGTTCTTCATTCACTGATGGCTTCTGCGCGAGACGTGGCTGAGTCCTGGTGCCGCTGTGGATCAGCGCGCGCCGCGCTTCTCTCGTTCCTGCTATCCGTCTCCATGTTCTCACGAATCTATCAACTCGCCTGCGTTGGCCCTCCTCCCGCTGTGCCTGACGCCGCGGCCCGGCCGCGCCCGCTGACCGCATCTTGGTCGGACCGTCTGCGGCTTCTGCCACTGCCCGTTCTTGCCATCAGGTCATCGCCTCCCCAGCCGGCTGCGGCATACACCCCCTCCTGCTGCCATCGTCCACCACTGCTGCGAGCGGCAGCGGCCGCCGCCCCCCCCTTCCACTTTGGCCGCCGCCATCCAGCGCTGGCGGCGGCCACGGCTGCCGCCCCTGTCCGCTGTTGCATGAGCTCTACCGCCCCGCTGCGTTCATCTACCCTGTGTCTTGCGGCTCCAGCCGGCGGCCGCCCCATTCCATGGCGCCGTTTCTCCCTCACGGAAGTCGCCTGCAACCGCTGACCTTCACGCTCTGCGGCGACTGACCCTTACTGTTATGGGTGGCGTGCAAGCAGCGGCTGGGCTGGACGCCTAAAAATGTTTCTTACGTCGTGCGCGGTTGCCCCGGACCCGACGGGATTCTCTTCCAGCCATACAGTACGTCAGTCTTCTGGGGAAGCATGTTGCAGGAGACGTGGCACAAGGTCTGAAAGGCGACCAATCACAAGCCGGTGCTTTCCGCGTGGTCGCCCGTGTCGAGACGTCCGAGGGAAATATTCTCTTTGGTTCTGACGATTTGGGGGTAGACGCGCAGCCACTGCCCTCGGCCCAGTCCGACCACATCGTCTCAGTGGGGGTTGAAAGCACATACGCGGTGCTCCAGCACGCTCGCGCCGAGCGACATTGCGAGGGACCGTGCAGACCGCCCCGGCCCCGACCTCCCCGAAAGAAAGACCGTGACAGTTTCTAGGACCCATGGGACGACGCTGATAATGTGAACACCGCCATAGTGGATACCTGCGGCAGATGTCAGATCGAAGCCGATGCGATCGAAGGAAGAGCTTGGGGGGAGGAGGTGGCTGAACCGATATAGGAAGACAGCGACACTATAACCCTGTCACACAGCTGAAGGGAGGGCGTGGGCGAGAGCACGTGATGCACTCAGGATGCCTCGTCTACAGGCAAAGACGCTGTGGGTCGAGTAGAGGGAGAAGTGGGGCGGGACCGACTGGGAGAGAGGCTCCAGAACGGTGGCCGCCGCCGCCTCACCCCCCCCCACGGCCGACAGACTCCGGGTAGAGGGGGCGCTCGTGCCCACGACAACATGTGGTCACCCGTACCATCACGTGCAATCACGAAGCGCAGAGGCGAGGGGGGGGGGAGTCAGAGGACATGCCATACGTAAGCAACTTGTCAGTCAAGGCACACCCATTGCGACGAATTCTCTACCCCACGCACACCGATGCATGACGGATCCGATTTGGAACGCCAGCGGGGGCCCCGTGCCTCCCAGCTGGCATTGAGCACCGCACGCTGCACCCCCCTACTGGACACTGTCAGCCCCCCTCCTACTTCTTGCCTTTCCAAGTAAACCCCTTATCGAGAGACGAACCCTCTATCGGATATTTTACTGGCTTGCGGTGGGCCTGCCGACGGCCAGAGCGGCGGCGAGCGCTACCGGTGGGCGCTCATCAAAGATTTCACCTCCAATGTCAGCGCCCACCAGAAGGCACACGCGACCACGGGCGAAACCATCTGCGTCGATGCGTCCATGACCAAGCGGTACGGTCTCGGCATGTCGTGGAGCTCGATTGGGCTGCGCATGATCTTTTCCACCGATCATTTGCCGGAAAACGGCTGCGAGATCCAGAGCGTCGCGTCTGGACGGAGAGGCATCATGCTGCGGATTGATATCGTGACAACTGCCGCCGACCAACATGCCATACGCTCCGCCGAAGAGAGCCATGTCCTGCATGACACTGCCACTTTATAGCGCCTGGAGCGCCCGTTGGCTGAATCGGACCGCATCTTCTTTGCTGGCTCCTAATTTCCAAGCACGGAGGCCACTCTGGCACTCAAGGAGGTGGGCTTCCTGCTGGTTCCCATTGTCATGGCGGCCCACCGACGGTTGCTCACGGCCTCTCTCGCGGATAGAGCGTCTTTCGCGACTGGAGACTGGGTATTGAAGGTGCACACAGGCCCGTCGGGGGCTCCGGACCGCTTGGCCGTGATGTGGGCTGAGCGCCACAGGCGAATATTCATGGCGAACGCTGGGTCTGTGGACTCCAGCGGCTCGTGAGAGCGTCTACGATGGTGTCACCTCGATGGTGGAGACCTCGATGGTGGGGAGTATCGTGTCGCAACGTCGGTGCCCTAGCCGTATGTGGCTCAGATGTACGACGGCTGGTGTGTGCAGATTGATCTCCACCACTGGTGTCGTCAAGTAAACCTGATATTCGACCACAAGCTTGGGAAGCACGACTGGTCCAAGAGAGTAAAAATCTCCTTGATTGTGTTTGAATCGTCAACGCATGCCTGCTGCACTCGTAGGCGCGACGACTGGCCTCCCTCAAGCAGACGACGTTATACAAGGACTTGGCATCCGGTCTCATCGACAGCAATTTCGACTGATCGGGCGTGCGGCCGCGTGCCCCAAGAATGGTGATTGATCCCAAGCTTCTGTCGGGGTATGATGTCGGCCTGCACCTCACCCCTACAAACAAGCCTCTCCATCCATCGGCGGGTGGTCCCGGGTTGCGTTTGGCGCAGCGCCGCTGTTGCGTGTGCACCACCCAGACATGCGCGCTCGTCTGCTTCGCGTGCAATCGACCGGAAGGGGGCGAGATGCTTGTCTGTAGAGCCAAGACCGGGCGCAAGTGCTTTGCATCTCACGTGCTTTCCGTGCACGACTCAGTGCTGTGATGTTGCTTGGGTGCCCTACCTGTCTGAGGTACTTCTGGCGTCGCGGGGGGGGAGGGAGAGGTGGGTGTAGACGATTCCGTACATCACTGTCTCTGTTTCCATCTTGCACAGACGCATCAAGTCCGACTGTCGAGGAAAGAAGCGTCGGTCGTCTGGTGCAGATATTCGGCACATGGCAAGAGCGGGTGGGCGGGAGAGGGTGCGTGCTCGAGAAACTAGGGGTGGTCCAGTTCGTGGAGTCGAGGACCAATCTTCCTCGTGTATTTTTGTCCCAGAGTGCATGCAGGGCCGCTCTCGTGGACGGTGCCATCGACTTGGTATGGAGTGTGGGCCGGTTGACTCGGTAGAGGGTACCTCGAGAAGCACAGGTGACACCCTGTAACGGCGGCTTTCGTATGTAGGCTGGCCGGAATCGACAACTTCTGGATGAGATCAAGCCAAAACACTGTGATAGACTGATCCCAGGGCGTGGTAGAATCGGCACTGGTTGAAGCCTACGGTATCAAGCAGCACTCGTAGAGCCCTGTGCCGACAATTGAACCAGCCTGAAGTTCGTGGCTTGAGTAAGACCTGAGGTGAAGCGCAAGGCACTACCACGTTCTGGAGACCTGTACAGACTCCTGCGTAGCGCAAGCGTCGCGCCGACCCCCTCTCATCACGCTGCTTGTACCGTGGGAACCGTTGACGCCATCATGATGCAGTCAAAGACGTGGTCAGTACGGTTCTTTCCACTGTTCTTCCCTGGCCCGGCTGTCGCACACTATGGCTGGAGACCTGTACATAGAGATGGCTGCCGTCTGACCCTTTAGAGCGGATTTTGATGGAAGTCCCTGGTATCTGCGTACCCCTCGAGCGCTGGTTGCTCTGAGCACGACCCTGCCGATGTCTGTCTACCACGCGATGTTGGTTCTGAGCGCCATTAGTTGGACCAGACTCTTTTTGGAGGCCGGAACCAGAGCTGAAGAAATGCGCGCGTCAACGCGACGTTCTGGAGACCTACGCAGACGCATGGGCAGCCTACACGTCGTGCTGGACTGCCCATGCCGCGCCATCTGTACCACTGGCATCGCAAACGCCATAACGGCTGAGTCCTTGACGTGGTCAGTGCGGCGCTGTGCAGTGTTGGTCCCGGAAACTTCTGTGGCACACGTAGACAGGTGGCGTGTTAACTGTGCTGACCATTTCTAGGGCTGCCATGTTTGTTTTTAGGCTACGTTGCCGATGCTGTGGACACCTGAACCGTGGGCAAGGGGCTGCATAAAGCTCAGACGACAATGGAGCTTGCACGGCCCAGGGTAACATCACTGAGATCCGCAGATTCTGCATTTTATCGTCTGTGACGGGGTGGCTGCGTGCCAATATGACCAATGAGGGCACTGAGGCATGCATTTCTAATTCCACTGGTGTGCCCTTGCATTGTCAACTGAGTGCCTTTTTCAACGTTACGCTCGCCAGAGACCTGCCAGGAACACGCGGACTACTTTTCTTCCCGTGCGTGCCTATGAAACTCCCGCGCATTCGTCCCATGTCAGCACGGGGGGCCACAACGCTACCGTGAGGCTTATCTAAGTCGATAAGAACTCTGCTAGAGGCGACGTTGGGGTCCGAAGCGACGAGCAGGTGGGAGAAAGACTCCGCGTTCGGCTCGTGTGCAGGACACCATGGTCTTCGATGACACCGCGCGGATGCTGGCGGTCTCCTGGGTGCTCTTTGAGGGCTTCCCCAAGAAGGAGGCTGCGCGGCGCTCAGCTTGAAACCGCGCGACGGTCCAGATGTGGATTTGCGCCTACGTCGCGTCGGGCGAGTGGTGGCCGGACCCTGTTTTACGCAACGGACACGCCGACAGCGTCACCTACGACTCTCGCTTCCTTCAAGCCGTCAGTTCTGTCATGCTTTCGGACCCCGAGCAGCTGATAGATGAAATAAAGGACGTTTTTACCCATCTATCCACTCTCCCTGGCTACCGCGACTCATACAAGGCCTCTATTGGGACGCTCGACCGCATTCTCCGAGCTACCGGCTTCTCCTACAAGAAGCTGTATCGAATGGGTCGGGAGCGGGACCAGGAGCGTCGGGAGGCGCTTGCGCGCGATATGCTGTCAATTTCGCTACGGTGCATCGTCTCAGTTGACGAGACGCACAAGGATGGAGGTGACGTGCGGCGCAGGCGTGGTCGGTGGCTGTGCGGGATGCGATATGACTGCCTTTCGCGCGCCAAAAAGCACATCCTCCGAACTTCCACGATGATGGCCGTGTCCTACCAGACGGGCGTCATCTACTGCGAGACGACACCCACTCCCCCGTCACAAAACTCGGATGACTGGCTCATCTCCCTCGCGGGGCTGCTGCCAAGGATGAACAAGTTCGTCCCGGGGTTGCCTTGGGCACTCCAAGCCGATAGGTGTGTCCTCCTATTGTACAACGCACCCATCCACAAGGCGGAAGCGGACGCGTGGATTGTGGTGGCGGGCGTCTTCCCGCTGCGGCTGCCTCCCTACAGCCCAGATTTTCAACCAATCGAAGAGGTCCTCAGTGAGCTGTCCAACCTGCTCAAGACCATGCATCATTCGTTCCCGGAGGAGCCCAACGCCCTCCGCCACGCCTTAGCGATTATCTCTTTGTCGGCGGAAAATATTGGCAAGCACTTTGAGCATTGCCTTCTGGAGGCCGTTCGGAATGTGCCGGAGCTCGCTGGTCCAGAGGGGCCTTGGCAAGATGCCTTTGAGCCGTTGCCAGTGGAGCGAGAGTAGATGATGATGAAGAGTAGGACAGGCAAAGACACTTTTATTGACAAAGGTGCGAGACATACCAAAGGCAGGAAAACGGTTCCCAACACCAACGCTCAACGATGGGAAGACACCCAGCGTGTGAGAGTGTCAGCCAAACCCGCGGGAAGGTCCTCAATAGATGGATGGTCCTGCCCGGCGCTCCCCCACTTACACAGAATGAGAGCCATCACAGCAGACGTAGACAAGGACGACCCTGAAACCGTGTTTCCACGGACAAAGTGGCTCTCCATCCCCGCGCGCGCTTTGCGAACGAAGCTCTCCCGCTCCGCCGAGGAGATTGGTCCATAAATGAACAGTCCAATGCTCTCGGAAAGCTCCACCGGGACAAAGTGATTGAACGCGGCGTTCCCACAGGCAGCGGAAGCGCTGCTGGGTCCCCCGGGCAGGCCAGTGGCCGGCGTTTGTTTCCCGGCCACCTCGTTGGCAGCCGGCGGGACGGCGCGAGACCCAGCAGGCGCCGGCTGGCCGGATGATCCATCTCGGAGGTTGTGAGCGTCCCTGTGAAGCGGATGGGATCGAAACGCAAGAATATGAGGGATGTCGATGGAGCTCGTGTTAGTGTCAAGTTTCAGCTTCCGCTCGCTCAATCGGAATGCGAGACAGAGGGGGGGGGGAGAGACGACGAAAGAGAGAAGCGATACAGCCAACGTACAGTCTGGATGTCCCGGTAGGGCCACTCAATGCGCCCAGCAGCTTGCTAATGCGATCGGCCTGGGCTTTCTTCTTTGTCGCACTCGCCTTAGGAATCCGCTTGTGAATCCCGCGCCGAACCACCTCGGAGTTGGGCACTTCCCCAGAAGCCGATTCGCCGAACTCAATACCGGCTTGAGTCGCACCGGCGTACAGCAACGCGACGTTCTCGGCCATTCCCGAGCCGATGTCACCCGCGTACGCCTTGTGGTAGGCAGCGCCGCGCGGATTGGTGACCAGCGCAGCGCGCGCGTGATGACCTGTCATCTCGCCGGCCACGCGGACCATGCTTGCAGCCCGGGCGGCTGGGGGAAGCTTGGTGACATCGGGACAAAGCGCCGCCCGCTTCTGAACCTCGACCGCCTCGCGTCTGTCCGCTTTGAGCGTAGCCGCTCGGCGTGCCGACGCCGCCTGGCGCTCGAGGTGCACAGCCTCGGTCTTGGGACACACCATAAAACGGGGCTCGAAGCGCGCCTCTTTTTTTGACGTATCGATAGCCGACCATTCTTCGTACGTCCAAGAGTGAAGGCCTTCGTCAAGAACATAGTGTGGGGAAGGTGTCCCTCCTGGAAACACAGCGTGCAACTAAAAAACAACCAGCCAATGACATCGTAGCAAAGTCACACACGAGAGACGCACGAATTAGCATGTGTCATCCAATGATCATACGGCATAGCGAGCACGACGCTGTCATCCCACAAGACACTTGTGTCACCTCCACAGGAAGACGAAAACGTACGCAGCCGACTTGGGGCATGTTTTTGCCCTCTTAGTCGTGTTAGGGCAAGGGAAAACCTCGGCCCGGAACTCGGCTGGGACGCTTAGACTGGAAGCGCATTCGAGGCTTCTTGCACCGCACGTGCGTGCGTTGTGCTTGTCGTGCGAAAACCGCTTGCGGTACCCGCAAATCGAACACGCATGGCCCAGACGGGCCTCGTCCTCCTCGTCAGTCCCCTCGGACGACCCATCGTCAGAGGCAGCCGCACCACCCGATTTCTCAGCGGGGCTGGAACACGAAGGTACCGATCCAGCCGCGCGTCCCGTATCGGCCACCCCATCTTCGGCCGGGCAGGCGCAGTCCGGCGAAATCTCATCACCAGATGACATGGTTGGGTGTGTGGACCAAGCCATCGTTGGGCGAGTCGATGACGCAGGGGGAGGGGGTTCGGGCCTGGGAAGGGGACAGCGAAACGACGGTGGTGCCATCCCGACCGCTCGACGTCGTCGCCGGCACACAAATTAATACGCTTGGCAAACTGGTGATACGCGGCAGACAGTGCGGCCCGCGCACCACAATGATGTCCGCATGGGGCCGGCGCGCCATCGTCAGCAAACGTCACCGGGGGCCAGGCTTCGCCACCCGTGCGGTGTGCTGTACCCACCCGCACAAGCAGGTGACCTACGATGCCCCTCAACAGCACGTGGGTGGCTGTCAGGCTCTAGGAACCGCCTGCGTGCTGGAGACACTGCCGATTTTGGTTCCTATGAAGGGGGGGAGGGGGGGGGTCCAGACCTGTACCTGGCCCCCACAAAAACGTCCTGCCGTCGGAAACACTGCCAATTTGGGGTATGATGAGGGGGGGAGTGGTGCGGGACCAGTGCCTGACCCCAAAAAGGTTCTGCGCGCCGGAAACACTACCAGTTTGAGACCTCACGATGGAGGGGGGGGGGGGCGCGCAGTGCCCGGCCCCTGAGGCACCCGGCGTTTGGGAAACACTGTGAATTTCGGATACCAAGTGGGGGGGGGGGCGCGTCCAGTGCCTGGCCCCGGAGACGTACTGCGTGTCTGACACACTGCCAATTTGGGACATCACGATGGAGTGGGGGGGGGGCGCACAGTGCCTGGCCCCACAGGCGTCCTGCGTGTCGGAAGCACTGCCAAATTTGGATTTCAGGCGGGGGCGGGGGGGGGGGACGGTTGTTGCAGCATCCCCGGCTGTTGCCGTTGAGCGGGGCGTGCACCGCTGGCCGGCCGCGCAGCGCTAAATGGTCACCAGTCGTCAGTCACGACCGCAGGCCACCACGCGCAATCTGTCACAATTTACGCGTGTCTGCGGCATTTACATGCGGCGGCCACCGACGGCTCATCCAGCAGGTGGCGGATGACAGCGATCGGAATCTTGTGCGGACCCGGACTGCGCGGCACGCCGACGATCGATTGTAATATGAATTGATATTGATCCTGAACGTTTTGGCAGCTTTCCAAATTCAATTTGAGGCCCATCACTGGGTTGATTTAGATTCATGAAAACTTAGGAGCCGATCGGGCGGGTCCGACAGTGCAGTACCAGCGAGGCGTATCGAGAACGGGTTGCGAGTCGAATCTCGCTGTCTCTGGCCCCCGCTGCGCAGTGGAGCAACCGATTTGGCCCCGAGGCCCAGTGCCACACTGACGGGGCACTGAGAGGATCCTGGAACTGGCAACAAAAAGCAGTGTCGGCTCGCTCCCAGGTGCAGCAATGATGCTGTTCGGATCAGATTCAACCACACAGTGCTCCGTGGCACATTTTCCTTAGCTCTTTTCCACGTGTTCATAATTCTTGGATCTTGTCCATGGTACTATTGGTCTCGGCCGAGTGCTAGGTTTTTTGTGGAACGACTGTACTTGGCTACTGCATTAGGACCAGGGCCTGAGGTGGATAAAGTAGAGCCAGACATATCCGCACATTATCCTCGTAATAATCCAAAATCGATGCTGCAGCCGCGTATCCATATCGTACTCTGTTCATCTACCGCCGGATGTACTGAGCCCTAAGCACTCTCCAAAGGCAGGATATAATGTAATCTGTATCGAATTACGACCTTGCTTAATCCGGCTCACAGATTCTGCGCCGCATTGCTGGCGCGTGGGGATGCCTCCCAACCTGGTTGAGCTGCCAACATCTGGCACTGCCAAGCAGCGATCTTGCCGGACAATGTCCGAACGGATCTGTTCCGCGTCTGACCCGGTTTGCCTTGTTGTCATCGGCCCGCGCGCGAACCCGAGCGGGCGCACCCTCGTGAGCATACGAGAGTTCCAAGGATCTCTACTGACGAGGCCGGCTGCATCATCGAAATCAATTCCAAAAACCAGATGGTACTTGACGGTGGTTCATCGCAAACAATGCCTGTGAATAGAAGAGTCCATTTCCAGAACACATTAAACTGTACCTGGTGAGATGTCTCCTTTCGATAGTTTTACCATGTATCCAGATCCATCATGCAAGAGAATATATTCAATCTGTCTATCCGAACTATATCCGAAATCGCACTAAATGAGTATCCGATTATAATATTGATCCTTACTCTCTCCGGCCCAGCAAAATCCGAATTCGGATAGATGACTCTGTGAAATACTCAATTCAGAGTGCCTGAAGGGGCATGCTGACAACATCCTAATGCAACAAAAAATGAATGATTCGTAAGCCCCTGATAAGGACTGTCAACGGTCGGACGCAATGTTGAATCCAACTGTTGTAGTTTTTTCGTTGACACGTAACAGGTCAGCCCTCCGAGTGGCGACAAGTCCTCGACCGCACTTGAACGCTCCTCAGAAAGTCTTGGATGCTTTTCGGACACGAGGACCGAGCCGATAAGTCTCACGCACAGATGCTGCGGACTGCCGACGGTGTTCTCGTCAGGGCGTGCTATATGCATTTGCAGCGCGGGCGCATACATGATAGTTCGGCTCGAGCTGCAGAGAGGATTGTCACATCGGATGCATAAAGCCTCTGGGAAGCTAAGCTCGTTCGAAATTTTGAGTTCCCCGCATCACTCTCTTACTTTCTAGTTTCACTGTCAGATTACTAGCGTTTTTTGAGAGCTTGTCCAAGATTGAGACGAATTGCTATTATTCTACTGCTGGCAAACATGCGAGGCAGTATACATGGCGTCCCCGTGGGCCTCAGCAAGGCACTTAATGTCCATGTATTCTGTCTAGAACCCACTGATACTGGGTGTACAGGCGTTTACTCGAGGATCATTCTGACCACTACAAATGATCTTTTCCTTTTCTTCATTTCGGAAGACTGTCCGAACACAGAATGCTGCACAGGCCTGCATAGGCAACCCAAGTATATATGGCGTGCCTTGCTTCTTTTTAGGACTATGGCCCGTGCAGTCTTGCACTTCCAGCATCTTTTTGTGAAAATGAACGCAGGGTGTCGAAGTCCTTACTTCCCAGCCTCTCCGCGGGTGTCCTGATCGTGCACGGATGGCGGAAGTTAGATGCACTTGTGTCCTTCATGGCCGGATCCACAGCAGTTTTGATTTTTCTCACCATGAAATCGCGATTTTCCAGTAAAATATATCCATCTACGCATCCCGAGAAGGTGGGCGCATCCTTTCTCCATATCATCATGTGCAAATGGGGCGAACCCCTCGCTTGAAACTCAATCGGCCAAAAATAATCTTCTAGCTCTCCTGAAGGCCGCGACGCTCCACTCGTATCCTCATCCCAAAGGGTTCTCCAGCGCTTGTATAAGGGCATATCCAGCAATGGAGCCAACCGCCCAAAACTCCAAACGTGGCTGAACGTGGCACCGTTTGGCCAACCGGGCATTGGTGGCTAGGTCGAGCTCCAAAACTACAGTGTGACGGTCCAAATATAGCCCTTCCTCACATATTTTTGTCTTCTAATCGGTCTCGTGTGGGGCCCGCGCGATCGCTTGGTTTTGGAGCTTCAACAGCAGCGAAACGGCACCGAGGTCCAAACAGGCCCGTTTGGCGGCGCTCCAAAGCGCTCCGCCAATACATGGCTCCCAACAAGGCCATCCAACGCCGACAGGATGCGTGACCCGTGGCATGCAGACACCATCGAGTGCGACACCTTCAAAATAGAGCTTTTTGAGCGACCTGAGACGATCGATTCTAAGTCCGCTCAGAAGTCCAATGAAGTACGAATGGGGGAGGTCCTCTGATCGAGCGATCGTGCCTCAATCAGCACCCCGGCAGCGTGGGTCGTGCCGTGAGCTGTCGTCGTCACGACCAGCAGCGACGGCTGTCGTCGTCGCTACCATCGTCATCGCACGCATCGTTGTCGTGCCCGTTGTTGGTGCGCCCGTCGTTAAGGCGTTTTTTTTTTGACTGGTTGACGCCCGAACCGCACTGAGCCTTCTGCTGCTTCCCCACAGCCATTGTGAAGGGGAGTAAGTGGACCGCGGGCGAGGAGTGATCCATTTCTTATGCCTTTATTGGGAGGTCTGAGAGAGCTGACGTGGGGACCAACATGCGATCTTCTCAATTCTTTGAGGGAACTCGGGTGGACATGTTGGCACGCCGCACGCAGTACCCCGAGACGGTGAATGACTCCAGATACTGGCACGCGCGCAGCCTTGCTGCCGTGCGAAGCCGATTGCTGGACGTGATTGCACCCGAGTGTACCAAACTGAGTGCCTGTTACGCGGTTGTCGCTCGGCAGCACAAAACTGGATGCACCGACGAGGATCTGACAAATATGGCTATTGCCAGCTATAACCACGTGACCTATATTCCTGACGCTCCCTCCTCCTGTGGAGTTTTCGCCCATTTGTCCTCCTGGAAAATTCTGCGCCACCATCCCCGCTTTCTTGCTGTCTTTTCAACCCCCACCTCCACTCGCCCCGCTCGCCCCAGCTCATCTGTCGACGTTGACGGCGTTCCGGGAGCTTCCCCGACTGTACGGGGCGATGGTACCCCTCCACCGTCGCCTTCCAGTGCGAGCGGATGTGGTCGGAGCACCGTCGCGGTGGGGCTCCCGGGGCCAATGCCGACGGGGTCGAAGAGGACGAAGGACAAGGCCGGTCTACTGGCGGCCTCTGCGTCCATTTCCAAGCGCGTGAAGGAGTTGACTGATGCATCTTCAAGCAAGAGTCAAACTCTGCAAAATATGGAACGTTCTATGTTTTTCAACACGAGCGCGATGCGTAACACGCAGGCGGCGCGTGACTTCCAGCAGCGCAAGGCGGCGCAAATGCTGGCTGAGATGAGAGAAGAGGACCGGGAGGCCGCCGACCGCCAGGCGCAGGCCGCCGATGAACGGCGGCGAGAAGAGGACGAGACGCTGCGCTTGAAGGCCGTCGCTGACGCGGAGGCGGAGTCGGCGGCGCGCCGCGCCGCCTCTCGCGCCGAGCGCCTGGCGGCGAAGGCCGCGGAGACGGCGAAGGCAGCAGCGAGAGTGCGTGCCGCTGCAGCCGCCGGGACCGAAGAGAGCGCCGCCGCCGACGCCGCCGGCAACGAGGAGGGCGAGGGCGGGTGGGAGGATGAAGGGGGGGGGGCGGGGTTTACCTACGACATGGACGATGCGTCCCGCGTCGGTGGTGGGGAGGCCCGAGTCGCGGGAGAAACTGCGTCTCTCTTTGGTGCGGGTGGGTCTGCATTCGACAGCGGCACCGGGACCGTCCGGCGTGGTCGAGCTAGTTGTGGTGGAGGCCTTTGAGCTCCGCCGCGTGCGGCGGGCCGGCCTCGGGCGCTCGCCCCAACATCTCGCTCGTCCGTGGCAGGCGGCGTTGGCGTCGCCGGCGTCCGTCGTCTCGCCGCCGCCTAGCGGCGCGACGACGGCGGCTCCGCCGCCACCGTTGCGCCGCAAGGCGGCGGCGAGAAGACGAACGCCGGCGACGCCAACACCGCCTGCCTCAGCCGCTTGGGCTGCCGGGGAGCCTGGGCGCCGCCGCGCCGGCCGCGGCAGCGAGCCGCCTGTGGTGGTGGCGGCGGCGGCGGCGGCGCCGCGACGACGGCGGGCGGCGGCGGGCGCGGCTGCTGCTGGCGGGGGGAGGGGGGGGAGGGCGGCGGCAAGTCGGCGGGTGGTGGGGGCGCAAGAGCTCGAGCGTGGCCGTGCTGTCATCATTCGGGTGTCTTTAAGGGGTTGTGTTTTATTGAGAAGTGCTTGTGCGTTGTCATTGTCCTCGCCGTCTCTCATGTAGGGGACTGAGACGGCTGGTGGTGTTTTTTGTCAATGGTTTTTAGTGTGTTGTGTTTCATAGCATGCAATGAGTCATCTCGCCGTGCTTCATGTTGCAGGGTTAGGCCTCGGGGCGGAGCCTCCAAAGGTGTTCCATGAGGTCTCGCTTCAGCATCGCCTGCTGAGCTGCGCTCGTCACCCGGCTGCGCGCGTCTTGCATTGCATGCATGCGAGCCTCTGGATCATTAGGATCATCCTCCCCGGGCGGTGCGCCTCCCGCTCCATCGTCGTCAGTCCCCGCAGGCCCACCACCATCTTCAGGCGCACCGCCGTGTCCGCCTGTGTCAATCGTTGACCCGGGCGGACATGGCTCGGTGCGCCTGCCTGTGCGATAAACGAAGATCGGTCACCAGCGTCAATATTCAAGAGCAAGGAACATGTGAGTAAGAGCAAGAAAAAGAAGACAATCAAGAAAGGCAAGAGACGAAACGAAGAAAGTGAGAAGGGCAGCACCCCACATACCTGGTTGAGGGACTGTGGGCTCCTTGCGGTGGTGAGAGACGATCATGTTGTTGAGAATGGCGCAGCAGGTGCCCACCTGCACCAGCGTCTCAACACGGCGGAAGCGCGCCGGCTGCTCTAGTATGTTCCACTCCTGAAAGAGGTAGGCGTACACGCGCTCTGCGTCGTCACGCCTCCCGTCCTGGCAGGTCGAAAAGTACTTCTCCTTCTCGCTCTCCCCATCGGACGTGTTGATGAGGACCGCCCACTTCGGGTAGATGCCGTCACACAGCACATACGGCAATGTGCGCTCGACACCATTCACTGTGTACGGGATGGGGGGAGGGAAAGAACCAGAAGCCATTGAATTAAAAAAGGAGAAAAAGCCATAACGTTCAAATCATTCATAGTGCCGGGTAAGCCAATATAGAAATGCCACAGATACAGGTCTTTGACGGCCATAGTCTCCATGACAATGGACCTCTTCTTTGCCTGACCTTAGTATTGGCCATGGAAGGCCACGGGACACATCTTCCAAACCCAGTGGGAGCAGTCCACACACCCCATGCACCCCGGGAAGCCCGCTTCCGCGTAGTCATCCATGATGCGCTGCAGATCTGCTCGTGTGGGCTCGCGAAGATGAAGAGGTTTGTACTTCTCAACCACGAAGCGTGTAAAGCGATGTACAGTCTCGCTAATAGTTGAGTCTGCCAGTCCAGCGTACTCTTCTACCTCGTCTGCAGGCAAACCATATGCAAGCACACGCAGAGCAGCCGCGACTTTCTGCAGAGTAGACGATTGCATCTCTCCCGTTGCGTTCACACGCTGCTGAAAGTACGGAACAGACAAGATGTCTCGGTATACGCGATCAAAAACAAAGCGAGGCAGGCGGAAACGGCGTTCAAAGTCCTTCTCGTAAAAAATGGGCGGTCGGCCATCGAGACCAAAGTAGTCTCGCAGAATGCCCCTCTCCCCATGAGAAAAATCACGAAGCTTGTGAGGCGACCTCCCAGGAAGCGACCCTCTCCTCTCTGTACCCTCCGATCCCTCGAGCATGGTGGAAAGCAAATACTCATGGTGCTCGACGGCCCTCTGCGCCGTGGCGATATCGTCGTCGTCATCGTTGGAGAAAGCCGTGGCAACAGCAAGCATAGCTTCGGCATCATCCGACTCCGACATGATACACAACGAGTAGTGGGGTGTGTGTTTCCAACGAGCGAGAGTGGGGGTGGGGAAGAACACAAGGGCGGCCAGCCGTTTCGCTGCGAAATGGGGCGGGGGCGATTCCCGCGAGTGCATCGCGATCGAGGTGTTCTAAACTCCGACACGAATCCCACTGATTGCTCGGTCAATCGGGTAATCATGCCTCGATCTCCATGTTTATGTATGGACAGATCGGCACAGGATTCACTCTTCAATCCACGGAAATTTAAATGATCGGCACGATCGATTCTGATCTTGTGACTCTGTCTTGCACAGCAGATCCTTCAGCGCGGAGGGCTGGACGGCCACAAGACTGATGTCGGAGACTGATAGCCGTGCCCGAGCGCAACCTTGAGACATGACGTGCCTAGTTTTGGCTTGGCGGTTGCAGAGCCAGTAGCCGGGCCACACGTTTCCCGCACGTGGCCATTGGGTTGGGCGGTTTGCTCCATTGCTGGATACGCCCTAAGTACTACACAGAGAGATCTGGGTTTTCTGACAAAACCATCACCTTTTTGTGATTTCTTCATGTTTGCTCATTCGTCGACTGAGGATGCTTGAAGCGCAATGGCACAAACATCGACCAAACATCGTGTCTGCAGCGCTTTGTGTCAAGAACTGGGTCGCCTGCTTCAGCCCTAGCGACTGAACTGTAGATAGCAGGTGCCTAGTTTCCTTTCTCAAGTAGCTAGAGAACAATTTCAGACCTGCAAGCTGTGGCTTCAGCTGTTAGACATACTGCTCGAGTTCGATATTCATCTCCAGAGAGATTGCGGTCCCACTGTGACGGCCAGCATACAAGCTGAAAAGAACACTTTGGAGCTCAAGGGGCGCCATGACCGCGGCTGTGACTCCGTTGACAGGCCTCGTCTCAATCATACAGGGCGCAAAATACACGAAAAGGGCGTTTGTGGCGAACCGACGGTGACGGAGATCTAGAGCATGGTTTGCAAACTCGTTTTCCGATACCTTTTCTGATCGATCGTGTGTTGGCCCTCCAGTAGCCCGAGAAAAAAAGGTTGACAAAGGCATGTTCATAAAGGCATGAGACTTCAGCTGCAGTTTGCAAAGGTTAAGGTGCTTCTATCTCAAGTGGATTCGAATGCGCGGCTCGGATTGCGATGTATTCCCCTGTTGTGCGCGGCGAATACCTACAAAGCCAAGCTTCTCGGGGTCTGTTCAACAGTGTCATTGACAATGAATACGTTTCTCCTCGTCGTGCCCTCCGCCCATCCTAGGGTTTGTGTAGATGCACTGGCGCTGATCCCTGCCATACCAGTCGCACCATATATCGACGCTGGATGGACGGCTGACTCACGCTCGCGCGTGAGCCCGCCAAGAAGCAGAGATCGTCAAACGACCGCCGGCGGGCGAATGTGCCGATCCCGACCGGGCACTGGGAAGTGTCTAGTGTCCTGTGCTCTCGCAGAGGTGCCATCGCCTGCCGGCGGGTGGGTCTCGCTTTCCGCGTTCGTCATACAGCAGAGGACGCCTCAGTCTCTGGCTCTACTTCAGAGAGAAAAAGGGAAATATTTCTTCGAAGGGCTTCTGAAACAGGCAGATCTATGGCTACGGACTTGAGCCCCATATTGTTAGTCTGGAGATAGCTCACAGCTGCGGAAATAGCCGCAATGTGCAGTAGCGCTTCGTCTAACGCACTTCCAACATGCCCATCACTCAGTAGCCCTATTGCTGATCCCCGAATTTTGTCCTGGTGGACCGAGACTGTGTTGCGGACCGCCTCTCTTCACCAATCAGACGCGCCCCTGGGACTGACTGAGAGCTTCTGAGTGCTTACATGTGCCCACACGGCCTGGAAAACGACATCAGCTCCTATTTTTCTGCACTTCTGGCAAGGAAACAGTATAAACTCTCAAGATCTCTCCTGGGCAGCTTGCCCCGTGCCAAGAAAAGCGGATCAAGCGGCAACAAACAGTGAGTCCTGCTGGGTGCAAAGTCCTGGTACCGATTGCGAGCTTTGTATTGGCTTCGATGTCCTCTGACTGTCGTTTTAGACCAATAGAATGCTCTTATTTGCAGTTAGTCTCTGTTTTTGTCCCCCAGGACAAATTCGGGGATCCGCAGTACACTGCTGTCGAAAGGGTTGCGGGCCGGAATAGTCCTATTGCCTGTGTGGAATTCCAAAAAAAAAGTGCTTCTCCAAAAGAATGCGATTGCTAGTAGTGGTGGCGCCGGAGCATTCCGTTCGTCGGCTACAATGAATGACGCAATCTCGAGTGGATTACGGATGGACAGCTCATCCGAGAATTTCTCGAACATGTGAAGCCCATTTCGCGTGCCAACCGAGGGAAATCGTAACGCATCAGACACGTCCGACACGATTGCTGTATGATGACTCGGTTAGATATTGGACGCGCAGCGTGTTTGACCAACCAGCATTCATCGTGCGTGTGTCGATCGCAGCTCTTGTCTGCTTGACTAACTATTCTCAGGGAAACCAGGAGTACCTTGTTCGCTTTTTAGAGGCAGTTGTACGTGATTCCTCCGTTCCATGATTGAAAGAAAGGGCGAAGATACCGGAGGGCTGCGGAACCACTCCGCGCGACCCTCGTGGAAGCAGATGCCCTGCTGCCTCAATTCTTTCTCGGAAATGAGGGACTTCCTTGGCGAAGGCCTCCACATTCTTTTTCGCGCGGGCTCTTTGTTTTGACAGTTTTTATGGGGGTAGCGCCGTGCGGGCAGCCTGTAAGCATCCCATGGAGTCCATATAGTCGTTCTTGTCTCGTTTCCTTGTTATCTCTTCGTTCCTGCGTCGGCAGCATCCCGGGCATGATATATGGAACGCCTACGAAACGACTACGCATCATGCTCAATCGCAAAACGAGTGCTGTTCAAAACAAGATGTCTTGCTAAATTGGGCCCAGGAGCAGTGGAAGCGCCCGCAGGGCTCGGTGGAGCTCGGACCGCGGCCTAGCGCTGAGGTCGGCTGGCGGGGACGTGCTGCTGAGGAGTCCAGTTGCGCTCGGCCCACTCCCCCCTTCCACACACGTACCACTGCGCACACACACGTCGCACACATCCCACAAACGACTTTCGCCTTGGAAGGCGGCTGACGCCTGCGTGAATGTGGAGATATCCCGCCCGGGGGGGGCGGAGCCATTTTAAAACACGAAGGCACCTGACCATACCAGAGTCTTCCAGATGCAGCAGAGTCCAAAATAAGAAGACAATAAATCAAGAGGAAAATGGGAATCAGAGAAACAAGAAGGTCAAGTGGCGTCTTGAACGATGATCCCGGCGGTCCGAGATCGATCAAAGTTATGCCGCAGAATGCACTGGCTCGCAGAAACATGGACGCGACAGCACACCAATAGTTCTTCGATAGTGCTGTCTGCGCAGGTGGCGCGGGGGGGGGGGTATCAGGGGGAGCGAATTACGGCGGGAATGGCGAAGTATGGCGAGGGGGGTGAGGTGCGGAGGGGGGGTGGAGATGCGAAGGCGCGGCACTGGCTGATGGCGCCACTGGCGGATGGAGACGACAGACCGTTCTGGAGAGCGGTGGCGCAGTGTGAGGCAGGGCAGAGGACTGGCTCGAATATCAACGATGCTCCCTGTCAAAGGGTGGACACAGGGCAGCCGCCAATGGGAAATGTCAAACGAGCTTCTCATGACAGACAATATTTGCCTTCGCGCATTACATTACTTCGCAGGATCTCACGGACGCACGAGGGATGAGCCATCGCTTCTTCACAGCCATCCGCTCATCAATCGTTGCAAACGGTTTGTGGCTCGTTTATGGACAGGGAACCACTGAGAACGCTTTTAATGGAGACTGGAAAGGCCCTGTAGGCCGCACATTGCCTGCAAGTATGGACGAGCACAGAAACGAACCCCTTCTATCAGCTTCGCGAACAACAACGAAATGTTTCCATCGCCGGCCAAGATAACGTACGGTGGTATACTGTTGGAACACTTACCTGCAACCATACACCATTCGCGGGGAACGATGGTCTGCCATGCGTCCGTGCCTGTATGAGGCGATGACTGACGTTTTGGGTCGCCACGCACAAAGTGGGCGTGCAGGGAACAACCTGAGCAGCGCCTTATGCTTTTAAACACACCCGACTACTGTTGGAACGCTTACCTGCAACCATACACCATTCGCGCGGAACGATGGTCTGCCATGCGTCCGTGCCTATATGAGGCGATGACAGACGTTTTGGGTCGCCACGCACAAAGTGGGCATGCAGGGGGCTACCTGAGCAGGGCGGCATTCTTTTCAACACACCCGAAGACTGTTGGAACGCTTACGTGCAACCATACACCATTCGCGCGGAACGATGGTCTGCCATGCGTCCGTGCCTATATGAGGCGATGAGAGACGTTTTGGGTCGCCACGCACAAAGTGGGCATGCACGGGTCTGCTTGAGCAGCGTGCAGTTCATGTCAACACACCCGAAGACTGTTGGAACGCTTACCTGCAACCATACACCATTCGCGCGGAGCGATGGTCGGCCATGCGTCCGTGCCTATATGAGGCGATGACAGACGTTTTGGGTCGCCACGCACAAAGTGGGCATGAAGGGGGCTACATGAGCAGGGCGGCATTCTTTTCAACACACCCGAAGACTGTTGGAACGCTTACCTGCAACCATACACCATTCACGCGGAACGATGGTCGGCCATGCGTCCGTGCCTATATGAGGCGATGACAGACGTTTTGGGTCGCCACGCACGAAGTGGGCATGCACGGGTCTACTTGAGCAGCGCGTCAATCTCTTCAACACACCCGAAGACTGTTGGAACGCGTACCTGCAACCATACACCATTCGCGCGGAACGATGGTCGGCCATGCGTCCGTGCCTATATACGGCGATGACAGACGTTTTGGGTCGCCACGCACAAAGTGGGCATGCAGGGGGCTACATGAGCAGGGCGGCATTCTTTTCAACGGACCCGAAGACTGTTGGAACGCTTACCTGCAACCATACACCATTCGCGCGGAACGATGGTCTGCCATGCGTCCGTGCCTATATGAGGCGATGACAGACGTTTTGGGTCGCCACGCACAAACTGGGCATGCAGGGGGCAAACTGAGCGGCGCGTAAATCTTCACAACACACCCGAAGACAGTTGGAACGCTTACCTGCAACCACACACCGTTCGCGCGGAACGATGGTCTGCCATGCGTCCGTGCCCATCTGAGGCGATGCCAGACGTTTTGGGTCGCCACGAACAAAGGCGGCACGCAGGCGGCTACCTGAGCAGCGCGTAATTCTTTTCAACACACCCGAAGACTGTTGGAACGCTTACCTGCAACCATACACCATTCGCGCGGAACGATGGTCTGCCATGCGTCCGTGCCTATATGAGGC
>Ga0209093_1000267_pt1 | contig 27120 bp, 36 predicted proteins | sample SidtaG_4_FD_187450 | JGI IMG/M metagenome (GOLD analysis project Ga0209093, IMG submission 187450) | Marine algal microbial communities from Sidmouth, United Kingdom - Sidmouth_Male1 metaG (SPAdes) (version 2) | ecosystem: Host-associated > Algae > Red algae > Unclassified | place: Sidmouth...
GGGGGGGGGGGGGGGGGGGGGGGGGGGGGGGGGGGGGGGGGGGGGGGGGGGGGGGGGGGGGGGGGGGGGGGGGGGGGGGGGGGGGGGGGGGGGGGGGGGGAGCTCCTGAAGCGACGGGGGCGAGGCCCCCCAGAGCCCCAGTAGCGAACTGGAGCCGCCCAGGAGCCAGCCCCAGAAGGCGCCTGAAGCCCCTGTAAAGTCGATATCATGCAGCAGCGTACCGCATCAGGAGGAGGTGACGTGGCCTATCCACTGTGCCGCATGAGAGCGCTTCTCAGTACGTCACGTATCTGCTTGGGGTCGGTATACGTCACGAGAAGTAGGTGCGTCGTGTAGGTGTTGTAGGGTTGAGTACGTTGCAGTGGAATGGTCGGCTACGCTTAAAACCCTGTGCATTTGCAGTCCGTCTTGACAGGGCCCCCACTGAGCCCATGAGGGACTTTGTATGATAGCCACCCCCCCTCCCAGAAGCATCATTGGCCAGTGTCACAGTACCTGCACGCCTGAAAACGCGAATAATCGCTGGTGTATTGCAGTCTGCCCAATTTTGGCCGATCCGAATAGGAACACGAGTGCAACGAACAATTATACAATTCGAAAGTTTGAGAAGAGTTGAGGCTCCTGCCTGTGTCATGACGTCTGCACGCACAATTGAGTGACCTTCCATTTTCGCTTGACCAGACTCGGCGCAGCATTTCAAGCTTTTTGTGCTTCTGTTGGATGTCATTCCAACAGCTGTCCCGCCTGTGGCCCCTTGGATGGACGAAAAGTCTGGAGTTCCTGATCCACAATTCCTAACGAGGCTCGCGTTCATGCAGCCTGTCTTGCGCTCTGGGCGTCTCTCGCCCACTCTGAGGTTTTCTTGATGCGGATGGTGCGGGAGCAGGGGCGCAGCGTCGCATCGGCCGGCCGCGACCTGAACATTTCTGTGCACTCCGCCACCCACTTTTTGACGAACGTCCGGGACACGAGTGGTGAGTTTCACTACGACCCGGCGCAGTGGAACCGCCACTCTGACAACCTCCGCGATGACCCGCGGCTGCGAGACGCTGTGCTATCAGCTGTCGAGGAGCAGCCGGAGCTGTTTTTGGACGAGCGCGCCGACGCTGTGAATGTCGTCGCCGCCCAGGTGGACGGGGCGGTCGAGGTCTCCCCGACGACTGTGGCACGGGTGCTTGCCCACAACGAGTACACCCGAAAGGTCATTGAGCCTGCCTTCATCACGCGAAATGAGGCGCATCGGGTGGCTTGGGTGGCAGCGCAGTGGCAGATTCCACTGCGCTGTCGTGTCTACATCGACGAGGCGCACCGAGTCGGGCGATCGGCGCAGCGTCAGATGGCTTGGTCTCTTCGGGGGGAGCGAGCAGAGTGTTGTGTCGCGTCGTCCGCGGGGGTACGGACGAGCACTTTTGTGGCTATGGCATTCGATCGCTTGCTTGATTGGTTTATAACTCGTCTTCCCCCGGGGCAGACCGCTGTTGAATTTCTATTGTTTGCGAAAAACTTTGTTCTGCCTCATATGGACGCGGTGGAGGCCGGGAGGGCGTGGGATGAGCAGCCGAATCGATGTGTGCTTGTGCTGGACATCGTTTGCATTCATGATGAAGTGGCTTTGGCCGCCGTGAGTGCCGCCGGGGTTGTCGTCTTATTGCTCCTCCCGTACTCACCGGACTTGAACCCGATTTAGGATATCTTTTCCGTCGGCAGCTGCCGGCTGAAGCGATGGTCTAGCCCCGACCATTTGAACGCCTGGCCTATGCTTACGATCAACTCTAGGCTGGAGCACGTCACGGGAGACATGTGCCGTTGGTTAGTGCGCGCTGCAGTGCGTAGGTACAACGCGTACGTCCCTTGAGACAATAAATGCATGCAATGGACAAGCACACCTCTTACTACACTCGGGCTTCCAAAGCACGAACGGTCCCAAAAACCCATGGACAGCCGCCAACGCCTCCAGCAAGGATTAAAAAGACCGTGAACCGTCCCCGCCACCACCAACAGCGCCCCGCATGCGCGCAAAACGAGAAACCACAACGGCGCCGGCACACAAACGCCGCCCTTGCCGCCGCCGCCGTCGTCGCAGCCGCCCGCCCGCCCGAGCATGTCGCCGCCGCCGCCGCACCGCCACGCAAAGTGCCGGTGGCGTCGGGGGCGGCGGCGGCTTCGGGGTGGTGGTCGGCGGCGGCGAAAGCGCCGCCACGCTGCAGTGGCGTTGGGCGGTCGGCGCGGCGGCGAGCGGCGCGGCGGCGATCCCGCTGCCCGCCGCCACCGTGGGGGTCTTAAATCCCCCGCGGTCGCCGCCGCCGCCGCCGCCGCGCGCGGCCACAGAACGATGTCCGCGGTGGTCGCCCTGCGGGAGTGGCTGCGGTTCCTGACGCGGGCAGCATAGGAAGGAGGGCACTTCAAACAGTAGTTCTGTACCGAAGGGGTGACGACGTGTGCGCGGCAGACCAGGTCAGTCGGACAAGGCAGACCCGGCGGTGCTCCGATGCTCCGGTGGGTGCTCAAAAGTGCAAGCCAGGTCGTCTTCCCCCCGACGCATCTCGAAGACATACAGGCGAAGAGAAGCAAGCACAGAGGGTACCGTCAGCCCCACTAGACTTGCTCACTCCATCAGCTCTTCACAGATGTGCTTGAACGTGGGCTCACCACACGTTACAGACGCCCCCGTGTACACCCGCCCCTCCCCGATAAACTTCGCCATGGCCAGCTTCACCATCGATAGCTCTTTTCCCTCAGCCAACGACACGTACCGCTGCGCCGCTCTCTTAATCTCCTCCCCCTTGATTCCAAAGTACGGGTTTGAGCTGCCGAGAACCTCTTCCGACGCCGGCGAACCCCCTCCAACAAGCCCGGCCTCTCGGCTACGACGCCGATGGCTCCCCCGCGCGCTAGGGGAGTACTTGGGAGCCTTGCGCATGGCCTCCTCAATGGAGGCCACGACGTCAGCCCTGCGACCGTCCAAGTCGATGTTTCCCAGCTGGCCCGGGATTGCTGCCGTCGTGCCGCCCGACGATTGGCCGTTCACGTCCGAAACGTACGCCCCTAAAGCTCTCGAGGCCCCTCGCGTGGCCCGGCGCCCCCAGCCACCGCCGCCACACCTTATGCCGTCCGAACCGCTGCGGAGGCGGCCGCCCCGCCCAAACCAGTCAAATCAATAATCTCCGACTGTGCCTCGTGTGCGCTTAAGCGTTCCCCGTCCGTTGGGCGCGTTGCCGCCACCTTGCGCTTGTTGTCTCGCGTGGCCTCCTTCTGCGCCTTGACGGTTGGCCGGACGCTCGGAAGCAGTGGCGTGACGCGCGCCGCCATCTCGCCCATGTCGTGGTCGGCGCACGACCACCGTGGCACGGCTCTTCCGACAACGAACTCCTCAAGATTGTCCGGCTGGTGGCCGGCCACGTCGCACACCTCGCACAGCGCGGCGCAGGGCCCGCAAGACCGCTTCTTGCAGCCACAGGGGATGTTGCTTGCCTGATTGACGGGGCAGCGGGTGATGAAGTGCCCCGTCAGGCGGCAGAGGCTGCACTTGCGGATTACTGCGGCTGTGTGCAAAAACATGACGGAAACAAACAAAGCAAACGAACGAATTCACGACAAGCAGAAAGAAAAAAGGCCGAGACAGCAGGTGCTAACGCTGGTCAATCGATTGCGTTCTCCCCTCACCGGGAGCGACGGAGTAAACCAGTAGACATTGCGGGGCACGACAAGCATGACCTGGTAACAAGAGCGATGTACGTAATAGGACCGGTACGCCAATGCACAGTGCTGATACGTACCATTACGCGATGAGGGCGCAGCGGGCGACGGACCAGCCGCGGCCCCAGGTGCCATGATCAGAATACGCCACACGTACTCCAGTGGCGTAGATGGTGACCGGCTCGTGACAACTCCGATAATCGAGGGCACCACGGCGCGGACAGCGACACGGCGCGGACAGCGACACAACGCGAACCGCCTCACGGTGAACCTGGACGACGACCCGTCTCGTTGTCGTCGTCGTGAACGACGTGAACCCACCTGGTCTTCAAATTTGAACAATTTTGCGTTCAAATGATATCGGCTTGGTTCATGGGACTTACTTGAAAACCGACAAATTATGTACGAAAACATAAACACGTCATGTGTTCTTTCTCTTGTTCGGATCAGCCAAAATTGGGCAGACTGCAATACTAGTTTGGAAAAACACTGTGGGGAAACGAGGCAAGTACACCCGCGAATATGTGTACTGGGGCCATTTCACATCAATCTGAGATGCGACGCGTTGTACTGGCCAGTACGCCCAAGTAGGGTGGTACAGTTTCCCGACGATGTTGTATCGCCCTTTTGAGTTAAAATGTTTTAGTTTCTTGCGGGGGAGGTGCGCACGGCGCACTCACTGCCAGAACATCGACTGCCACACACGACTTGACGGCCAGCCAGGCCTTCTGCTCTACGCGCCCGCTACTGTCTCAACGACTTTTGTTCCGCTGGTCATCAACCGCTACCTTACTGCCTCGCTGTCCTCAGCTCGTGTCTCCCAAGTGTCTGTTGCCTGCCATCTCGTCTCGCTGCCGTCCACCGGGTTGCCCTCTGCCTCCCCCGATGGCCGTAGCCATCACTGTCCGTGAGGTCAGTGGTCCGTCGGTTAAGGCCGCCGCGGACGAGACCATTGTGTACCTAGTCCGCCATGGGTACGGCGCCCACAACGCTTTTGCTGCAAGGTTTGACAAGCCCTGCAACTGCCGCACGGGCGGCTCGTGTGCGTACATCAACAATGCACACGTCGACGCACGGCTCATTGAGAAGGGTCGCCGCCAAGCGGTGGCTGCCGGCTGCGCCATCCGTTCATTCAACCCCCCCCCCGCCGTCGCTTACGTATCTCCCCTGCGGAGGACGCTCGAGACGGCAGCCATCGCGCTCGCGGGGTCGGGCGGTACGGGGCCGGACATTGGCGTTCCCCTTGTTGCGTGCGAGCTCATCCGCGAGGTGTACGGTATTCACCACTGCGACCAGCGGAACCCCGTAGTGGACGCACGAGCCGAATGGCCGGTCATTGACTACTCGGCGGTTGGCACCGATGCGGACACTTGGCACAAGGAGGACGTGCGCGAGACAGTGGAGGAGGCTGCCGCGCGCGCAACGAAGTTCCTGATTCTGCTCCGTGACCGCCCGGAGCGAGTGGTTGTGGCTGTTACTCATTCAGCGTTTCTTCGGGAGATGCTTGCTCACGCGGTTGCGGTAGAGGCGGGGCATGGTGAGGTGCGGCGGCGCTTTGAGACAGGTGAGGTGCGGCCAGTTGTTTTCTCGTTTCGCGACGCTTGAAAGTGCGTGGGGGTGTGATCGGGCTCGGCGGTTTGGTTTGGAGATGGCAGGGTGGAGCGCCCGTAAGACAGTTTTGGGACGTCCTTCGTGTATTCGCAGCACGCAGCAGCCATGGGCAAGTAGCGTACATGCAACATACCTCCTCGTGCTTCAACGGACTTAGCCTTCATAGACGACGTTTCGGCATCATGCATGACAGCTACTGTCACACTCAAAGCGGCGAGTGAGCACATTGACAAGCCTGGTGCCAGAGCAGCGCCCAATACAGAACATAGGTGCAGGTCGAAGAGTTGAAACAGACAAAAAAACAAGTTCGACGACGATACGGATGCACAGCGAGCCCCTCCACGCCACCCCTGGTAAGCATCCAAGTACGTGACACCCTCACCCCATACATACGAACCGCAGCGAGCGCTGGCAACAAGCTTCGCCACACTCAAGCATGAGGCAAAAAACGACGAGAGCGAAAACCTTCTATGCGGCCACACTCTTGTCACAAATCTCAAAGACGTCGTTCGAGAGCCCCTTTGTACCCCGGATACGCTCCAGTTGCGCCTTCATCACCCCCTGCCGCGACGCGTCATACTTGCGCCAGCGCGTAAAAGCACTGACCATGCGGGCAGCCACCTGTGGGTTCTTTTTGTCCAGCTGCAGCACCACGTCAGCGAGCCAGACGTATGCCTCCCCATTAGGCGGGGAATGGAAACCCACGGGGTTGGCCATCGCGAAGCCGCCTACAACGGCGTATACGTTGTTGGGATTGTTGATGTCAAACGCCTCGTGCTTCATCAACGCCTTGACCGCAGACAGGGTGGTGGGACGCGACGCCATGGCCTGGATTCGCAGCCACGACACCATCACCAGGTAGTCGTCCTTCCACTTGGCGTAGAACTCCGACAGCGCCACCTCCCGCTGGGGGCAGTCAGGGCTGTTGGACAATACGCCCAGAGCGGCCAGCACGTCCGTCATGTTGGACCCGTTGCGCACCGTATCAAGGCACTTGTCCAGGGTGGCGGACTCGCCTAGGGCGGCCAGGTACTGCAGGCAAACATTCTTGAGCGCCCGGGCGCCCTGCGATGCCGGATCGATTTTGTACTTGCCTGCCGTGGCCGCCGCGCTCGCCGCCGCTACCGCCTCAAGGTCCGTTCGCAGAGCCGTGGCCAGCTGCTTCTTGACGCTGTCGCGCGCCTCGTGGATTAGCAGAGGGTCCGCAACGGTGACCTGCTCGGCGACATAGCCCTCGTCGGGTAGCACCATCACGCGCGCACGCAGCGACGGGTCTGTCTTCTCATCGCGAAGCGTCTTGCGGAACGCCTCAATGACACTGTCCGACAGGGGAGCAAACGAGGACGACGCGTCGGCTTCCCGCGCAGACACATACTCCAGGATCACGTCCATACCGAGCGTCTGCGCCGCCTCCCACCGGTTGAAGTCGTCCGTGTCGTTGGCCATCAAGAAGGCCGTCGTCAGTCGGTCCACCCCACCCTCGCGCACGAGCTTGACAGGCGCAGAGAAGTCCCGCAGCAGCGACGGCACGGTGCCGTCAGGTACACCGCGGAGCACAAAGCACTCCTTGTCCTTGCGGACCGACAGCACGACCGTGTCGGCCGCAGGCGTGCCCTCCACGTCTACTGGAACGGCCGAGCCGTCGGGGCCGATCAGGCCCACCGCCAATGGGATGTGCATCGGCTCTTTGGTTGGCTGGCCAGGCGTTGCTGGCACCGTCTGTTCCACGTTGAGTGTCAGCGTGCCGGCGGAAGCGTCGTAGGTAGTACCAACAGTCAAGGTCGGCGTGCCCGCCTGCGAATACCACAACATGAACTGGGTCATGTCCGGGCCGTGCGGGTTGGCATCAACGAGCGCCTTCATCCAGTCGTCGCAAGTGACGGCCTGCCCGTCGTGGCGCTCGAAATAGAGCTCCGCGCCGCGGCGGAAGCCTTCTTTGCCCAGCAGCGTGCGCGCCATGCGCACGACGCATGCGCCCTTCTCGTACACCGTCGCGGTGTAAAAGTTGTTAATTTCGACGTACGACTCGGGGCGGATGGGGTGCGCCATCGGCCCAGCGTCCTGTGGGAACTGCGAAGACCGCAGGCGCGTCACGTCCGAGATGCGCTTGACCACAGGCGGCGTCCACGCGCCCGGGCCTTCGGCGGCGGAGCACTGGTCACGGAAGACAGTGAGCCCTTCCTTGAGGGTCAGCTCGAACCAGGAGCGGCACGTCACTCGGTTGCCCGAATAGTTGTGGAAGTACTCGTGCGCAATAACCCCCGAGATGCCATTGTAGTCCGAATCTGTGGCCGTCTCGGGCGACGCCAGCACGTACTTGGAGTTGAACACGTTGAGGCTCTTGTTCTCCATCGCGCCCATGTTGAAGTCGTTGACGCACAGGATCTGGAAGATGTCGAGGTCGTACTCCCGCGCGTATTGGTCCTCGTCCCATTTCATGGCGTTCTTAAGCGATGCCATGGCGTGGCCACACTTGTGCAGATCGCCGTCGCGCACCCACACGCGGAGGGTGATCGTCTTGCCCGAGCATGTCACGAACTCGTCATCAAGGGACACCAGCTGACCCGCAACCACTGCAAAAAGGTAGCTGGGCTTCTTCCACGGATCCACGTACTTGACGTAGTGGCGCCCGCCCTCGAGGTCCCCGCTGTCTACACAGTTGCCGTTGCTAAGCAGCACCGGAAACAGCGTCTTGTCCCCCGTGATCGTCGTCGTGTACACAGACATGACGTCCGGGCGGTCGGGGAAGTAGGTGATCCGGCGGAAGCCCTCCGCCTCGCACTGAGTGCAGTAGTTGCCGCCTGACATGTACAGGCCCTCCAGGGCCTTGTTGGCCGACGGCGCAATCTCCACGGTCGACTCAATGACAAACTCGCCGTTCGACGGCACGGAAGGGATAGTCAGGCCCGTCGGACCGACCATGAAGGCGTCAGCCGACAGTGCAGTGCCGTTCACCTTGAGCGACCCCTCCACGAGGTTCATCTCCTTGTCCCCGTTGAGCACCAGCGGCGCCTCCCCGCTTGGCGCATCCTCGTTGCGGTGCACCACCAGCTTGGACGACACGCGCGTCGCCACGCCAGTGTCATCCAGATCAAAACGCAAGTCCACCGTGCCGACTAGGTATGCCGGCGGCGTGTAGTCGCCGCGCTTGGTGACGGTAGGCGCCGGCGGCGCCACTGGCGCCGCAACCCCCCCAGACTTCTCTTCCGTTGCCATGGATGGCACTGTGGCAGTCGGCGGCGGAGACATCGTGTGGGTGGGCCGGCAGCGGCGCGATGACACGCGGGTGGCCGCCGACACGGACGGCAGCAGTGGGGTGCCGCGGAAGGATCGAGCTGACGTCGTGGACGCGGCCGTCAACGCGCGGCGAGCGACAGCCGAGACGGTCGTCGACGAGACAAACAGCAGCGCTTGTTGCATCTTCTTCGCCGTCAGGCCCGAAAGCACACACGCCTGGGTGCCTGCCTGACAGCTGCCCGACAGACGTGGCCGAGACAGCATCCGTATTCACCCGACAGTGAGCGAGACCACGGGACGCTGGGGGGGCAGCCCGAGACAGTACCTCAACGGGGGTTGGCGCAGTGTGTGCGCATGTGGAAGGTCCTCTGCAGCTCAGATCAAAGTACCCTCGTGCAGATACCGTATCTTCGGTGACATGGGTGCTACAATGAGGTTCCTGCAGGCCGCATGCAAGTCTGTTGACGGCGACGGGACTTGTCTGCTCAGTACATGGTCAGGTTTCTCCCTTCCACGCAGCTCCAGTCCGAGGAGCTTTCCTGCCTGCCTTGCCCCTTTCCACACTCGTCCTGCCGCGCGTGCTCTCTGGCCCACCGCGCCGCTTCGTTCCTGGGCCATCCACTCTGTCCCTTTTCCGTCGCATTCTCATCGTGTTGATTGGCTTGAGTCGCATGGCGCAGTCACCTTCCCCCTCCGTCCCCGCCTTTGCGGCGGCAACCGACCTGCCCACCTGGCGGCAGCCCGTGGCAACTGCATCCTGCCAAGCCCCTCGCCATCTCTGCGGCTTGACTCCCGCGCGGCGGCGTCGCCGCAACGCCGCTGTTCCCGCTTCCGTCCGAGCCGTCGCGGCGGGCCCTGACTCCGCCGGCCAGGCACCACCCTTAGAGGACGAAGACGCTGCGCCCCCGTCTGGCACGGTGCCGCCGCAGGCATCAGAGGCCAGCGGGTCCAGCAGCGCCGGCCTTCCATCGGTAGGCGACGGTGGCGCCCCGGGTGGCGGTGACGGCAATGCCGCCGACTTTGTTGAGGCGGCGGCCATGCCCACCCCTCCTCGCACCGCCCGTTGCCGTCGTTGTGGAGAGACGTACGACCCCGCCTCCAACACGACTACCAGCTGCGCATTTCACGCGAGTTCCATCGGCGCCGCGGGCGCTTTCCGACTGGCGGTGGCGTCCCTGCGGACGGGAGTGGTGGCGGGCATCTCGGCGTCGGGGCAGGTGCGCGAGGTGGTAGACGAAGATGAGGAGGACGAGCCGGGAGGGGCGGACCCGTGGGGCGTTGGCGAAGGTCGCGACCCAGAGAAGAGCAGTCGCAAGACGCGGTACCGGTCGGTGCTTGTTCACCGTTGGTCGTGCTGCGGGGGGGAGCGGGTGGACGAGCCGGGATGCCGGCGGGGCTCTCACCTGAGTTATGATGACGAGGATGAGCGGTGGAGTGGGGATTGGAATCCTCGCTTTCGCATATTTTGATGACTGGTCTCGGCGAAGAACGGCGGGGCGGACCATTTCGGGAATGGACCTCGCCGACATCGCATGGTGCAGGAGGGTCTGTTTTTGGTATACGCATGTGCTTGTATGGTCTTTGGGACCGTTGCTCTGCACTACTGCCTCGCCATGGCACACCAGCGACTTTTTTATTAGGGTCGCTCAGTTCACTTTCGACGTGTCCCTCGAGTGTGACTGATGATCACAGCGCTTGCAGCCTGTACGCAAAACGGCCCTCAGTCACCGAGTCCAGACGCATGGTGCCTATCTTCGCCTCTCGGGAAGACTGCTTGTCTGTGGCTGGTGGTACGCAATGTTTGCTTTCTTCCATGGTCTCCTCTCGGTTTGTCGGCTCTTTTTCTGTTCAACTCAGTTCAGCCTTAATGCTGGGTTGGTTACCACCCAGTACTCTTCAGCACTTTTCAAGCCTCTATCATAAACGGTCAACTTTCGTGTTTCAGGATTCGAACGTGGGCCAATCGCAGCCGAGGATCAGCGCCGATTGAAGCAGTGCTGGGTTCAGGGATGGGGGGGGTATAATTATAGTCTTGATTATTATCGAGTAATTTTAGCATGCTTTTGCTCGTGGCTCAACGGACCGTTGATAATTATAGTTCGACGAGACATGCTCAACTGACCGGCCGGCCATAAGGACGTGCTCGTCAGGTGATTGGCTGAAGGGGTACGCTTCCGAAAGAACTTAATACTATGGTGCGTGTCCCAAAAATGAGACATCGCGGTTTTTTCTTTTTTTCTCGGCCCACTGGCCTTCTGCAGCGGTCCGATAATGTAATGTGACCCACTCGAACCCACTGCGTTGCCAGAATGGCCCCTGACAGTGTTAGCAGAGGCGGCACCTCCTGACGTGTCCTGGGGGGAAGTGTCATTCATTGCAGCTTCGACAGGTGACGATCACGCCCCCCAATCAGATGCACGGATACTAGGGCAGGCATGTGCTGACAACATTGTGCACGAAGAAAAGGGCACCACCTTACCAGTAAAAACGTGAAAAAGGCCGCCATGTAGCCCCCTGTGAAGAAAACACGATTTGGGACACCCCTCATCGAAGCTCCAGTTGGCACATGAGCTTAGGCGTTGCAAACCTGTAACCCCAAGAACCTGGAAAAAGACTGGCTCCAAGATCGGGGTTATCTGAGAGGTCCATAGAACAGGGCCCACAGGCAGGTACTAAGGAGTTGTCAGCCAAGAACGTCGCGGGAGAGGCTCTTTCCATGGAGGCCAGTCGAGAACTTTCTCGTACCTCACCCCGCCTGCCACCGTGCAGTGATGTGTCAGTCTTCCAGTAAACGCGCATGTCTCATTTCTGGGACACCCACCATAGCTAGAATGCTACCGACGAACGAACAGAGAAGAGAAAGGTCCCAGACGATCAATCAATGATAAGACAATTACTGAGTACCCGTTGGAGGGTCGTCATCAGCGCAGCGACAGGCGCTTGTCAAAGCGCCTATCGGTTCTCCTTCGACGTCCACCGCTATTGCGCCGACTGCAGCAGAGGTGTCCAGGCACCGTTTCGGGTCATCGGCGCCGTCGTCCACCCCATCGAGCTCCACCGTGTGCATGTGGCTGCACAAAGGCTCCGTCGGACCGGGCAGTACCAAGGACGGCGCTTCCGGCACCACGCGAGAGTTGTAGTACACGTATAGGAGCTTGTGCAGCGTTGTGTACGACAGCCGTGTCCGCGGCAGGATTTGAATATGACAGGCAGTTGTTAAAAAGGAGCACTTCTGGCAGCGGGCAGGCGTCACAATATATATCAGTGGATGGTTTTAATAAATGTACATGAAGTGGTTAAGAAAAAGAATATTACAGTTAAATGTACCATCCCTGGCTGGGTTGGTCGCCCAGCCTGGTACCTCGGGGGTGGGGGGGTGGTCTGGGGGGGGGACAGGAGGCAGCATTTCTGAAGCAGACAAAAACGGTCAGCTTTCACACTTAAGGTTTTCAAGACGTGGACCGATGGCTCTGCAGGAATCGACCATTTCTGCGAAAACGGCATGCCAGGAGGGATCGGTCTGGGGGGAAGAAGGGGTGGACCGGTTGTGGGGGGGGTCTGGGGGGGGAGGGGGTGGCGGCAGGTCACCCCCTGCCCCCCCAGAACGAACGAAATCGATAGCGCCGCGAGGACGACAGACGGGAGGAAGAGTGCTGCGACGACGGTGGGCGGGATTAGAATAGCAACTTTGAGTCTTTTAGTGCATGGTCCAGCAGCACACAGCAACAGGGAGGTTTCTTTTGGCTCGCGGCTTGCGGGGGCATCTTGTGCCCGCAAAGTCCCGGCGTTTTTTTTGTCAAGCTCAGTTATTGACTCTGAATAGCCACCTGGAACAATTCGGACGAAGACGCACCCGGCCTTGGCACGAGGGCGCCTATGAACCCCCCCCCCCCCCCCAGCGCAGAGGAGCATTAATAGAGTGGGGAGGGGGGGTGTGCCAAAACGGCACAAAGTGGCGGACAAGCTCGCGGAAAAACAGAAGCAGAGACAAGGCGCAGACAAGCGGGAACAGACAGATACAAGGCAGAGACAAACAGAAGACAGCCGACACAAACCAGCGACGACCACAAAAATATCGAAGCGAGGCAGAAGCGACCATAAAAGTCCAAAGCAGAGACAGATGAAAACTACACGGACGACGTGGAGGAGGCAAGAAACAGAAGGGAAGAAAAAGGCGGAGAAGCGCCCCGCAGAGACAAGTGTACCAGTTGGTACATCTGGACGAGAGCGACGCGGTCGCGCAGGCCACGGCCACCGTCGCTGCTGTCACCAGGACGACGAACCCCCACACCCCGGCCAGTAAGAGCACCGGGCGCCCACAGCCCTTGCGGTTCGGCAGCACTGGTGGTGCCAGGCGCCTCCCCCCCCCCCGCTACATGTTAAAGTGCCCACTACAGAGGGGGGGTGGGCCCGGCGGGGGGTCCGGCCGTCACAGTAACGGCAGCGACGGCGGCAGAGGCCGTGCGGCCGCGTCATGTTGCCCAATGGCGCGGCATCAAAGGCGACCGCAGAGGCAACTTCAACCGTAGCCGTGACCGCGACAGCGACGGGGCGCCCGACCACCCCTCCACGCACACCTAGAAGGGCGGGCCACGCCCACCGCCCTTGCGGGTCGGCGGCGTTGTCAGTGCTCGAGAGCTGGGGGAGGCCGAACGTGGAGGCGCGGGCGACAGTGACAGCGACGATGAGGGAGAGGTGGGGGCGGGGGGGGGGAAGCTAGTGCGGGGCGGGTGTTCCCGAAGTCCAAGACACACAGGAAGACAGAAAAAAACGGTACACACGACGGAGGCCCCCAGTCGAGACGCACAGCGACGTGCGCGCGCAGCTCCCGCCGGAGATCGGCATGGCGACCCGCGGGTAACGTACCTCAGCGTGGGACGGGTGAGGCGGGGGCAGGGGCGGCGAAGACAGCAACGACAGCGACGACGCCTGAGGTGGTGGTCACGGCGGCGCGGCAGCGGGCGTCGTCCACCGCCCTCCACCTGACGCCGTCCCCTACCTACCCACAAACGCTATCCCGTAAAGAAGGACAGCCAAGCATGCCCTTAGAGTCCGGGGCGAGGTGCGCGGAAGGGGAGGGGGGGGGAAGGTGTCGAGGTGGGGGCGGCGGTGACGCCGGCGATGCCTACGGCGACGGCGGCCGGCACCGCCATGCCGGAGGCGCGGCGGGCGCTTACTGCTCATCGCCGTTGCCCAAGTACTGAAGCAAAATGTCCGCGTCTTCATCATCGGGCTCCTCGTCCTCCCGGTCGGGGGAGAGAAGCTCCTCCTCGGTTTCCCCCTAAGGAGCAGTGTGGAAGGCCAAATCCGCTGCCGCGGATGCCGCAGAGGCAGCGGAAGTCTCATCGTCGACCTTGTTGTCCGCCTCCCCCTCACCACCTCGGCCCTCCGGCCTCTGCCGCCCGCCGACTGACGAGCGCGTCTCCACCGTCTTCGCTGTCGGGCGTTCCCCACGTGGGGGGGTGCCCCCCCCGCCTGGGGCTGCACAAACTCGGCGACAGCGTCCTCCGAGAAAGTGTGCGTGAGGCGCACGTCGCCGCCGTCTATGAGCCGGATGCGCATGTGAGGGCGGTTGCGCAGCGGATACGACACGTCAATGTTGTTGGTCTCCTCCCGCCACACCTCGTGGAAGATTTGGGCGTTTCCTTGGTGCCCGGCGGCGCGGGCGCCGGTGTTCACCTCCAGGAGCCAGCGCACCGACGCGCACAAGAGACTCACCTGGCCGAGCGCACATTCGATGTGACCGTCCTGGCCAACGCTCTCTACCGGCACGATCCGCTGGGTGAAACCCGTGCGCTTGAAAAATGCCTCAAAGGCGGCCTTGAAGGCGACTCTGCCATGCAGGCTTGTGCGGTACGTCTCGTTGACGAGCCACGACTTCGTGGTGTCAATGGAGATGGTGCGCCACTGGTGCCCAAATGCCGAATATTAGGCACTGAAGATGACCGTGCGGTACCGGTGCGTAAGGTGCGGCACGCTGGAGGTGAACCTCGCGCTGACGGTCCGCATCTTGACATCTGAGCCCTTGGGGAATAGCTGCGAGCCCAGAAAGTACGACTCGGCGTCCTGGTCCGACACGCCAAGCTCAAACGCAGCCGACGAAATCATGAGCTCCCACACGGACAAGATGTCAACGTAGGTCTGCCGGGTCAGGTCGGCCCCCCTTGCGCTGCTGTTGACGGCCTGCTCACACACGGACCGAGCCTTCTCCATGTCCGCCTTGTTTGCAAGGGAAATATTTACCTTCTACTCCATCGTCATGTTGGGCATCGCGATCGACTTGTTCATCTTGGCCTTAGTAGATGCGGCGGCTGCCTCGGACGGGGCGCTCCCCATCGACTTGATGACCTTCTCAGTCCCGTTGTTGAGCACCTTCTCGAGCTGAACCATTGACGTGACGGCCGCCTCCTCTTCGCGTCCCTTGTCTTCGAACTTGCTGCGCATGGCGTCCACTTAGTCGCTGAGCTCGGAGACTCTCTTCTCCATGAGCTCGAGCCCCTCCGCGAAGGTAGAGATGCCGGACTGAACGGCCTCCGTCACGGCCTGCTGCAGCACCGTCGGGGGCTTCTGTAGGGAGGGCTCTGGCGCACGGTCCTCTTGTTCTTAGCCGTCGACGAATTGACCTTCTTTCGGCTCACGGGCTTGGTCCGGGTCGTGTGCTTTGCCGCCGTCGCAGCGGCTGACCTTCTTTCGGCTCACGGGCTTGGTCCGGGTCGTGTGCTTTGCCGCCGTCGCAGCGGCTGAGCGCGCGGCGGCTCCACTCAGCCGGCGGCCGGGCGTAGAGCTCACGGCGCCGAAGAGAGACTGCGACGCAGGCGGCAGACGGGTTGCAGCAATAGAGGCACTAAGGAGGGGTGGCAAATCATGAGCGGGCGGCCGACCCGCAGAGGCCGACGCAGCTGCAAAGGCCGTCCGCTGAGGATTAATTTCTGCTGCAGGCGCACCCCCCCACGGGAGGGGGGACGCCTGAAACGTGGCCGCCCCCCCAGCCGTGCGAAAACAGTGAAACTCCTATGTCGTCGAAAGCGGCGCCACCAGGCGCCGCGAGCCAGTAATCGAATGCCCGCTCGCAGTGAGAGGCATAGACGACACCTGTCGACGTTTGCCCCCCCCGCCGGCCTGAAAGCCGCCAGCCCACGGGGCGCGGCGGTAAAGAGAGACCATCGGGGGGGCACCAGCGTTGCAGGGCGCCGACGTTGCGACCGTGGCCTCAGGCCAGTAGCGTGGAGCGGGCCCCGACCATTTGTCGACTGAAAAGAAGGGCAATCTGTACGACAGCTACGGTGTGGCAGGGGTAGAAACGTTCCTGTGGCCCTGCACCGTGGTCGCAGCTGCAGCGATGGCGCGCAATCCCTCGTCGGGGCTGGGACCGGGTGAAGGGCGGGGGGTGCCTGGCGCCGGCCGTGGCCGCGGCGACCAGGGCGTGCCGTCGGCACGATCGCGGCCGTCGATGTCCTCGGCGTCAACGCCAAGCCGGCGGCTGTCGTCCAGGGCTGAGTGCATGTCGGGTAGGCTAAAGTGGGGGCAGAAGAGAGAGAGAGGATGGTTGAGGGAATTCGCTGGCGACGTGGCGGTGGTGAGGGTGGCGGGTCGTTGGCGGTAAGAAGAAGCAGCTCGCCGTCAGTGCTGCCACTTCCAGTGCACGCTGCTTATGCAAGCGCCGCGTCATTGCGGCGGTGACGATCGGGTCACCGGGTTGTGTCGCCGGTTCCATCGTGCCGATCCAAGTGCGCTGGCGCACGATTGTATCCCAGGTGATGACCCCTCACAGATTCTGCGGGCTTCAATCAACAGTCGGTTCCAATGAGAGTTGATTCGTTCAAATACCTGTAACAGGCTCCGTCCGATGCGTCATAAGTACCATCTTGTGTGCCCGAGTGTCATATTGATTCCGAAAAGTGGCCAGGCTGGGAATGCTCCAGCAGGCACCTCCATCTCCCGTGCCTATTTGATGGCAGCCGTTCGAGATCTGATCCCGCCGTGCCCTTGAGGTGGATGACAGTGCCGAACGCGCTGGCAAGGCCGTGGCGGACCAGACTTTTAACGCTCCACAGCGGCGTCGGCCGCGGCGTTGGGCGCGGTCGCCGTGGAGCTCTTTGACCGACTGCTGAAACTTTTGGCCAGCAGCCGCTGGGTGGAGATGTCAGCTATCCGCACCTCCAAGCGCACACTGTCGCGCTGTGGGCTGCCGACACTGCCTGAACAGGCTGTTTGTGCTTTCAAAGCTGAAGCGATGCCTAGTAGAGGAGATGAGTACGCCCGTCTGTCTTTTGGAGGGAGCTGGGAGACAGCGGGTGCAGTTTTATGGCTGGCGTGGCATTGGGCACTCTCTAATCGATTGTGAGTTGGGGGAGGAGGGCCGCGCGTGGTGGGAGCCCCGATATCTCCCAGCGCGCGCGCTCTCTCTGACACACACATGCATCGCAGCATTTTCTGGGCTTCCCACCCACGCCCCCGTCGTTTGCTGCCATGGAGTCCCCACCCTCACCCCCAGCCCCACCTCCCCCACATCCACCACGTCCGGCGCCCCCACCTTGAAGCATGGAGTGCACATTGTGCCACTTCAAGACCAAGACGCTTGGAGGCCTTAAATGGCACCGAACGCGCACGCACCAGACTGCAGCGCGACGCCCAGAAGCAGTCAGAGGAGTACAAGCGTTCGAGAGCGCGGCTGCGAAGGACCAACGAGCGGCACAAGCGGGCCCACGCGCGAGACGACGAGTCTGGGGCGGGGAGTGGAGCGTCAAGGGCGGATGCCGGTCGATCGGACGGGGGCCCAGACGCGCCCCGTCGGCAATAAGGAAACTGTTCTGCGTGGTGCGGCCTGGCGGTGCGCCCGCGGTTGGAGTCCCGTGGGGGAGGCGGTGAGGCGCCGCACGCAGATAAGTTGGCCGCGTCGGACGGGAATGGACGCGCTTGCACCGCCGTCGACTACCACGAGCGGCTGGACGCCGACTGTCGGGCGCCTTTGGAGCACGCGCGGCGCTCGGTCGGCCCCTCGCCCAAGAATCCACCCGGAAATCGCGAGGCGCCCGTCAACGAAGACGATGTGGAGAACACCTACTCATTCCCGATTCTCAACGCGACCGTCCGCGCGTAGTACCAGCAGGTGCAGGACTATCAGCGCTCCACCATGATGAGGCAGTACGACACGCACAAGCCAAAGCACGGCAAGCGGCAGAGGAACGGACAGTTCAGCACGCCCCGCCTCCGTGTGCTCGCGAGCTACCTTCTGTTGACAAACTGCGCGGGCATGTCCGACGAGGGCATTGACAACTTTTTCAAGTTCATGAAAGACTGGGAGAAGAAGCCTAAGAAGAGCAAGCGCCGCCGCAAGCGGCTGACCGAATACTTCAAAGGTACGAACGCACTCAAAACGGCCGGGCACGCCGACCTCGACGAGGCTATGGAGGATGCGGGGTGGATGCAGTGTGAGTTTGCTGAGGGTGGGGTCACCTACGACGCCTAATGTTTTTATTGTGATAGACATCATGATACAGATGGTGGCGGGTGCCGAGGACGTCAAGTACTGGAGCGGCATCGACGGGCCGGGCGAGCCGAGGGAGAGGAGGGAGACGCCCGCGGACGATGATGTCTTCCGGTTATTGAGAAGGACGTCAGCAGTAGGGGGGTAGTTAACTTTGTGCTCGCTTTCCGTGTGTACCGCGACAGACACATGCTGTCCGGGTCGGGGGGTACGTTTTGTCGGCCCGGCTCTTTTTTCTGAGGGAGTTCGGGCGACCACATGGCGCAGAGCAGAGTGTACAGGCGATGCATGAGACTCACAGATTACTTCTGCCTTGCTTAATTTCCTTTTTTTGTTGTGGCTGGCGTTCTTATTTTTTTCCCATCTTCCCACAGCGCAAAAACTCTATCTGGTCGCATTCGGGTCATCAATCTCGTGACCGACGAGCCTCACTGGGTCACAGTGGCCTATTTTCCCATCGTCAACAAGCTCACCGAGTCGGCGGCGGATGAGCGCGCAAAGCTGCGACGCAGCGCGGTCCTGCAGCCGGTTTTATACATGACCCTTCGCTCAAGTATCAACTCGAGCCACTCGGGGGTGGCCGTGCACAACCAGGACGGACAGGTGCTGACCGCCTTCCCCCGGTTGCTCCTGTATATCTCCGACCAGCCCGAGGAGATGGCGGGGGTATGCCTGAAGCAGGGCATGTGCAGGCACCCCTGCTCGCACTGCACCGTCGAACTGAGAGATTGTGGCACGGAACGGGCGCTCAACGCGGAGGAGGGCTTCGTGTTGCGGACGCTGCGCAACCCGTCCGAGTTTTCGGGCCACCGAAGATACTCACGACATTCCGGGAGTCGCCTCGAGCTCGAGACGACGCACAGCATCACTGGCTTCTTGCCGGCAATAGCGGGGATGGCGGGACTTAGCTACTCGCCCAACCTGCTATTCAGGACGATTGGTTTTGATATGTTGCACGTACGTTGTTGCGTTTTTGCTTCTCGTTGTCTCTCCTTTGTATGGAGCGATGTTTCCTGGCGACCAGCACAGCGTGGCGGGACTCTTCTCTAAAGTTTCTCCTGTTTGCCATTCTGCGCACCGTAGCATGAGACTCCTGGTTGGCGTGTCACAGGTGCTCGACTTGGGGGTGACCAGAACACTGGTGCACCGGCTGGTGCAGGTGTTTTTGTACGTTTGTGCGGACTGCACTCCGCTGCTGCGCACCACGACCGCTGTATACCGAGCCGTGAACAAGCTCATCCGAGAACTGAACCGCCGCAGCACGCGCGTCGAGGGAAGCCCAGGGGTACGTTTTAAGTTCTTTCTGCTTTCGAACTCTTTGTCTTCCCGCTCATTGTCCCCCTACATATCCGCTCGGACTATTCGATGGCGCTTCCTCAAGTGTACTGTTTTTCGCAATCTTGTGCTTCCTGTTTTCTGCTGCCGTTCTTCTTTTCCGGTTCTTGCTGCTCTCTGAACAGATACATTGTGGGGCCAAAAGAGCAGCAGACTACGTTTACTAGGGAGGAGCAGCGTCGCGGCGTATACATCATCCCGCTGGCCATTCCGGGCGTCTTTCAGCTTTTCTGGAAACCACTTGCGCACTACTCGACCGGCTACAGGGCCGAAAGCTCGGCCGAGGCGCAGACGGCGGCCGAGCAGGATGCCGTAAAGAAGACTTCAGCCGATGCCGCAGGATACGAGGCGGACGAGGATGAGGCAGCGGCTCGCGTCAAAAACAGCTTCCAGTTCGATTGGGCGGCCTATCACGGCGCGTTTGGAAAGAAGACATTCGAAGAGGCCGTGACAGCGATATGTATCGAGTATGTGTAAGACCTCTGGCCTTTCATGCCACGTGGAAACCTACTTTCAACATTTCATCCAATTCAAACATCATTTTCCACTTGGCACGCTTCCCTCGTGACTCGCTGTACGCGTCCAACATCCGCTACAGCGGCCTCCATCTTTCTAGTGGAAGCTACGGACACGCCCATCGACCTGATCCGGCGTGCGGCCGTCCAGCGGCCCGCTGACTCATCATGATGCAGCGTCTGACTCCGGATGATTCGGTGTCAGCTCAAATGCACCCATGGGAGTTGGTGTCAGTCGTGTAGGCCTATTGTGACGCGACATCATTGTCAGCACCCCTGACAATCCGTTACTACGATCCGGGGCCAGCAGGGCTGGGTCAGTTATGCCCTGCTGTTGGGGCTGTCGAGCGCCGCCCTATTCAACGGGAAGTGCCCTCTGTTCTCGGCTTTCATGTCGAAAGCCGCCTGCTTCTGCACATTTCTTCACCTGCGTTCTTGAGCCATTTGGTGCCACATTTTGGCGTCACACGCCCGTCTCCCTTCGTTTCTGAGCAATTTGGGGCCGCGTTTAGGCGGCACACGCCCGTCCCCCTTCGTTTTTGGCCCTTGTGGTGCCTCACCGTGTGGAGACGGGCGCATGCATGTTCTGGGGCACCTTAGGTGCCCCCGGGAGAATATATAGTCAAGCGAACCGAGCTCCTTCGGGGGGATCGAGAGGGGCAGCCTCGGTTCCAAAGACAACCGTTTCCCTTGTGACCCCTCCCGACCTTTTCCACCGTCGTCACACCCATCGACATCCCTAGTGCCCTCCGTCGTCGCCCCCATCGTCTTAGACGGGGCCTTCCCCGTCAACCGTGGCCCCTCCCGAGTACGGTTGATTCGCCACGTGTCCTGGCGGGTCTCACATTTGGTAGCACCAGGTGATTTCCGGCTCTACTGGCTCTCTGGCTGCCGATTTGCCCTGAATTTGTACCTCATGTGTTTGTGTTTTGGTGCGGTCTCCTGTGTTCGGCGTGCCTCGAGCAGCGTAATACGAATTCAGTGGGCTCCACCAATCACGCGGAGAAGGACACCTGGCCTGACAAAACCCGTGGTTTTGCTCTTGTCCTGTGTTCTTCTCTTGCCATTTGATTGGAACGCAGTGGGTGCGAATTCAGGGTCTAAATCGATTGACTCCCCGGCGGTGACGACCGCCGCGAAGTCCTACACGGCGGCGCACGCATCGTCGTCATCCAAGGCGGCGCGCGCATCATCGTCATCAACGGCGGCGCGCGCATCCTCGTCATCCACGGCGGCGCGCGCATCATCGTCATCCACGGCGGCGCTCAAATCATCCTCATCCACGGTGGCCCGGGCATCCACGGCTGCTGCGAACAGCCCGAAGGCGCGGCCGGGCCGCGAGGGCCCACTGCTGCCGCCCAAATCCCCCGAACGGCGCTATGTGGCGCCGCCGGCACCGCGCATGGCCAAGATTCGGCCATCCACGGCTCGCGCCGGCGAACAGCGCGAAGTGCGCGAGGCCCTGAAGGCGGAACGCGGCCCGGTGGTCCGGTACCGCTATCGTCCGTGTGGTGTAAGCTGGAATAGCATTGCAGTGCTGGGCGACAACAGGGAGTCCCGCCGGCATAATTTCACAATCATCCGCCCAGCAGAGTTCCCGCGTTGCACACCCTGTGGTCGGTTGTTCGAGGCGACTTCTGACCAGGCCCGCCACCAGCGCGGCCGTGCGCACGCGCGTGTCGTGGCCCTTCGCAAGCGATCTCGCGAAATCGCGCTGCGACTGGTCGGTTGGTCGGTCGATTCGTGTCCTCGATTGTGGGCATCGTTGCACTCGTCGTTAAATTGCAAAATCAAGATTCTCATCATTCGACTGGAGTTCAGCTAGCGAGCAACGCCGGTGTTTGTCGTTCCAAATATTTTGATCTCGGTGCGTGTCAAATCGCTCCGGTCGATCCCAGATTCGCTGAAACCAAATCCACTTGACATCATGGCTGACCCAAGTGGTTTTGGGGCTCCGCCGTCGGTCGCTGATTGGACGCAGCTTATTGCGTTCGTGCAGCAACTCGGCGACGACCTCTAGAAGACTAAGGACGAGTTAACGCGGACAAAACATTTGCTGGCGACTAAGGACCGCGCGGCTAAGCCTAATATGCCTTCCCTGTTTTCCGGAAAATCTGTCACGATCGAGGCATGGTGCTCGCACATGGACGCCTATGTGTCGGGCAGCGAGCCCGATGAGGCCTGCCGCATTGCGTGTACCTACCTCGATGGTGAAGCGCTCACCTGGTGGCAGTCGTACAGCGCTGCGACTAGCGTCCCCGACTGGGACACGCTCCGCACCTGCCTCATCCGCCGCTTCAACCCCCTGAACAAGGTGCAAGCGGCGCGCAACAAGTTGCACAGCTGGCGTCAGCTCAAAGACGTCGGGAGCTTCAACAACACGTTCCTCAGCATCGTAATCGATATCCCAGACATCACGGAGTCGGAAAAAATCGACCGTTACAGCCATGGGCTGAAGCGAGCGATCTGGGAGCCTCTGTGAATCCGAACTTATGACAACCTTGAGTCGCTCATGACGGACGCGCTTCGCGTTAAAGCTGCCAAGGCCGGGACGTTCCGGTCTCCTGGCGGCAGTGCGAGCCACACTGCCGCCCTGGCCGACTCCGGCGTGGCGTCCATGGACCTTTCAACCATCAAGGTATCAAAACTGACGCCTGAAGAGCGTCAGCGCTGCATGCGCGAGGGCCTCTGCCTCCGGTGCCGCGAGAAGGGCCATCCTGCTAAGGACTGCCCAAAAGGTCAGCGGAACTGAAGTTGCCTCGGCCGTCTCCACGTGACGCCCTGACCCCTTTGGTTCCGCCATGTACCTCGTCTCCTTTTATCGGCCCTTCCCGAGGGCTGTTTCTGTCAACTGCTCCAATCAATGGCAAGGTTGTGCGGGTTCTTTTTGACGACGGGTCTCCAATCAACTTTGTGTCCTGGCGCCTCGTGCGTTCGCTTTGTGTCAATAACAAGGAGACCAATTTCGCGGCCGACATGCCTGACGGCCGCTCCCATGTACTGGACGCCACAGATGCCCTCAATGTCGAGATTGGGGGATATCGGGAGCGTCTTCCCTTTGCAGTTTTCGATTTGAGTCGCTACGACGTCATCATCGGCATGCGCTGGCGCGAGTCCAAAGGCGCCCGCATCAACTACACGAACAAAAAGATCACCATGAAGCACAAGCGCAAGTACATCACCATCAAGGCTACCCTCGAACCAAGCAACATCATCAGCCGGCAGCGCCTTGTTCGCGATCTCAAACATCGGACCCCTATTTTTGCCGTGTTCCTCCACGGTGGTGAGCCCGGGAGTCACTTTTACGTCAACTCCATCGGCGTTGGAGCGGATGCGGACCCCTCTGGGGTCCAACAGCTGCTAGCCGAGTACGAAGACGTGTTCCCCAAGGATCTTCCAGCCGGACTACCACCCTAGCGCAGTCGGGAGTTCCACATCGAGCTCTAAGAAGGCGCAAAGCCGCACCGGAGCGGCATGTACCGCCTCTTCGAGTCCGAGTTAGCGGAGCTCAAGTCTCAAATCGCCGGCCTGATACAAAAAGGCTTCATACAGTCCAGCTCCTCACCATGGGGCTCTTCTGTTATCTTCGCAGCCAAGAAGGATGGTGGCTGGCGATTGTGTATCGACTACCGAGCCCTTAACAAGGCTACTATCAAGAACGCCTATCCTCTGCCACGAAAGGACGATATCTTCGACCAGTTACGGCATGCCAAGTACTTTACCAAGATCGACCTTCGCTCCGGGTACCACCAAATCCGTCTGGACACCGCATCAAGACCTCTGACGGCCTTCCGCACCAAGTACGGCTTCTATGAGTTTACTGTGGTCCCCTTCGGCCTCATCAACGCTCCTGCCGTCTTCATGAACCTGATGAACGATGTCTTCCAAGAATACCTCGACAAACTCATTTGTGTCTATCTAGATGACATCCTCGTGTACAGTGAGAACCTGGAAGACCATTTGCAATATCTACGGCTGAAGCTGGACAAGTTGCGCGAACATAGGTTCTACGCCAAGCGGAGCAAGTGCCAATTCGCGGAGACTACCGTGGACTATCGCGGGCATGTCATCTCAGCCCACGGCCTCTCCATGGAGGTTGAAAATGTCAATGCCAAACGAACGTGGACCACTCATCAATCCAAAAAGGATGTGCAATCCTTTCTCGGAATGGTTAACTTTTATTGACGCTTCATCATCAACATGGCAGAAGTCGCGGTACCCCTGACTCGGCTTACCGGCAACGTCGACTTCGAGTGGACCGCAGACGCGGAAGCGTCTTTTCAGCGCCTAAAGATTCTGGTAACAAGTGCACCAGTAGTGCGCGGCTTCGACAAGCGGCATCCCATCTACTTGTCTACCGAAGCAAGCGGGTACGCCAGCGGTGCTGTACTGGAGCAAGACGATGGCCAAGGTAGAAGACCAGTGGCCTACTTCTCCCAGGTTCTGAACATTCACGAGCAACGCTACTCTATCCGGGAGCGCCAGCTGCTGGCTGTTGTTAAATCCGTTCGCTTCTGGCGCTGCTACCTGTACGGACGCACATTCGTTGTCCACACCGACCGCGAGTCCCTTAAGTACCTGAGGACCCAAGAGAAGCTGAAAGACCGGCAGGTACGCTGGTTGGAGCAGCTCGACCCGTACCAGTTCAATATTTCGCCGGTCAAGGGCACGGCTAACGCCGTTGCAGACGCCTTGACGCGTCACCCTACAAATGCACCCGACAAGGAAATTCCCAACCAAGACCTGCTTAGCTGCGATATAGCTGAGACCATTGGCATTCACCCCAAGAAACCTGAGATCAACAGCCTCATGACCACGCACCTGAATGAACAAGGCCTTGCCACCCAACGAGAGGAGTACCGTGCGGACCCTGAGTTTGCCACCGTAGCCCAAGAACCCGTAGCACCATTTACCCAAGTCATGGGGGTGCTGAAATGAGGTGACCGTACGTGCATCCCCGCTGGTAGTCTTCGCAAAAAGATACTCCACGACTACCATGATGTTCTCAGCCAAGGGCATATGGGCGTCAGAAAGACCACCAAGGCGCTGGCTACCAAGTACTACTGGAAGACCATGCGCAAGGACATCCAATGTTACGTACAAGCATGTGATCCGTGCCAACGCAACAAAGCCGGAACTCATTCACCTCTGGGTCACCTGAGACCTTTAGATCCACCAACCCAAAGATGGGCAAGCGTCTCCACGGACTTCATTTCACCTCTACTTCAGACGTCCCGCGGTCACAACGGCATCTATGTCGTCGTGGATCGCCTCACCGAGATGATCCTCCTGGCGGCGACAAAGCCAGACTGTACGGCTGCTGCCGTTGCCCTTCTATTCCACGAACACGTGTACCAGAATCATGGTCTTCCCAAAGATGTGGTGTGCGACCGTGACCCCGTCTTTTTCTCCAAGTTTTGGAAAGCCCTCACGGACATCCTCAAGGTCAAAATCCGTGCGTCGTCAGCCTATCATCCCCAAACGGACGGGCAGACGGAGATTATGAACAAAAACGTCGAAGAAATGTTACGCAACTTCGTCAACCACAACCAGAGCGACTGCGTTCTCTACCTGATCGACGTCGAAGTCGCGTACAACCGATCTCCAAACGCGGTCACCACCTACTCTCTGTTCTTCTTGGTCTACGGCTACGAGCCCTCCACTGTCCCGGCCGACCTACACTGCTCAATGGCGACAAACGTCGCGTCCGTCTCGGAGTGGCTCCAGGGCTTACAACAAGCCCAATGTAGCATATCTCCGTATTATTTGGATACTGGGCCCGGTAGCCCCGCTGACTGGTCAGTATTCATGTGGAGGATTGAACTGACTTGTGTCTCGCTCTTTGGGAGGTTACTTCCGTCTTGTATATCTGTCCTTTCTTTTTATCGTCCCTATTTTGGTGGTTATTCGATCTTTATGATCGCTCGGTCGATCGACCCTGCCCCTTTTCCATCGGATAACAAGAGCACCATGGGACCGGGGTTCGCCGTCGTCGGCACCCCCGGCTCCCCATCGGATGTTGCACAAACAAAGGTTCTTCTTCCTCGCCTCTAAGGCGATAGCGTTCGCTGTATCGCGCGTCTACGGTCGGTCGCTCTTTACCGGATATTTAACCAACGTCATCAATCCCACATTTGGTGGAGCAGCAGGGGATACTCTTGCCTGCCGCGTGCATCTGCACGCGGTGCCCGAGAGCTGTCTCTTGTTGCCAAGTGGCACGGTGACGGGTATTGCACCCATTGGCTTGACGCGCGGGGCGCGTCTCCCACTTGTGGGCGCCACGACGCTGGGCGTCGTGGGTGGTGATCTCCAATTGGAGCGCGGGGCGCTTCTGTTGGCACTGTGCCGGTTGAGCAAGGACCCCTGGTGGTGCCGACGGGCAACGTGGCAATGGGAAGGGTAAGGGCAACGCCCTGCCTTCCGACTACGTCCCGCCGGGAGGCGCTCGTACGAACATGCGAGACGCCAACACCCTAGGTGGCGCCCTCTCCGGGTCACCTGCGCTGCACGCGGCGGCCTCTGGCCAACCGCTCGACGCGGAGAGCCTTAAGGCGGAGGTGGAGGCACTTCGTCTCCGTCTGACGGCCCAACAAGCGACTAACCGCTCGTTAGCGGAAGCCAACGACGAATTGATCACAAGCGTGGAGGCTATGCGCCAGGAGGACATCGAGTCCGATGCCCGGGCGACAAAGGCGCGTCGCAAGACGAAGAGCAAGGCCAAGGTCAAGCTCGACCCCAAGGGGGGCGAGTCGTCTTCCTCTCGTCCAGAGCCAGTTGGCCAAGCGACCGAACGTCGGGATCAAAAGCGCAAGCTTCGCAAGAAGGCGCGCAAGATCCGCAAGGAGACCAAGTTGGCCCGCTCGACATCCTCAGTTGAGAACGCCAACATGTCGGCCGCGAACGAGTCAAGCTCGTCCAGTGGGACAACTTCCTCTTCGTCATCCGACTCCGGAGGACCCCCGGGTTCCCCGTCGTCCCCGTCGTCGAGCTCCGGCTCTGAGTCCTCGGACACGTCGTCGGACGCTGCGTCTCGACGATCCCGCTTGGGTCCGTACAAGGGTCATTCCGACTCTAAGAAGCGTTTGGAGAAAGCCGATCGGCTCAAGGTCATTCGACCCTCCAACAGTCGCTTCAAGTCCCTATTGGACTATCGTACGTACTTCCTGATCCGACGTGATCTGTCCCTGCCCCCCTCCCTAGTGGAGAAAACCCATAAGATGAACCGCCGCCTTGACGGCG
>Ga0209093_1000268_pt1 | contig 27069 bp, 35 predicted proteins | sample SidtaG_4_FD_187450 | JGI IMG/M metagenome (GOLD analysis project Ga0209093, IMG submission 187450) | Marine algal microbial communities from Sidmouth, United Kingdom - Sidmouth_Male1 metaG (SPAdes) (version 2) | ecosystem: Host-associated > Algae > Red algae > Unclassified | place: Sidmouth...
GTAGTCGGGATGATGGTCTCTGCGTCTCGGGAGGGCCGTCTCGTTGTCGGCCCTGTCGCCAACCGCTCTTCTCCCCTCTCTACGCCCCTCTGGACGCGCTTTCCAGGCGAGTGTCACAGCTGCTGACGCCGGTACCGGCCAGATGAGCCGCAGCCAGACGTGAAACATGCTCACACGTTGGCCTGTGCTTCAGGACTGTCCACGGGCACTAGGAAGTTGGGTGGTTGATCTCGCGCTTGGCCCTCTCCAATGAGATCCGTGGTGGTGATTGCCGTCGTCGTGCCCACTACTTCGTCCGCCGCCCGAGGACGTTTTTTGTGTCGCTGTTCTTTGACAAAAGTCGTGCGTGTGCGGAAGGCGTTCAATCTGCTCTCGACCGTCACCGAAAGGCCTTCTTCACCAACGGCCGCGACGAGCCCGGACAAAACGCGACGGATCAAGCTCTCGTGCCTTTCGACCCTCTCCCCCCGCCACGCGCCCCCTACCACCCGTCCCACGATGGGGCGCTGCGGCGTTTGCCACTACCTGAGCCCCGTGGGGGTCAAGGGTCACACTTCCCGCACATGTCCGATCAACCAAGTCGAGTGTCGCCACGGTCTACCCGTCGGCCACCCCTTTACGAAGGTGGGCCAATGCGTACTTGGCAGCTGCATCCACAAGGAGACGTGCACGTCGTGCGGTGACACTGGGCATCTTTTGGGCACCCAGAAGCTGAGGGAGGCGCGCTACAGGTTCAATGACAAGGGCAAAATCGTGCGCAAGCAGAACAAGAAGGCGCTGACCACAGCCGACTTTGTCTGTACCAAGATGACGCAAGCGGCCATCAACACCCTCGTCGCCAATTCCAACAACGCCTCCACGGCGTCCGACCACACCAAGATCAAGCGTCGCGAGTCCGTCTCGCGCCTCAGGGGCAACGTCAACGCCGCGCGCATCGACGTGGACGGGACGATTGAGCTGATGGAGGAGATGGGCAGCGACGCCGCTCTCCTGAGTTCGGTCAACAAGCCGGTGTTCAAGTCGCTGGTGAACCACGCCCACCTGGGAGCGGTCGAAGCGGGAAAGAAGGCCGCGGAAGCCGCAGAGAGCGACTTTGACGACGAGGCGTCCTGCGGCGACTCGGCGGAGCTGTCTGTGACAGTTGAAGAGAATAAAGGTGAGGATGAAAGGACCGAGGAGAAGGGGAAGGGAAAGGCAGTGTTCCGCGGCCCTTCTGCGCGCCGCATCAACAAGTACGCGGAAGTGGTCATCAAGGGGCGCCGCTTTTCGAAGTCGAAGCCACCGCGAAAGCTGACCAAGTGCTCGGAGATGTAGACCCAAGAGGTGCGCAAGTCCCGCACAGCATCACCACAGGGGAATCATGCCTCTGGTGCATGCGGTTCGGTCGTGTCCGCGCCCGTGCTATGGAGTGATAGCAGCGCCGATGTCTCTACACGCTGGCCGTCTGGCACGCGCTCACTCTACTCGGATATGATCCCAATGTTTTCCTCACCGGTGTTTGGGGCCGACACGCCGCTGCAGGTTGCGCACCTCGTGCTCGAGAAGGTGACGCAGAGCCCCATGGCGCAGATTGAGATGGAGCTGGCTGGCTGTGTGGTCAAAACGGCCGTCGACCGGCACGTACACGGATACACGCTCCCGTCAGGCGCTCTGAGTGCCGCGCACGTCTCCGAGTGGCTGTGCTCGATTATGCCGGGTCCCATCCAGTCGGCAATGCTGACCGGCGTGGCGCAGGCCATCCGCACCAATGTCATTGAGTTCAAGGCGCAGTCTGAGGCACCGGAAGTTCCCGCGGCGCGCTCTTAGAGCGCTCCAGCGAACAAGAATAGCGCTGCTGGCTAGCCTCTTTTCGCATGACGGCGTCCCGGTTCCCGTTGGCCCGGAATGTCGTACAGGGGCCCCGGTAGGTTGTGTAGGTAGGTCAACATGCCGCCCTTGCGCGACACCCCGTGCGTGTTGCTGACGTAAAAGTGCCTCACTGCTCGTCAAGTGGTGCAAAGTTGCGGAGACGAGCATGGCCGGTCAGGGGAAAAAAGAGGGGCGGGGACCGTGCGATCTCAACTCATGGTATGGTGCCTGCAGGTCACAAGTCCATGCTTCTGCGGTAACGCTGCCAATACCGCGGTGTCTTGATAAATATCTGAGCTCACGGCCACTGTGTGGCGCTCAGTCTCACGACTGGCACCTGCCATGACTCCTGCTAGGGCACTCTGCCACCCAGAGGTCGTGAAAACGCGTTGTGCCAAAAGCAATGGCAACGGAGGCCATGGATCTCACCTTTTTGCAAGCCGTCGCCGCACAATCGTTCAGCACCCGACCTCCCAGTGTGGCCTGCCCCCGTGCTTCCGCCGCTGTACCCCACGATTAGTCAGCTCGCCTGCCGCTGTTGTGACTCTTTCTTGACTTTTGCCGCCCCCGCCCACCAAAGGAACATCAAACTTGAGTGCCTCCGTCGGACGTCTGCGTAGGAGCTCCTCGCGGTTTCCCCCACCGTTCGCTCCGACGCGCCTGTTGCTGCTGTGAGAACAAATAAGCTCTTCAGGGTCTTATGCAGCCCCCGTCGATGGCGGTGGCCAGTCTTCTGGGCCGCCCGCGACCAACGACGAGCGTGTTGTCTGCCACAGTCACTGCCGCTGCCATACAGCTGGCGCTGCAGCTCAGGCTGGCCAACATGGCCCTCCTGCCGCCTCCAAAGGCCTTCGAGAGGGTGGCACAACCTCGAAAGCCGCTGCTGCTCTTGTCGCCGTCCTCTTCCCTGTTGTAGCGGCCATCCATCAAGCTCAAGGTGTCCGGGGCCCCGTGACCGGCGGCGGTATGGTCGGCCCTGCCACAGAGCGACCCCATGTCGTTGGCGGAGCCGAAGAGCCGCCAGAAGCACACAATGATGACGATGATATTCAGTTTGTAGGGCGGGTGGGGCACGCGCCGGTCGCCGATGACAAAAACCTGTCCGACGACGGTGGAAAGAAAGAGAATAAGTCCTCGTCTGACGGCGAGCAGACTATTAAGTGCAGCCTCTGCCCCGTCCCCAAACCCGGCTCCGGTCGGTTTTTGCCCTCCCACACTATTGCCCCCTTTGAAAGACCTACTGGGCTCTCCCAGTTCTACGTTCACCACGCTTGCGCCATGTGGGCGCCGGAGGTGTACTGGGACCGCAAGGCGATGGAGCTGAAAAGCTTCTACAGGTCGTTCCTCCGTGGTCGTCGACAGTCGTGCTCCGCCTGCAACGAGCGGGGCGCCACCGTCGCGTGCTGCATTGAGTCATGTACCGAGGACTTCCACTTCCTGTGCTTGGCGTCTGCGCAGTGTACCGTCCGCGTGTCAGCCCGCATGGACTTTTTCCCGTCGCATCACAAGATGGCGGCGGCAATGCCCGGGGAGCCGCTCGTGGCGGCGGGCCTTATCGGTTTGATCATGGCGCGCAAGGTGGTGCGCTTCCCGCCGGACTCGGACGACGATTTTTCCATTTCCGACTCCGTCGACCTGTGTGACACACCCCATGCGTCACACACGCGGCTCCGTCGGTATGAGACAGAAATAATCTGTTCTCGGTTGTGGCTGATGGGGCCCGTCGTACCAGAGCCTGCCGACGTCCTGGTTTCCCTCCGACAGGGCCGCTTGATGAAAGGAGGGGAGCAGATGGCTGTGCGCATCGGGCTGCGTTTCGTTACAAAGTCGGTTGCGGACCTCGTCATTGCGCGACATGCTCGTGCAGAGGAAGAAGAGGCCGATGTGGACCCCAATGTACCGGCATCTCGGTGCAGTAGAGCGCCTCTGTTTCTCCTCCGCAACGTTCGACATGCGCCCATCTTCCCTGCGGGTAGCATCCGCCAAGTTTTTCCCTATGCTACCATCGTCCCGAGATTGGAGCCCAAGGGCTCAGAGCAAGATTCGTGGCACAGCCTCGGGCGCGCGTACTCCCGCTATGGGAGAGGCTGTACGTGAGCGCAAGCGTGCCAACGTAGATTCCCTATGGGATAGGCTAGGGCAGCAGAACGCCAAGCGACAGAAGATGGTGGCCAATGCTGCCGATGGCACCATGGGTAATGGCGTTGGCTCGCTGCCTAGGGTGAGTGGCAACGCGGTGGCGGTAGATGCGGCCGCCACGCACGTGGTCTACCAGATGAACTTACCGGCACCCGACGCGCACGTCATCGGCGAAACGGCTGCGGCGGCTCACGAGGAGGGCGTGGCGCACGTGGCGGTGCCCGTCGAGGTGGGCGTAGCCGCGCACGACGGGCTCCTCGCCATCAGCATGGCGCCGGATGACGCGGCAAGAGCCGGGCGCGTTGAAACGCCCGTAGAGGTGGGCGTCGCGGCGGAGGACGTGAACCTCCTAGGAGACACGGCGGCGGCGCTTGAAGAAGCGGCCACGGGACGCGTAGAGGCGTTCGTCGAGGGGGGGGTGCTATTGGCGGACGCGCACATCCGCACCTCCACGGCGGCGGCGGTGCACAAGGCGCCCGTGGCGCACGTGGCGGAGCCCGTCGAGGTCGGCGCGGCGGCGCCCGCCGCACATCTGGTCGGACAAACGGCAGGACCGGATCAGACAGCAGACGGCGGGGGCGTGGAGGCGCCCATCCACGTGGGCGTGGCGGCGGTGGACGAGCAAGTCCTCTTGAACACGGTGGCGGCACTTGACACAGCGGGCGCAAGACGCGTAGAGGCGTTCGTCGTGGGGGGGTTGGCCGTGGCGGACGCGCACGTCCGCACCTTCACGGAGACGGCGGTGCACGCGGCGCGCGTGGCGCACGTGGCGGTGCCCGTCGAGGTCGGCGCGGCAGCGCCCGCCGCACACCTCTTCGTCGAAACGGAAGGAGCGGCTCACACAGCAGACAGCCCGCGCGTGTAGTCACCCGTGGAGCTGGGCGCTGTGGCGCCTGTGACGCCGGTCGCCGGCCTTGCTTCGGCGGCTGCTGCATCGCCTCCGCCCATTGATGACAACGGTATGTCAGAGACCGCATCGGGCACTGGAGCCGCGGCATCGACACGCGAGAGAAGCGCGAGCGCCGAGGCGTGCGTGGTAGACATTGCGGGGACAACCATGCACCGGAACGCACTCAACGCCGCTGCAGCGGCCACGGGGGCGGCGAGATTGGCAGCAGCGACGGCGCCCTCAGCAGACGGTGCCGGCGCTCTCTACAACAACGGAATGCCACCCGGGGCTCGCGTGAAGCGGCCATCTGTTGGGTACGCTCGAGTCAAGAAAGAGGGCGGTGCAAGTAATGGGGCTGTCGTAGCAGTCGATGATGAAGCAGTCATCATCATCAGTGACTCTGACTAGATGACTCGGGTGCATGTAGTGTTCATTTCTGTCAGTCGTGGTCTCTTGCGGTGCGCGTCTTTCAACTGCGAGCCCATGACAAAGGCCAAGACACTGCGACCACACCCAGAGCCAAGTGGAAGAGGCGCACACATGGACAACCCCCTTGAAACGTGGAGGAGGAGCCCAGATTCGAGAAAGGGCCAGTGGAGTCATCACAGTGAATACGGAGGATGGAAGCCCGCCATCGGTTCTGGGAGGGCTCGAAGACGCGATTCAATTGAGTGCAGAGACCAAAGTACGCTGATGCCAACTTCAGCGTACTTTTCGCACTTGGTCAAGGGCCGTGGCTCTCCGTGACCGGCCAAAACGTGATTCCCTTCCTGAGCTTCCGCGCCATGACATCCTGCCCAATACCAAAACAAAGAACGGACTCGGTATCTCTCTTGGCAGCAACTCATTCAGTCGGGAAATACTATGGAGACACGACTGCGGAAAAAACTGTGCGCCATCAAAGTAGCAGATGCTAGGTCGTGTGCGCGCATTCGGGCGTGGGTGTGGTGAAACAGAGAGATGGCGCTGTAGCAGAAGCGATGGAAATTCGCACTCCAGGCACTGATGCCTCGCGTTCCATCCCTCGCTTGCTGCATCATGAAAGCGAGATCTCTGATAGGCGAAGAGAATTCACGTGAAGGTCCACTACCAGGTGGAGTGCCAGTGTTTTCGCTTGTTCTGTATTCTGAGTGCGCGGCAGTGGACTCCGTAGATAGGGTGGTGCCTGTGATGAATGTGGCGGACTGACACCACTGTGCGGGGCAGGCTACTTACGAGCGTCACGTTTGGCGGAATTCATGATCACGGTCAAACGACACTGAGTGGTGGTCGTTGGCAAATACGTCCGTTCCTATCGGAATAACGCATGAGAATGACCGCGATCGAGCCTTTGCCGTCGACATTTCGTTTCGCATTCGTCCACGAGTAAGCCTGAAACCTTCCCTGGACGATTACCAGCTGAAGACACAGGTTCTGTCACAGATCTCATCGTCCTCGCCGATGCCGCAACCGCCACCGTAATCCACCACTGGCGGCATCTCTCCCCCGACAGCTCTGGTGTCCTCTTGCGGCATCGCGCACGCCGCCACACTCGCCGGCACCTTCCCTGGCACTCGAAGGTAAGTGTATATGCTTGTGTGATGTGGCCATAGAGCTGGACTACTTGTGCTTGTCTGTTGTCACCGTGTGCAGCACAGGGCGAGCCAGTGTCTTGTAGTGCGCGCATGGGTTCAGGGCATCAACTGACCATGAGAGAGGTACTGGTCACGACATTTTGTGCGTCCTTCTCATGCACCTGCTACTCCTGCTTTCGATTTTGGCGGTGTGTGGGATTCAGCCACGACATGGAGTACTGGTACGATGAGGTCTGAAGACAAGCACTCGTTCGTCATGTACCATTAACACCGTTTGTTCGCGGTTTTACCGCTGAGCCCGTCGTGTGGAGCTGCTGCATCGAACGGCTTGAAGCTCCACATAGGTGGTTGAAGTAGCATGAGACCTATTTAGGACAGAAAGGTATTGAGAACGACAGTCTGTTGTGACCGCTGGTCCCGGGAAGCGAGTATGTGGCCTATTAATGTATAATGTCTCTGAATCCCGCTACTCCTTTTGGCAGTACGCACAGTGTTCGTGAACGCCATGCGCGTAGAGACTGGAGGCCGACGTGCGTATGCAATCCCCGTTTTTTTATTTGTCTTTTCAACACTCTGTCAGAGGCCTTCATTTTATGCAAGTGTGCTATCCCCTATCCCAGTCCGCAGCGTCATGAAATGCCGCCACTCAGCGTCGTCGTGGACGTCCAGTCTCTTTGATCTCCAGGGCCGTTTCATTGCCCTCCATCTTTCTGAACGCGCGCACAATTGGGGAGCAATCAGAGACGTCGTCTCCTGTCCTCACGAGCGGCCTGCCGCTCCCAGCGGCAGCAGTCGGATGGCCGGCCGCCGTCGTCTATCGCCTCGCAAGATGCGCTTCCCTCCCCGCTTCTTCTCCAGCATTCAACATGGAGTGGCTGAAGCCACAAGTCGTGGCCGCTGCTCGCGGACTTCCTTTGTGCCGATGGGGTGGGACGACCACCACGACGCAGCGTGGGACCGAGAGGCTGAGACGACATCACCACATCCCGCGGTCTTCTTCAAGCCCAGTGGCGATGGCGCGGACGCTGTCTCCGCTGCCCTGTCGCTCCGGCGGCGCCGATGCACTGGCGGAACGCCAGATCAAACCGATGCAATGGGAGCCCTGGGGCCCCCAAATGGAGCATCCTCCTGGCCAGCTGCTTGCGCGTCACGCGCAAGGCAAGTCAAGTCACGGGCAGACATGGCCCGTGTGATGGCCGCAGCGGGCGAGGCCAAAGCAGCGGTGGTGCTGATGTGTCCCGTGACCATTCGTGCAGCAGCTGATAATGTGATTGAAGCCGAACAGAAGGCGATGGCGGCTGTCCGGGCGGCTTATGAGGAGCTTGAAAGCGCACTGGGTGCAGCAGAGGCTGCCGCCGCCGAAGCCAAGGCAGCGGAGGAAGCGGCTGCGCAAGACGCGGAGGCGGGTGTTGCCGCCGAAGTGGAAGCATCCGTGGCGGCAGCCGCAGGGATGCCGGTCGTAGTGTAACTGTCTCCATTGTCTGAGTGGGAATGACTTGTAAATCGCACGAACAGAACACACCTGATGGACACGAAGCCGAAAGGGGATACAACGGCAACCTTTTCTGTCTGTGCCCTCACTCTTAAACGCGACATGGTGAAAAGAAGCTCGAGCAGCCCGTCCGTGTGCACGCGGGGAACGCGTGTACCGAGCATACAGATATGGTGAGGACAGGCAACGACATTTATTGAGCTACGCAAGAAAGCGGCCCGCTCTTGTCTCGGCACCGCATTGAAAACGAAGGTCTTAGTAGACAGAGTCTGCAAGGTACGCCATAGCTCCCTCACCATCTTGTTCCTCGCGGGTGCGGTTGCCTTGGTCACGTATTCTGGAATTCGCCCAGGAGAAAAGCATGGTGCACGACGATGGTAACGGATGCGAGTTCATGTCGACTGTGACAGAGGAGGGTGTATGACGATGGTGTCGGATAACGGTGCACGAAGACGGTGCCGGATGGCGGTACTAGACGGTGGTGATGGATGGCTGTGAATGACGGTGATGATGGCGGTAAGTTGGTGACGACGGTGATGGATGGTGGTAGTCAACTATTGTGATTGATGGGGGTGGTCGAGGACGGTGATGGATGCGGGTGCGCAACGACGGTGCCGGATGGCGGTGCACGACGATGATGACTGATGGGCGTGATTGATGGGCGCTCACGACGTTGGTGACGAATGGGGGCGGTCGACGACGTTTATGGATGCGGCTCCACGACGACGGTGCCGAATGGCGGTGCACGACGGTTGTGATGGATGCACGTGCGCGGTGACGGTGCCAGATGGGCGTGATTGACCATGGCGATGGATGGGGGTGGTTGACGACGGTGATGAAAAGGGGTGATTGACGACGTCAATGACGGTGACGAATGGGTGTGCAAGACGACGGTGACCGATGGCGGCGGAGTTTGGTTCGCTGCCATTGACAGGAGCGCTTAGCGTCAATTTTCGAATTGTGCGGTCGATCGCGACTTTTTCACTTGCAAGCATCCACTGCCTCGTCGTGTTTGGGTCCGATGACCGCGCGAGACAGAGCAATGGGAACGGTCTAATTGCCTGAATGTGTTTGAAGCCCACCATTGGGACTCCAATTCAAGTAGCTCCCCAGAAGTTCGTACAAGTCGAATAACCACGAACTGCGCAAAGCATCACACGACCCTTCGCACCTTGTTGCGTGCAGATATTCCAGCATGGTCCGTCCCCGACCAGCGTTTCCTACCATTCGCACATGCAGGAAACGTATCCAGCTTCGGCGGAAGCGTCAGCGACACAGGCCAGGACTGTGGGCTTTCGAATGATCTCTGCATCGAGTTGCGTCTTCTCTGAGGTTGGGTTTGTCATATGGCCGGTCTCTGAAAAATGATGGGATGCAATGGAACGCGCGAGAGACGTCCTGTCTCAGCGACACGTATCTGAACGAGCCCTCGAAAAATGTATCGGTCTTCTTTCCTCGGGAACGCCCTCTGCGACGACGCCGACTGCTGCCAGTAGTTCCGGATGAGCTTCACTCCAGTTTCATCTATATTAGCAGGGTTTGTTTTCGAGAAGGGATGCTTTTTCGATTGGATGGAAGGATAGGGGGCCCACATCTGCTCGAATTGACGAACAGCACGGGAAGGATATCGTGGACATGTGGAGAGCTTCCGGTGACTGTGCCATGCGCACACGACAATGCTTGCGGTCCCTATGTCCTGCGCTCATGACCATGTACCGGCCGCCACGGGCACTCCTCCTTCTGTGCCTCTGCCACGTGCTCTATTTCCGTGCCTCACTTGACGGACCTCTTCAGCAATCGCCTCCCATATCCTGCTCCCCCTGCCCCCCTTTCTCCTGTCGTGCGGTTCATGTTGCGAGGCCGAAGCTGGCGTGAAGGCACGGTTCTACGACACATCCAATTCGACACGTTGGACGACGTTTTACGCGATGTTCCAGGAGGAGCAGCGGCAGCATGATCTTGGCCTCGTCGAGGAGGGCTACTCCATGGACGACACGGCCGACATCATTGGCTGCTCTACCCGCTCCCTTCGCGGTGGATGCTGGCAATGGAAATCCACGGGACGGTTTGGCAAGACCCACGACTGAGCAACAATCACGAAGACGCTGCGCTGAGGAATGCTGACTTGACGCGCACAATCCTCACGTTTGTTGAGGCCCAGCCGGCAGCCGTTCTCCGTGACCACGTGGCGCTCCTCGTGGCACTCAGCTTGGACTGGCCGGAGAGAGACCACCGGTATGGGAGCGCGGCGACGGTCTACCGTATCCTGCGGTTGCACAACTACACGCGCAAGCGCATCGAGCGCCTCTTCATTGAGAGCTCCGAGGCGGCTCAGCTGGCTTTTGCGGTTGCCTTCAACGAGATCCCCATACGCTGCGTCATCTCTGTCGACGAAACGCACACCGACGGCGGGGACATGTACCGACGCTTTGGTCGTGCCCAGCGCGGCGTTCGCCTTGAGCGCACGGACCAGAACCCCCGCGTGCTTCCCCGGACGAGCCCCATGATGGCCGTGTCTATGGGCCACGGGGTTCTCTGGTCGCAAACGGTGCTGGCCAGCACGGCTCAAACTGGTGACGACTGGACGCTCTTCCTCCACTGCTTGAAGTCGCACATGAACTTGTGCCTACCTGGAATGCCATGGGAGTTGCTGCCGGACTCCTGCGTCATCTTATATGACAAAGCGGGTATCCTAAACGAAGGCATAGATGCCTTCATGCAAGCAAACGGTATGTATCATGTGCGCCTTTCGGCCTACGCCCCCAACCTGCAGCCGGTGGAGGGCGTCTTCGCCGAGCTCAAGAAGCACGTACGTGATCTGGTGTACGACAATCCGCGCTATTTGGACAAGCCATTTCGACTCATGGAGGCATCAGTGGGCCGCCGTACTCGCCAGAAGATTACAGGGCAGTTCCAGCGAGTCTCCAACACGCTCGTCCTTCTTCTCAATTAGGGCCTCTCTGGCGGCGTTTGCGCCATCCTGATTGCGTCGTGGGAGCTATTGGTCATTGCGTGCCGTATTGCATGTCTCTTGTGCATGCGCCAGCGGGTGCCGCTTCAACAAAATTAGGAGTCCCTGCTCTGAATGGAAAACACACAGCACAAGAGAGTAAACAGGACAGCGTGGGTATCTAGGCTGTAACTTGGGGAAAGCCGCACAGGTCCACGACATGCGTTGAACCCGCTTCCTGCTCCTTGGCCGTAGTTACACCTGGCTTCGGTGGAAACTGCCCCCCAATGGACAGATGGCGCTCGGAGGCGACAGTAGCGCAGTTTCTCGAGGATCAACGTGCAGCCAAAAGCCAGTTGCACCACTCAGTTTCTTTCCTAGCGCGTACGAGCGACACAGCGCCAGTGGAGACTTCTGAGCATATCGTTCCTGGCGGGGGGACGACGTCTCACTCGGTGTGCGGCCGGAGAAGACCCACAGGCCGCGGTGGCAGCCCCCCACGCCCCCCACCCCCAACAACTGGTAACACCGAGGCACCTACATCCGCAGCCCTGCCGCCACGGTCATCCGTCGCTGCGGGTACGTGCAACGTGCGGCTGCCACCGCCGGTGGCAACCTGATCCGCATAACACCCTTGTTCTGCTCCCGCCCGCCCGTCAACACCCCCACCATCGTCACCTGTCGCCGGGACGCAGCGCCTTCGACACCCGATCTGGGGCGTGAGAATTCAAGCTCGACTTGCCACGCCAAGTGTTTGGCATGAAGTGCACGGGCGCTCTGGACGCGCTTGCAGGTCGTTGACGGGCATTCCGGCCCGAACAACAGCTGCGAGCTGCACCGAGCACGCCTCGGTCACCAACTTGCTCTTCATGGACGCGTCCCACCGGACGGGCGTCGGCGCTGCCAACCGATGCACTACCACCCCCAGAGCCACCGCGCACGATGTCACAACCCTCGGCGCTACCGCCCAGTCAACCCCGTCTCCTCAAGGGGCGCATCCAAAATCACCTTTTTCGTAGTCAACGTCCTCCGCGCCGCGTCCCCACCGCCACCGTCGCCGCCACGCCGCCTGCGCCGCAGTCGTCGCTGCGTCCCCACCGTCGCCGTCACTGCCGCTTCGCCTCCACCGCCGTCGCCGCTGCGTCGCAAGGTCACCGCCACCGCTGTCGACGCCTCGTCGCCACCGCCGCTGTCGCCGCGATCGTTGTAGGCGCGGCGTCGGGCCTCCGCTGCCGCCGCCGCCGCTGTCGCTGCGGCGTCGCCACCGCCGCCGCCGCGCAGCGGCGACACCGCCGTTGTCGCCGCCACCGTTGTCGACGCGGCGTCGCGCCGCCACCGCCGCCGCCGCCGTCGCCGCCACCGTTGTCGACGCGGCGTCGCCAGGCCGCCGCCGCCGCCACGCCGCCAGCGGCGCCGTCGCCGCGGCGTCCCCACCGACGCCGTCGCCGCAATGTCGCCTCCGCCGCCGTCACCGCTGCATCTCCCGGTCGTCGCCACAACTGTCGACGCCTCGTCGCCAATTCCGCCGCCACTGTCGACGCCTCGTCGCCACCGCCGCCGCCACTGTCGCCGCCGCCGCGTCTGCGGGCATCCTCCCCCTCCACTCCGAGAGCTAACCGCAATCATCTTGGTAGTGAGCGCGATTGCTCTCGGCCACCGCTCGACCGTTGAAGAAGAGGGTGGATGGCAGTGCTGTGTGTGACAAGTCGTAAGATCGACCCGTGGTGCGTTTGCCTAAGTCGATGGGTGGTGGCGCAGCAACGCCGCGAGGAAACTTTAACTGGGCACCCTGCAAACTCGTGACCTGGCAGTCTGTGAAATGCTCTGGGGCATCAGGAACTCCTCGACGACCACTGAGAAAGCAACCAATGCGGCGTGACCTTGTGCCAACACGATGTGATCGGGCACGGTCGAGCGCGAACAACGGGGGAACAGACATCATGGGTTTTTCGTCTCCTTCAGGGGTCGACACTGCCTAGTGTCTCCGAAGCTTAGGAGGGGGCCCACAGGGGGATCCATGACAACCTGCGAAACTCTTAATGAATTGAATTAGTGTCTCCACGACATGGTTCTCGTTCTTTTTCGGACTCAAATCCTGTACCCCTTGAACAAAGCCGACAGGCCCTGTACAGGGTCCCCCCAGTGTGCATTTAGCCACATTCCGCAGGCACAACCGGGCCAATGACGCGAGCGACTTCGGTTTCAGTCTCGCTCCATGGCGGGAAACACCAGTGGCGACCGGATTCCTCTTGGCACACCCCCAAGGACGCGGTCAATGGGTGCTATGGTTCGCTTGTTGCAAACTATGCGAAACTCAACCTGGACAGAATTTAGCAGAGCACCATAAAGTTTGGAGGATGAGGCTTCAATCCTGGACGGGACCGGAGGGGACCTGCGGCCCGACCTGCGCGCCACCGCCGCGGGCACGGCCGCTGTCACCTGGGACGACGTCTCTGTCGCGTGGCCGTGGCCTGACGCAGTGGCGGCGCAGGTCCGCACGTCCCCTCTGTGGGCGGTCGTGGCGGCCTCGCGCGAGGCTCCCAAGCGGGCCGTCTACGGCGTTGCCAACGTCGGACCCGCCGCACGCCTTCACCCCTCTTGCATGGGAGGCGCTCGGCCGGATCGGCCCCGCCACGGACGCGTGGCTGAATGCCGCGCTCGCTGGACCGCACCTGGCGGCGGTTCGGGCGGCACTGCTGTTGCACGTCTCCGTGGCGCTCTGGCCTTCCCTGAAGTGCGCGGTCGCTGGCGGATACGCTGCGTGCTCCACAACCGAGCACGTGCCGGCGCCGACCGCTGACAGCAGCTCGCCGGCGGCAAATGACTGGGCTTGATGGGGGGGTGACTTTCGGGTGCCACACTTTCTGAGGGGGGCTACTGGTCGGCACGCTGACAGTGGCCCAATTGCCTATCGAATTGGAGAGTAGCGGTGATTAGCACAGCACTAGCTAGTCGGAGGGAGCTTATCCCTGGGCTAACGCCACCCAATTAAAATTAGAAACAAGACGCAGGACGTGCACAATCCCGACCCCTTGGCGCTACCATGGGGGGACCGGTACCCAACGGGCCACGGTCTCAGGCCAGGGCCTCTAGTGGCCCCTGCCCAGCATCCCTGACAGTCTTTTCACTGGAAGGGGACCCCCGCCCGTCTCGCGCGGAAGCAGGAAAGTCACTAAGTCTTCCTAGATTTCAGGATTTACCCGAAACCAATACCTCGGGACTTATCCCAAGAATTTTCAATTTTCCCGGATAGAATCCCGGTGGGATTTTGTCTCTGGTCGAGATCATATCTCGGTTCGGCTTACGCTCGGATTACGGAAGCTTCCACAAGCTTCCCGGTCGCCCCCAGAGCGCCCGGATTCGGGAAGACGTGTGTCTCCCTTGTGTGTGTCAGACCCCTCCAGGGGGCCCCGATCGGGTGTTCCTCGCCTCGCGCCCCTCTAGAGGGGTCGTCTCATGCGTGGCCCTGGGGCTCCCTGAACACCCGCCCAAGGGGGTTGTCCCACGCTACCCCCCTTGGGGGGTGTTGCATGACTGGTCACGACCCGTCCCCGGCCCATACCGGGGGCCGTGTCACCCCTGACAGGGGGCTTCCCCCACAAAGTCATGCCCGTAGCATTCACGGACGTAGTGTTTCGTTCTTGCTCCATTCGCGTCAGGGTAGACGAGGGAGGGGGGGCGAAGGTCCCTGTATACTGCTAAGTCGGACAGACGACAGCATGGGTCTGCCTTGACTTGGTGTGCTCTTGCACAACGAAGCCGTGGCTTCAAATCGGACAAATTTCATAATTTGCTCCTTCCTGATGCGATCGACCGGGGACTCACAGGCAGGCGGTGACAGCCAGTCTGTCAATCGCCAGTACTGTGAGACTGCTGTCATCCCTGATCTCATTCATCACGCGATCGATCGCGGTGGTGGGGCTCGCTTGTGCATCGCTGGAGAGGGTCTGTAAAGTGCGCAGGGGTGTCATATAACCGGGTACTGACTGTCTATGGGTGGGGGACGCTGTGAATATCTTGGCTGTGCAAGAAAATCTTCCAGCTTCACGACACAGCCTCCTGTCCAACGCCGACTCGGGCAACCCGTTTCCGGTGCCTGCCAGTGTGACAGCCGCCCTGGAACCCACTTTTCCGGAAACCATTGGCAAATCCACTCTCTTCCGTAAGGTGTTGGCTACATCTGTCGCCTTGCTGGAGGCGGAGGCGGCCCCCCTGTCGTCCTACGTGGGCACTTTTGCGACGTCACGCTCGCCTTTGGACACCTTCTTCACTGCGCTGCCGTTGGCGGCTCGAGAGGGGGTACAGCGCAGCTTTTGCGCCCGGTTCTCCGCTCGTTCCGACCGGACGGTGGCTCTCACATCTTATTTGGACGGATTTTGGGGTCCCGCCCGAAGGCGTGTGTCACGCTTGTTGTGGAGGACCCGAGAGGGGGAGGAGAAGCGGACGCTGTCGGCCCTACGGGATGCCGCCACCGTGTTATTGGCGGATGGCGACGCACCGCTGGCAGCTCGGCTCCAATCGGAGCTGAGTGAGTTCTTGGCCTTTGCGGCTCAACCCGCGCGGGCCGAGGTGTGGTCGCGGCTCCACCCGCTGAAATGGTGGAGTCCATACGGCTAGCGCTTGACACTGTGGCACCTATAGTGCCTGCGTCTTTTCTGATATCCCGCGTTGGCCGCTGGCGGGGAGCGTGCTTTCAAGCACCTTAACCAAGAGCTAACCCCCAGGCGCAATCGTCTGTCCTATCGTCCGGTCGACAAACGCACTCGCATTGCCTGCAACGCCGCCCAGCTTGGACACCCTGACCCTGTGACTCGATTCTCGCGTTCCCACATGGAGCTCAAGCCACGCGCTTTCTTTGGCCGGTTGAGTGGCGAGGTAGGGGCCGAGGGAGGTGGGGGCGAGACCGTTTCCGGCGTCGGCGGGGACGCCATGGGTGACGGTGGTGAGGGAGGGGCTGGGCTGTGGGGAGAGGAGGCAGAGGAGGAGGAGCCCCGTCCTGACCTGGGTGCTTTCGACGTGGACGCCACTGTTTCAGAACTGTTGTCGTGATAGAAGTAAATGCACGGGCCGCTCCTATTTTTTCTCGACACGACACTAGAGCACAGGAGTGGAAAGTGGAAGGAATACATCTCATGTCGTGTCCAGTCGAGAAGATCCGCCAGTAAATGGCCGGAACGGCTTCCCGGGATGTTCTTTCTTCGCGAATTTTCGTTTGGAATGTCGACATCATCATGCGCCCCGCTGCTGGAGCGGGTTCGGCGTCCCACCCGTGGCGCTGTGGGACAGGGCATATTTTTGTGGACCCCCCCGTGACTGGGGAAGCAGGGCAGGCTTTTCCTCGCGCAACTGTGTGCAAGGCTTTCGATTGGCAGTTTACGGGGGCACATGACTGTAGTGGTTCCTGCCCTCACAGCCAACGGGGTAAAACCCCCTCGGAAAACCCAGCACTGGATGCGGAACGCTACGCCAGAGTCACAACGCGAACGCCGGGATCACTGGGCGCGAAGCGCACCAAAACGACGGAAGTAACGCAAACGCAACGATGATTTATTCGAACACGCACGATGACCCCAAAGCATACTCTCATATACCCTCAGAAGCAAGACGCACGACGTGCACAATCCCGAACCTCTGGCGCTATCATGGGGGGACCGGTACCCAACGGGCCACGGTCTCAGGCCCGCGCCACTAGTGGCCCCTGCCCAGCATCCCTGACAGCCCTTCCACTGGAAGGGGATCCCCGCCCGTCTCGGGCGGAAGCAGGCAAGTCACTAAGACTTCCTAGATTTCAGGATTTACCCAAAACCAATACCTCGGGACTTATCCCAAGAATTTTCAATTTTCCCGGATAGAATTCCGGTGGGATTCTGTCTCTGGTCGAGATCATATCTCGGTCCGGCTTGCGCTCGGATTGCGGAAGCTTCCACAAGCTTCCCAGAGCGCCCGGATTCGGGAAGACGTGTGTCTCCCTTGTGTGTGTCAGACCCCACCAGGGGGGCCCGATCGGGTGTTCCTCGCCTCGCGCCCCTCTAGAGGGGTCGTCTCATGCATGGCCCTGGGGCTCCCTGGACACCCGCCCAAGGGGGTTGTCCCACGCTACCCCCCTTGGGGGGTGTTGCGTGACTGGTCACGACCCGTCCCCGGCTCATGCCGGGGGGTCGTGTCACCCTTGAGAGGGGGTTTCCGCAACAATGACACCAACATGATGTCCAAAAGCCAACGAGATAGGATACGACTAGCCCAGACATCCACGGGCGCCCGCTGGCGCTTCCTATCGAGTTGCTGCTTAGCCGTCGCAGTATTGCGGGCTCTGCCTCTGGCAGCTTCTGGGACTCTTTTGGCAACAAAGTGTGGTCGTTTCGCGGTGTAGGGGGGGGGAAAGTCTTCACCAGCAAGCAAGCGGATGATAGTCTGCTCCATCACGGTCAGCTGCTGTGCCATCAGAGACTGCATTGCTCGCGTCGGCCAGCAGGATACTCATTGGTCTGTTGCTTCTTGTGTTGCTTCTCCCATTGTCTACCTGGATGATATCTGCACTTTCCACCTGTGGAGATATACGCAACAGAGAGGTGGTGGCTCGAGCTGGAGAGTGTATAGTAGCTTGCTTGCAAGGCGCTTTCGTCCAGGCTCTTGTGGGTCCGGCCGAAGAATGATGTGGACGTCCCACCGGGCTGCTCCACAACATGTGAAAGGCAAACGCGGCGTTGAGGTCTTAACCCCGTTCAGAGGGGTCAGCGCTGCGCTCCCGCAGCGCGTCCTTTAGTCCAGCACGGAGGCTTGTGTCCGAGCTTGGTCCAGGCGCGGTTTTGTGTGTCGCCGGCTGTGCGATTAACCAGCGGCGCCACCGGCGGATTCACCCAGGTATGTGACCGTAACAGCACACACCACCTCGCCCGGAGACCTCTGCGGCCAGTTGAGCAGCTTTAAATAGCGGTGCATCTCCCGCAAATAGACGGATGGCGGCGACGAGACTCCAGAATGGCGCAGAGCCGCCAAGGACGCACCGTATTCCAGAAAAAAGAACATAGAAAGGAAGAGTAAATCAAGAGTCCAAGAATGGAATGTTGGATGGTCTCGTTCAAGTGTCGCTGGACGCTTTCTAGCGCATGCAAAAGCCGTACGCATGCACAAAATGGGTATGTCCCGAACACTCGATCCTGTACCGTATGCGCGTCGGCGATAACTCGTCCACATGACCTTGACATGAGTCGCAATTGTTCATATTAAGCATTCCATCAAGTTGGCTGTCAAGAACAGACTCTTTTGAAGCGCTAGGCGGTCGCCCTAACAGTGAGGTGCTGCTGTTCAGGAGGGGTCCGATTCTTGCAACTCTGTCCCGCTCGAACCCAAATCGCGATTGGGAGGCTTCCAACCGATTCTTCTCGTCAGGCCCCCGCACACTCGATGTGTAAGTCAAAGTCTGTCGGATCTCTGTCACAATACGAGACCAAAGCGGCGCGATTGGGTCCAGCGCTTCACGAATGATACTCAATGACAGCCAGCTCCCTTGTATGCTACTCGAAACACTTCACGTCGCGCCATCTTCTGTGGAGGCTAGAGCCACCCACAATCCCAACATACGTGCAGGTTTAGAGGCAAATTGTGTGATCCTCAATTTCCAGCAGTGATATCTCCATCCGAAGTAGATCCCGAGATAGACCAGTAGCTAGCTAGTATCGTGCTCTTCCAAAACATGAGCTCGTCCGGTTTTGAAGTACAACGTCTACTCTGCCTGCCATGGTCACTGAGGGGGGGGTGTGGAGTGATCTCGTGCTTCTCAGACGAGGGGCCTTGCACGGACTTGATGCCTCTCGCACGCAGATCGTGCGACAGCGATGAAACCGGGCCGGCGGGAGGTCTGGCATTTGGTTGATGTCAGCGATCGCCAACATGCAGCGATATAGTTCCACAACCTGCTAGTCGAGAGAGGAAGATTCTTAATTAAGACACCTGTAGGCCTCTGTGAGGGCCAGGCAAAATTCAGGACACGGCAATAAGCTCTTTGGGTCGCACTCAGGGTTATAACCTGCAACACATGTCAGTGAAGTCGCGAGCAGTCGTGGCATAGATTGCTGTTTTTATTGGCTCCCACATGGTGTCCCATAAGATGCGGCGACCGATTGTGTCACACTCGCATCTCTGCAAGAGTTTACAATGAACGTGAATGCTCAGTGGTCCTCAAGTTGGCAAAAATACGAGGGAAGGTCGGCTCTCTCGAGCGCTGGGCCAAGAAATTCCGCACGTTTGTGTGCACCCGAGTTGTTTTGAGGTCCACCAAGCTAGGGTTGTGCAGCACGCCTGGGGCGTGCAAAAATGCACGCCTCGGGCGTGCAATTTCACATGTTTTGGGCGTGCCACGCCCTGCACGCCCCAATCTGATTGGGCGTGCAAGGGGCGTGATCTTCACAATTAGCAGAGTTGCATCTGTAGTAACAAATACAAGGCCCTGAACGCCACAAAAAGAGGGTACGAAGAAATAATTAAGGGCTGTGTTCCACTTATGTCGGTCATTTTAACGTTGAGTCCGGGGCGTGACGGGGGCGTGCGTGTCAGCGGGGCGTGTCAAAGGGCGTTGTGGCGGTTGGGGGGTTCCGCGGCTGGCAGGGGCGCGGCCCCTCAACTGTGGACAGCACACCCCCGGGGGCACCCCCAAAATATCCCGATCCGGGCCAGCAAGGGAATGACCTGTCCGAATCTCAGGGAGATCGGATCTGGTCGGGGGCGGGGTTTTTCCCTTGTGGTTTTCCCAACCCCCCTACTACTTGTTTGAATTTTTCGCTTTGGAGGGATTTATCTGTTTGGCGCATTTGGGGTGACCACTTTGGCCGCTGGCGCTCGGGTTGGTGAGGGGTTTATTGACAGTGGGGAGGCCGTCCCCATCGCCGTTTGATAAAACCAACTGTGCTTCGGACTACGATTCCCCCCTCGGCTTTGCCGTGATCATCTCCTCCCGTTGGGGGAAGGCTCGGCTGTGTGTCGATTTCCGGGGCAGTTGCTTCGACGGACCGAGCTGATCAAGAGGTCACTTCGGCTGGACGACGAACCAAAGTGGTGGTGCCGAGAACCGCCACAGGTTCTCGTAGGACAGCAGGGGATTCCGGCCGTTGCCACGCCCGCATCGGGTAGCCGGTTCCCCGATCGTTGGTTGGTATGTCTAGTTAGGACGACGTGGATCTCCGCGTCGGTCTGTCTTCGATTACCGCACGGCCACTACGATGGCTTCGCCTCCCGACCTCCCCAAGTTGGACGCGACCGCTAGCGACATGCCGGCGGGTACATCCGCGGTGATCCCAGCGGGCGCTGCACCCGGGGAATCCGCGGGTGGATCAGGGACTCCCTTCACTCCGCCTCCACCATGGGAGGATTTCGTGGACGAGAAGGCACGACGGGTCCCACCGGGGGCCGATACCTTCCTTCCTCGACGTCACGGTGATCGGACGGGATTGGCAGATCAAGAGCACGATCCAGTGACGCCCCTCGCGAGGGCGGATCTGGATACGGCGTTGTCGACGTTCCGCGAGTCGTTCTTGGCCGACGTTTCTCGTGTCATCGCGGCGATCCCAGCAGGCTCCGCTCAAGATGCCCCACGCAGGGATTCCCCCGTGGACACGCGGAAGAGCCGCAGAAAAGGGAAGACACGGCGTCATCGTAGTCCCTCGCCGTCATCGTCGTCTTCATCTTCCTCGTCGTCACCGACGACAACTGACGACGACAAACACCGCGTGGGGACCAAGGCGGGTTCCGGTTAGTTGGCGGTCCTCGAGTGTCCGGACGATCGCTTCGCGGGCGTCCGCGACTACCGATTGTATCGCCTGCGCAACCGTCACTCGACCTACGGGGCGTCGCAAGCTCGCTAGATGGGACGGACGGCCAAGAACATGAAGTTCTCCTTCGGAGGTACCCCGATGTTCAACGGGAAGGAACCCCTCAAGGTCTTCTTGTGGCTTCGAAAGTTCGTCAAGGCCTGCGACGACAATGACGTGTCGGAGGGGATGCGTCTGTACCTATTTCCCAACCTCCTCGCGGGCGACGCCGAGGCGCGGTTCGCTCGGAACCTCCCGGGATCGGACATCGGAGGCGGGCAGAGAGCCCTTGGTTCCTTTCCCGCGGCGGTCAATTGGCTGTTGTCGACCTACGCGGAGCCGCATGCGTTGGGGTTGGCGCAGGACAAGTTTAGCCGGGCGACGCTGGTGGAAAACGAGGGCGTGGACGCCTTCGCGACACGGCTACGGAGCCTCGCCGAGCATTGCGGCAGAATCCACTTCTGGGGGACGATGAGACAGCAGCTGATCCAGGGCCTACCGGAGTACCTTCGGACGGATGCATTTGTGTACAACACGGCGCAACGGAGCTACCAGCAGTTGTCGATCTACATGGCCGGGAAATATCGGGCCGCCAGAAACGTCATGGCTCTCGCCAACCGGGGGTCCCCTGGGGGATCATCGCGGAAGGGGCCGACGTCGACGGGGCCCCGAGGTCTTTCGGTCAACCACCTCAACTCCCCGTGGGAGGAAGACGACACTGATACGCACGACATGGTCGCGGTACTTCCGTCGGGTACCCCTGGGATCCGTACGGTCGGGGCAGCGTCCTACCCTCAGCGGGAGGCCACGACGGGTCCCCTGCTGTGATACATGTGTTGACCTCGCGGGAACCGAGTACCTGATTGGAAGATTCTGACGGACAAACGGCGGGACATCGTGGAAGCCGCGCGGAGTACCTTCCTCCGACAGAGGAACGGCGAGGCGGGCGCCGCCCCGGATCGCACCACCGTCGTCGCCCTGCTGTGGGACTACCTGTTGGGCGGCGGGGAGTCAACGAAGACGGAAGGGGGGGACGTCCCGCCCGTGGCAACCCCGTCCAAGGGGCGCCGCGGGGCGGGAAACGCCTGGGGGGGGTGGCCTCGCCATCCCCCTCAACCCCGCTTGTCCGCCCCAACTCCCCGGTTGCCCCCCGTCGCGTCACGTTTGCCTCCTCGTGGGTAACCGCGACGTGGCCCGTCCCGGCCCGATGTCTCTGGCGTCGTGGGCGATACCGCTCGCGGTTCAAGGGGACTCTGCTGCTGTTGCGCAAGGAGAAGTTTTAGATCAGAGCGTCGTACCAGTTGGCACCGTGGCAGACCCCCATCCCCACGAGGGCGGTGGTCGATACGGGTGCAGGACCCAGTGTTATCCGCGCGGATATGTTGCCCGAGGGGTGGACCGAGTACTCGTCGCGGGCGCCCCCCCGGACCCAAGTGAGTGACGCCGCGGGGCAGCTGCTCAAGGTGAACGCGGAGGGGTTTCTGACCAACTTTGTCGGGGGGACCGCCATGGAGTATGACTTCCTCGTGGTTAAGTCGCTGTCGGTACTGCTCATCCTCGGGTTGGACTTCCAGCGGAACTACGTGGACACCATCTCCCCCAAGACACAGACGATTAAGTGGGACGACGGTACCTCCACGGTGGCGGTGCGCAGTTGGACGGGGAATACGCGGCCCGCACCCCCCCGACGAGGAAACAAGCCGAAGGCCCACATCGGGGCCATCCGGCTTCTACAAGGGGTAACCGTGTGCCCGCGGTGCATCCAGGCGGTTCAAGTGTGCTGCAGTGTCAAGGGGGTCCATCTTGTGCGGGAACGCCCGGTCCAAATGAGCCGACGGAAGGTGCTGCTGCACAACGCCATCGTGGAGTTCTCCCCCGACACTCCGTGATCCCTCTTTCTCACGAACATCGGGGACGCCCCGGTTCACCTAACTAAGGGGTATGTCTTCGGGACTGCGACGGCCGACAAAGGACCACTTCACGTCGTCGCAGATGAGGGGGAACCGGGGGCAGTCTTGACTATCGGGATGGACACCCTTGGCAAGCCCGACGAGGAGGCCGAGACGAGCCGCCGAGCGGAGGAAAGGATACACGAAGGACAACCCCCACCCCACCCGCCGGATACGACGTACCCCAAGCCGGAGGTCCACTGGGAGGGTGTCCCCGACGCCCTTCGTGGTGGCGTAGACGACCTCCTCGAGAAGTACAGGGCGTTATGGGCGGGGCAACTCGGCAAGGTCGACGTCACCCCTCATCGGATCGAGGTGACCTCCGGGGCACGACCGCGGCGGGCCCAACCTTACCGGGCGAGCCACGCCTCGAGGGAGGTTACCGCGAAGGAGGCGCAACGGCAACGGGACCTCGGGGTTATCGAGCCCTCGAGTGCAGAGTGGGTCTTCCCCGTGGTCCTGGTCCCAAAACCCGACAGGACGATGCGGTTTTGAGTGGATTATCGACAACTCAACGAGGTCACGGTACAGGACGCGTACCAGTTCCCCCGCATGGACGACTGTATCGACTTCCTCGGGGACGCCAAGGTGTTTTCCACGCTCGAGTGCACCTCGGGGTATTGGTAAATCCCCGTGGCGGACGAGGATCGCGACAAGACGACCTTCGTCTGTTACGAGGGAGCATATCGCTACATTCGCCTCCTCTTTGGTCTGTCGAACGCCCCGGCGACCTTCCAACGCGCCATCGACATGATCCTCGGGGGGCTCAAGTGGAAGTGTTGCCTCGTGTACCACGAAGACATCATCGTCTTCTCGCAGTCGGCGGGGGAGCACGTGGAACACCTTCGGGAGGTATTCGCGGCATTTCGTGGCGCGGGCGTCTCCCTCAAAGCTAAGAAATGCCATTTGTTCCAAGAGGAGGTGGATTATTTGGGCCACATCATAGGCCGGGGGCAGCTGCAGGTGCAGGATAAGAAAGTCCGCGGGCTCAAGGAGGCGTCTCCCGCGCGGTGCAAGAAGGACCTGCGCAGCTTCCCCAATATGTGCAACGTTAATCGGAGGTTCGTCAAGGACTAAGCCCAAGTGGCACGGCCGCTAGCCGCGATGGAAAGTTCCAAGCGGCCCGACCGATGGGGGACGTTATCAGACGAGGCGTTGGGGGCATTTGAGAGCTCAAGAGGAGACTCACAGAGGCACCTATCCTCGCCCTACCGTGGCGGCATGGGGCTTACACGTTGGATACCGATGCGAGCGCGGGGCAACTCGGGGCGGTGCTGCTGCAAGAGAAACCCGACCAATCCACGCGACCTGTGGGCTATTGGAGTCGCTCCCTCAACGCAGCCGAGTGTAACTACAGCGCGACGGAGCGGGAGTGCGTCGTGGTGGTGTGGGCCTCCCTCCTTCTCCGTCCCCATATCGTGGGGACGCGTTTCACGGTGCGCACGGACCACGCGGCACTCAAGTGGGTGCTACACATGAATGGGGCCCATGGAAGATGAGCGCGGTGGCGGCTGCGGTTGGCGGAGTTCGACTAAGTGGTTCAGACGCGACCGGGTGCGTCCCACCACGCGGCGGACACGATGTCGCGCATCTCGACACCCGCGGTTGACGACGGGGCCACACCCGACGAGGTACCCTGCTTGGCGCTACCCAACTCGTCAGCCGCGTGGCAGTTGCCACCGCAAACGAAGGGAGGGCTTCTATCCCCCCTGACGCTAGTGGAGCTCCTCGAGGGCCAAGCGGAAGACGGACGGTGAAAGGAAGTCAGAGCGGCCATGGACAGCAGCGACAAGTCCCTGTTTCGCGAGGATCCAAACGGTCTCTTGGTACGCACGGCGTCGTTGGATGGAGCCGCGCAAGTCTACGTGCCGATCCACAGGCGCTACGGAGTGATGATGCGGGAGCACTACCCTCCGCAAGCCGGGCACTCGGGGGCAAACAAGATGTACACGTCGATGCGACGGTGGTTTTATTGGGAATCTATGGTGGTGGACGTCTACGCCTTCGTGGCCAACTGCACGCAGTGCGCGCGGAACCGCGTCGGTAAGCGACGCAAGACAAACTACCTCAAGACGTTCCCCCCGACGGAACCGCTGACAAATTTGTGCATGGACCTGCTCGGCCCCCTCCCCCGAACCGCGGCGGGGAATGAACACCTGCTGGTCATCGTGGATCGCTTCTCCAAGATGACGCGAGCCATCTCCCTCGAGCGGATCGACGCGGAGATCATCGCGGCAGCCTTTTGGGACTACTGGGTGGCGGGCTACGGACCACCAGCGACGGTGCTGTCCGACAACGGCCCCCAGTTCCGGTCTACGTTCTTCCAAGGAGTTTGCTCACTCCTCGGGATCTCCAACCGGTACTCCACGACGTGTCATCCGCAGACGAATGGCCAAGTGTAACGGTATGACCGAACCATCGTGGGGCAGCTGCGGAAGTACGTCGGGGATCACAAAGACCGCTGGGACGAGCTCGTGTCAATGCTGAAGCTGGCCTACAACAGTCGGCCGCAGCAGAGCACTGGGGTGGTCCCCCTCGCGTTCATTACCCCCGAGCGGGTACGGAGCCTCTCTGTGGAGCGCATGGTCGGTTCCCCGACGCCCGAGGAGACGGACGGTAGCCCACGAGCCATCCGCGAGGTCATCCGGGCGAGGCTACGTAACCTCATCCACAAAGTACGACGGTCCCTCGCGCTGGCACAGCGGCGGTACAAAAGGAACTACGACGCCCGCGTGAGGCCGGTCAAGAAAGACGTCCAGGCGGGGGACTGGGTGTTCTTCGATTGTCACGCGCGGACCGACTACAAGCTCGGGACCCGCGCAGCCGGACCGTACAAGGTTTTGTCCCACGGAAAAGGCACGTTCTCGTTGAATATCGGCGGATACCCGGAGACGGTGAGCATCGACCACGTGACGGCGGCGCCGGGTCCGCCGGGGGATCCGCAGACGCTCCTGCAGAACTTCGGTGTGCCCCAAGACATCGTGGTCCCCGAGGGGCATCAACACACGGGCAAGGAGTTCGTCTGGGAGGCCTTCGTGGGCCATGAAGTCGCGGATGACGGCACGCTGCGCCTCTGGACCCGCTGGTGGGGGAATCACCCCGAGGAGGACACCCTCGAGTTGGCCAGCTGGTTCGACCTACGCAAGGTGCACCAATACATGCGGCGTGTGGGCGTACCAGTCGAAGAATCCGAATCGGTCATCGACTTCCTCGCCTAAAGGATTTCCCGCGCGGGGACACGTGGTCTTCATGTTTCGAATCGTGGCAGGTTTCGGCCAACGCCACGTGTTGCGGTTGGGGCCACGTGGCGGTGGTGGTGGCCATCACTGTCGCGCGGCGGGATGGTGGCCCTCTTTGTGGCCGTGGAGTCGGGCCAAATCGATCGGGCATCGTGGACGTGTCCTGAGGGGGTCGGCTCGAGACGGCTAACCCGCACGGACCTGTCGGGCGGCGGATCAAAAGGTGGGATCGGGATTCGGTTCGGGGTACAAGAGGCGCTCTCGTGAGAGATTCGCAAATGATCTGCGCGGGGTTTACTTGTCGCTGACGTGCCGACCGGCACCGTCGACGCAATGACACCCCCTACACTCTGAGCTACTACAACCTCGTGGGGTGGTCCCCTCTCTCCCGTCGTGTTTCATCCTCCCCTTGTTCAGCGGCGCCTTGAGGCGGGCCCACTCGCTACGGAAGATGGCCCAGGGGGTACGCCGCCCCGCGGGGAGTTCGTCCGCCGTGTATGCGTGGACCCACGCGAGTTCCGCCATGCTGCCGTACGGGACCTCCACCTCTTACCACCACGCGGGAGTCGACATGTAGAAGCGCGAGCGGGTCGCCGTGGCACAACTCAAGTACTCCGCCCGATGCCAGGCTACGAGATGGCCGGTGAGCCCGCCCCGGTGGTTGCGGGCGGTCGTCAACTGGACCGCCGTGGGGTCTTCCGAGTCGGACGCCCCGATGGACAGGGGGGACGTCAAGATGTAGTCGAAGGTCGGCACCAACGATGGGTTCGCGGGGGCATCATCCATGAAGCCAAGGTACGAGCGGCGGTAACCCACCTCGCGGCTACGCCGCACCACGGTGATCGACGAAGCCCGGTCGTCCAGGGACGGCACGAGGGCGTGCGGCATCGCGGAGGTCTGCTTGGCGAACGGGTTGGCGGGGCGCACCGGGTTGATGCCCCGGAACGTCGCGTCGGCCAGCGCGTCCGTCACGTCGAGACGCGCCTCCTCGCGCGCCCACGCCGGCGCCCACATCGACGGGTCGGTCAACACGGGTAGGGGGCCCACGGCGGTGGAGGATGTCATCTCATCTCCTTGTCGGCCATCGCGAAGGACGACGCAGACGCGGACACCTCGTAGTCGGGCGGCCGCCGGGTCCTCGGTCCGACGTGTGTGGTGGGGGAAATCGCGTGGTGGAGGAGGGGGG
>Ga0209093_1000269_pt1 | contig 27053 bp, 41 predicted proteins | sample SidtaG_4_FD_187450 | JGI IMG/M metagenome (GOLD analysis project Ga0209093, IMG submission 187450) | Marine algal microbial communities from Sidmouth, United Kingdom - Sidmouth_Male1 metaG (SPAdes) (version 2) | ecosystem: Host-associated > Algae > Red algae > Unclassified | place: Sidmouth...
TTTTTGTGCGCTTCGCGCCCAGTGATCCCGGCGTTCGCGTTGTGACTCTGGCGTAGCGATCCGCATCCTGTGCTGGGTTTTCTGACGGGGTTATACCCCGTTGAATTTGAGGGCAGGATCCACTACAGTGCTGAGCCGTGGACGCGGCATGGTTTAAGACACGTCTTCGTCCATGCCTGTACTGTCGGTAGCGGTGGAGTGATGACGCAGCGCGAGCTCAAGGACCTGTACAACTTCACGCGGAAGGTCGAAGCGGCCACCGATGCTGTCCGATCAAGACCTTTCACCGATGCTTTTAAGACGGACTGGCGCTTCATTGCCGCCGTGCGCCGCTACAAGCGGACCCTCATCACGCCGCTCAATTGGATCAAGGTCATCATGAAGATTGACGGGCGCCAGTACACTGTATTCCTCAGGGACGCTCTACAAGCAGCTCAAGACGAGGTGATGCGTGCCAAGCCCGATGACCTGTAATGGGGAAGACCTTCGCGTACTGGAAAAGATGCTTCGTCCGCAGATGCCAGTACGGGCGCCAGTACGACCTCACCTGATACCGTACTGCGCAACGCATGGGATGGAGAAATGTACAAGCAGCAACAGGAGCACGTCGACGGTACTCTACATCCTGGGACGCGTGTGCTGGGGTTATACCTCTACTCCGATGCGACTGTATTGAGTAGCAGTGGTGCTGTGTCGGCCTACCCTCTACGGATGCGGGTCATCAGCATTGACACTGACGAGGTGCGTTGGGTCACCCTGGCGTACATTCCGCAGGTGGAGAACAAGTTTCTTGAGACCATGAAGGGTCAGGAGGTACACTCCGAACTGCTGCAACGCATCATACACGTTGTGTTCCGTACAAGTCTGTTGGCAAGTCACGACGGGACGTGGCTCAGTCTACCAGGAGGCGGCTGCGTACGTGTTTCTCCCCGAGCTCTTCTTTACGTGTGCGACCAGCCGGAGGAGCGTGCAGTCATGTGTCTGAAGGGGTTCCGGCTGCCGCTTCCCTTGCACGTCGTGTACTGTCGGGCGGGACAGCTCTGGTACGGAGGCGGGCACAAATGCTCCAGCAAGAGACGTGCACGAGACGGTGCGGGCGCAACTGCGCAATGTACTGATGGGCGACTTCAGCGGTTCTGGCGCAATGCGTACTGAGGCCGAGATGGCGCACAGTTTGAACAGCATGGCTCCTGCTATTACCGCGTGGGCCGGGCTGGGTAACGGCCCGCGCATGCTGTATCGTTTTCCAGGGTTTGACCGCATCCATGTACGTTTCTCACAATCTACGAGAGTCTTTTCTTTACCGTCCTGTTTTTTTGGATGTTCAGTACTATGGCAGTGTCCTGTGCCAGGCCGCGTGTGTTGATGGGCGCTGTCACTTTCCTAACGACGTGTTGCGTGTACATACTGGGGCGCTCATGTACTTTGATGTTGTCTTCTGTTGGTCAGGTCATGGACGTTGGTGTCAACCGCAAGGTTTCAAACGCTATACCCGAGTACCTGCGGAAGATCGCTCTCCCGGGTGGCCATGTACGGCTGGGAACTGCCACCAATACAGAGAGCGCCATCAATATGAGGTTAAAACATGCCTCACGCCGTGTACGCGTGCCACACATACACCACGGGTACGCTATACTGTAGAGAACGAAGGTGTTGTGTACCAGGTGACAAGAAGTTGGCAGTCAGTGAGAGTGGCGCGTTGTTGAGTCTTCCATAGAGCTATACTGACATTGAGCTTGGTATATGTACTGTTGCCTTCTGCCCTGATGTTGTGTACTGTGTCATCTATATTCTGGCCTCGGACATGTCTGTCTGACATGAAGGTGTTTTGTGCCAAAGGCTACGAAGAAGGCCACGCTGACGGGTAGCGAGCACCGGCGAGCTCTCCCATTCTTTCCCTTCGCCGTCGTCGCCGCAATTGGCTTCGTGCAGGACGAGACGGACCACGGGCTTGTGACGCGGGCCGTGTGTGAGCTGGTGGCCGTGACGAAGAACATCTTTGCTGAGCGGTGTACTGGTGGTGGAATCACTGGCTCGCAAGCGGCGGCAGTTCCTGAAAGGGCGCGGAAATGGGTCATCGATTACTACCAGCCGTTACTTGGTCCGTCACATACTACAAAGCTAGACCGCCTTGCTGTGCATTTTCTCGATGAGTTCCGCCTGAGGGCCAATTTGTTCGACGGGAACACAGGCTACAATGAGAAGCTGCACAAGGCAGCGAAAGCTGCGCACAAGGCCACAAACTAGAGGCGCGATCAGTTCGTTGAGCAGCTGCTATTGAACCCGCAGGTGGCTGCCTATTTGCTCGAGGAAGAGGAGCGCCCTGTTACAGCCGATCCAGATGCAACGTTGGCGAACGCCGGGCGCCGCAGCCGACCTCTCTGGCTCTCTCGGCGCTGTACTGCGGCGCAGCTGGCGCGCAACCGCAAAATTCCTGGACTCTGTGCTGTATTGGAGGTGGAGGGCAGCGAGACCTTGTACTACTGTGACTCCGTGTAATACGGTAATCCGTCCGCCCCGCGGCGTGGTCGGGTGGCCAGCACCATTCGGGCGGCAGCGAGCTTCCATGGGGCTCCGTGGTATGCCTGGCGTCAGTACACTGGGCCGAGTGGTACCCAGTATTACGGGAACGCTGCACTCGTGGTGCAGTCCCGGGCTGGTCAACGGAAGCGACTGGTCTTACGGAGGGCAGAGGAAGCGCCACCTCATGAGGGGTGTGTACTGACGAACTACGGATGTCAGCGACTGCGATGGGCGGTGCCATTCAATGGCGATGCGGCCCGTCTGGACGTTGTGGATGTCAATGACATCGTGGGCTGGGTCGCAGTCGAGCATGACTGGGAGGACCTTTGCGAACGGCATGGCTTGCTAGTCATGCCTGAAGAGGTACCGTCTACCGCTGTAGAGCTGCGTGCCGCTCGCTTTTTCGTGAACGCATTTGCGGACAGCAACGCGGAAGCGGACACGGATGACGAATGAGGAGGGGAGGCGGGGGGCAGGGGTATGGGATGGGTGTGAGGGTGGGGAGGGTAGGGTAAACGGGTAACTGCAGAAGAGCCTGTCGAGGCTTTCGTCAATGCGTGCTTCCAGTGTCCCGGTTGAGAGACGTGCGTGTAACTGAGAAGCGCTTGGGAGCAGGCCAGACAGCGCGGGGCGGGGACGGAGACATGGACAGGGGCCAGGCCAGGGTCCGTCTCTGGCGTCCGCACGTATTTGTAGTGCGCCTGCACACGACTCGGGCGCAGCGGTGCGAAAGAAGATGATGACTCTGTCCATTCCTAGAGAGCACATGGAGCTCCCGAATTGCAGCAATGGAAGTGATGTGTGACCCCCGGGCTGTGGCCTTTACGTGTTGAACGCTGGTGGCTTCTGGCAGGACAGGGACGCCCAATCTGGATTAATAGGTGACAATCCGCCCTGACCGGCGCTGACACGCTCCGAAACGATGACGACACACCCGATTTCCTTGTGTGCGCGTCACTTGTAGCCTGCTTCAGCAGGGGCTACAAGCCCACGAGTCTGGCCCGATTTACCTGGTACACCCCACCGCGACCAGCACGTGGGACTTGTAGCCCATGTTCTGGACCCCCCCCTCGCCAGATGACGTGCGTTCGCCCCCCCCCCCACGGCGGCCGCTCCGAATTGATGCCAGTACGGCAATCGGGCCCGTACTACATGAAATTTGGTCTAGTACGCGTCTTACTACACGTCTAGTATGCGCCCCACTTTCCCGACGATGCCTTCGGGCGATGTTTTTTTGAAGACACCGGGCAACCCTCCACTTGATTTCCGAGCATTTCCAGGGTATTTATGTAGTTGCCACGTGTGACCGACAAGTGACAAAATAGCAGTGATGAACTGCAATGATGCTATGGTGCGTGTCCCAAAAATGAGACATAGCAGTTTTTTCTTTTTTTTCTCGGCCGACTGGCCTTCTGCAGAGGTCCGATAATGTAATGTGACCCACTCGGTCCCACTGTGCTTCCAGGACGGCCCCTGACAGTGTGAGCAGAGGCGGCACCTCCTGACGTGTCATGGGAGTACAAGTCATTCATTGCAGCTTTGACAGGTGACGTTCACGTGCCCCAATAAAATGCACGGATACTAGAGCAGGCATGTGCTGACAATTTGTGCCCGAAGAAAAGGGCACCATGACTTACCAATAAAAACGTGAAAAAGACCGCTATGCAGCCCCTTTTGAAGAAAACACGAGTTGGGACCCCCTCATTGAAGCTCCAGTTAGCACATGAGCTTACGCGTTGCAAACCTGAAACCCCAAGAACCTGAAAAAAACTGGCTCCAAGATCGGAGCTGAGATCTTTTCTCAGCTCCGATCTTGGAGCTTATCTCAGATATCTGAGATTATCTGAGAGGTCCACAGAACAGGGCCCACAGGCATGTACTAAGGAGTTGTCAGTCAAGAACGCCTCGGGAGAGGCTCTTTCCATGGAAGCCAGTTGAAAATTTTCTCGTACCCCACCCCACCTGCCCCCATGCAGTGATGTGACAGTCCTTCAGAAAACGCGCATGTCTCATTTTTGGCACACGCACCAGACACACTTGTGGATACCCCGCGCCAATCGCCTTCGTTACTAGGAACGGGCTGCAGACGGCTCGCAGGCGGCGCCTCGTCCCGACGGGCGGCGCTGGCTGGCGACGGCAGCCGCGGAGGGAGCACACCTCCCCTGCTACCACTACGTCACCATCCCGCATCGTGCTAGTGGTGTGAGACCAGATCGAGTGCCGGATATAAGGTCCCTCGCTTCGCCGGTGGCACTCCGCAGTGAGTAACTCATGTGCTACAGAGGCACAGGGCGCTATTCTTTCCACAGGCAACATCGATTCCCATACCCACGCACCGGCGGAGTTTCGCAGCCAGTGGTCCATTTTTGGCTGTTTTATGCGGCTGTTTCAATCCGTCTTAGTGGGTGAGATACACTTTTAGTGTGCTTGTCACGCTAAACCAGGCTGTGTCCAGCAATGAAGTGCGCGGCTTGCGTCTCAATTTTGGTAGCTCTGAGCGCTTCACTGGCGCTGTACCGCGTCGGCCGCCGCCCCCGCGACGCCGTCCTCCACGTCGGCCGCGGTTCCCACGCCGCTGACCTCTGCGTCGGCCGCCGCTCCCGCGTCGCCGACCTCCAATTCGGTCGCCGCCCCCGTGACGCCGGCCGTCGCCTCTGCTGCGGCCCCCACGCCGCCGCCGTCCACCACGTCGGCCGTCGCCCGCGTGCCGCCGTCCCCCAGGATGGCCGCCGATGCCCCTACGTCGCCCCCGCCGCCTCCCCTACTGTCGTTCCCTCCGACACCCTTGTCTACCCCCCCGTAGACAACCGTGCCGGCGCCCCGGTCGACGCCCTTACCGCCGCCTCCGCCGCCTCCCACCCCTTCCGGCGCGGGCTGCATTGTCCTGCCGCGCCCCACGGCCGCGGCGGGGGCGCCAGCGCAGGCGGTGACGCCACTCTGCACTGAAACCTCCCCTGTCGAAGGCGGATCGGGTGCTGGCAGTGGCGTCGGCAGGCGCGGCCGCCCCCGACACGACGCACGGCTGCAGACAGGGGCGACGCCGACACTGATCGGCGACCCCACGCTCGGTCGCAGTGAGGCACTCCGGGTGCCGCCCGTGTCTGCTGCGACGGTGGGCGACGCGATCCGTGGCGGCAGTGCGGCCGCGACGGACGACGACAAAGCGGTCGCGGCGGAAGGCGGGGGCTCGGCGACCGCCCTAGCGATTTCACCTGGCTACACCGCCAACGCCCCGCCCGTCGTCGGCCCCGAGGCACGCGCGCGCCTCGCCACCCTCCCCGCGCCTCCGACGCCGCACTACACATCGGCCGCCGCCATTGCCCCGCTGCCGCCCCCGCCGTGCTCTCCTGCTCTGCCGCTCTCCACCGTCCGTGCCGTTTCCGCCGTCGACCAGCCGCCTGAGCCCCCGTACGGCGCTCAGCCGCCCCACTCGTTGACGACCGCGGCGCCCACGGGCCGCGCCGCCGTTTTCGGCGCTGTGCCACTCTTCCTCCCGGCGCCGGCCGTGCCCATCGCGAACTCTGCGGCCGCCGCCGCCAACCGTCCCCTTTCCGTCGGCCTTCTGGCGGGCCGCCCCTCCATCGGCTGCTACAAGCCCGCCGCCGACGCCCTCGTCGTCGCTCAGACGCCCTCTACGCGCTCCCTCAAGTCAGCCGCTTACTCCCAAGAGTCTACCAACACGGCCATCGCCCTTCTTATGGCGACGCGCACCGGACATGCGCCGCGACGCGCGCTGGCCAGGCCGTCCGACGGCCACCCTGGAGCCTCCCGCGGCCTTCTCACCGCGCTGCTGGCGTGCGCAGGGCCTACCGATTCCCACAGTGCCGCTGTCACCGGCGCCTACGACCCCCACGTTTCACCCTGCGGCCTTCCCAGGCCGCACTACCCGATGCCATTCGGCACAAGGTCTACGACCGGCGCTCCGCCGACCGCCGGTGTCGAGACGACCACCGGCGCCAAGCCGACCTCAGGCACCCGCGCCGACACCCCGTCTGTCGCTGCCGGCCTCACCCACGTGGAAGTCACTACCGCCGGAGACAAGGCGTTCTCTCTTCTCGTGCGGCTACCCGCGGCAGTTGCCCAAGGAGACGCGGTGCAGCGGCCGGCCGACTTCATTTTGACGAGGGAAGCGGCCATCGGCGTCATCGTAGATTGGCGCCAGGTCGTCGCAGCGCACGCAGCAGCGGCGACAGCTCGTAGCGCTTCGGTAGGAGCTGTCGGGGATTCCCGCGAAGCACGCAGGGCGGCGGATGACCTGACTGAGCTGCGCGGGGTTGCACGCACGCAGAAAACAAGCCTTGACGCTGCTGTTGCGGCCTCGCAGGGACTCCTTGAGCGGCCGAACGTCAAGAACGTCACCTATCCTCAAGAAGCGAGACCGTTTCCTCGACGACGGGGGGCCTAAGAGCATACTCTCGCCAGGGGAAATCAGTCATCGGGCCTCCATTGGCGACGAACAAAATGCTGACAGTAAGTGTACATGCCCAGAAAACTCAACATAAGTGCGATGGATCACAATCTAAGTGCCAGAACAATTTGAAAGTATCTGAGGATGTGGCAGTTGGCACTCCGTATCGTCGGGAAAGTGGGGCACATGCTGTTTTGCTGTAGTGGACCCGCAATTCTCAAATTGCCTCCAGAGCCTTCCAGTACGGGGTAAAAAGGCATGTACTAGATCATATTCGACCCTTCTTCACTGCGAAAACATTTCCAATGCAATATTCAAATGATATTCGCATTTTAGAGGTCGGCGCTCCCTTGCGCACCCCTGCACTCTCGCATTATAAACAAGAACTGCGTTCTAGACATGAAAGGTAGACCTCATTGGCCAACAAAACGTCACGTAGCGCACCGAGAAATATTCTACCGGCTGCAAACCTGCCGTCCACGTCACGCTGCCCTGATTCGTTGCGTTGCAAAAAAAATGGTGCTTTTGTTCTGCTTCCTGGTGCTTCCTGGAGATGCCTTTCACCTCCTCCCGCGGCTCCCTGGGGCGCTCTCTGGGACTCCCCACACCCCCTGCCCCCAGCCGCCCTCCCACCGGCTCCACACAGCTCTTTTGGGGGCGCTTCTCGGGGCTGCCATGGACCGCCCGCCGCCCTCCCCGCCGGCCTCCCCCGCCTCCTGCGCAATTTCAGCCTGCCCCCTACCTGTACGTGCAGGGGAAGGCAATGGCCAAGGCCAGCAAGAGAGAAAAAATAGCGCAATCGCACAGAAACTCAGCGTAGGAGAACCATATCAGGGAAGGAAGCACAAGCATTCAAGAAGCACCCAGTCAGTGCTTGAGCATGGTATGCAGACAACCTCTTTGTCCAAAAAAGCAGCAGGAATACGAAAGAAAAAAGGAAAGAACGTGGTCACAAAGAAGAGTCGAGCAAGCCGCAAAAGCGCAAATTTGGTCAGAGGCGCTGGCGTTGGGGTCGGCGACGGTGCCCGTCATGGGGATGGCCGCCACCTGGTGGGCAGCGGTGCGCGCGTTTGTGGCCCCTGCTGGCGATGAAGCCGTCGTAGTTTGGGGGGGAGGGGGAGGGGGGGAAGGGTGCGTCCCACCAACCCACAACGCGGGGCGCGCCGCCCCGGCGATTGCCCCGCGCCCGAGTTCGGGCCTTATGTCCTTCTGTGATGCTGGAAAGGGCGTACTGGAGGCAAGGGGCGACCGTTTCGGACCGTCGACATGCATGATTGAGGAAGAAAATGAAGGCTGCCCCGGCATGCTTGACGAAACTGAGCCTGGGCAGGAGCCAGACAGGTGCGTGCTCGCAGAGCCCTTTGGCCCACCAGACCGCGGCACAATAATCGACGTGCGGCTCTCTGAGCTGTGCCTTTGACGTAGTGAACGCTGAAAGCTTTTGACAGTCCAGGGACATCCGTCCTAGAATGATGTGAGAAAAACTTTCTGGAGAATGCTACGGGCTCAAGGATAGTGGATTCTAGTAGTTCAGGACGCCCGAACTAGATTGATAGGTGACAACCCGTTCTGACCGGCCCTTACGCGCTCCTAAACGACCTTGACACTGCCAATTTCTTAGTGTGCGCGTCACATGTAGCCTGCTTCAGCAGGGGCTACAAGCGCACAAATCTGGCCCGGTTTGCCTGGTACACCCCACTGGGGACAGCAAGAGGGACTTATAGCCCACGTTCTGAACCCCCCCGTTCGCCAGATGACTTGCGTTGGGCCCCCCCTGCTCGGCCTCAGATCCAGTTTACCTCCGAAAATTGATACCAGTACGGAAATCGGGCACTGAGTACACGAACATTACTCTAATACGACTCATAGTACATGTCTTGTATGTGCCCCATGTTGCAGATGATCACGACATCATGTGTACGATGTTCTAATCAGGGTTGTCAGCGTTTGGTTCGGTTTTCAAGAAATGAACGGAATTCAACCTGATTCACTTGAACGGTGGAGCGTTCTTGTTGAACCTAAGAATGCTGCGAGCGTACTTCGTACACGTGGTACTCAATATGCCACGTTTCACAGTACTTAACGGTGTGCTGCTGCAGTCGCCGAGCTCGCTGTGAGAGTGCGAACCAGACACCCGAGTCCGGGCTCAGATGTGGGGGTGAGATTGTTGCCACCAGCGTCGCAGGTGCGTCCTGTTTGTGCGACCAGCCCTCACAGCGCAGCTGTGAGTACAGTACACTCAAACTGGACGCTCCCGCGTTCCGTGCCCCGAGGGGCCCGGAACGAGGGAGTGTCCAGTCTCAGTGCACATCGGCGAACGATAAAGCTAACTGCACGAAAGTGGCGCCAATGAAACTCTTGAATATCATGGCGCGGAAGAATAAATACAACCAAGTCGTTTACTGATTGTTTTGGTTCATTTCTTGAAATCGACCTGATTCATCGAGCAATCTGTACATTCAGCATAAACTTACAACCCTGGTTCTATTCCAGCTGAGGCACTCGGATGTTGCACGTACTAGTCACAATGGTCAAAACCGGGTGTGCGCGGCCAAGTAAGTAAGTCATGCTGGATGACAGTCAGGTTTGGACTGTTCAATGGATGACCAATTCTTCCTGCCATGATACCGTACTCCCAGCAGGCACGATCATGTCAGTCGTATGATCCAAGCGCTCGAGCAGGCGTAGAGCTGTTGATTTCGGCCCGCGCGCTACGGCTGGCGCCAACCGCCATGAACGGATGCATCCCCTTCGTTTCCCCCTCTGTTTCGTGGGAACGCGCGCTTTTTTGTTGTTTTGCGCATTGTGCTTGCGTGGGGAGCGCGAGCATCACGCGAGCATCGCGCGTTTCGTGCGTTCCATCGCCCCACAGCCGTGTTTCCACCGCACGCCTACCAAGCTCCCTCGCGCGCCCAACAGTTTCGCGGAACATGCCGCCGAGGATGACGACCGGCGGCGGCAGCGACGGCGGCAGCGGCCGCCTCGGCCGGCGAGCACCTATCGAGTTTCGGGGGTGTTTTTCGTCGGACGCCTGCGTGCGGTGGGCGACGGAGGCGAGGCGCGCGCAGGAGCGCCAGCGGGGCGGCTGCACGCCACTCCTCCGCCCTTTGAGGTACGCGAGGGGGGAACCCCTGCAACCTGCGCATGGTCCCGGAAAGTGTAACGCTTTACGGCACCGCGACAGCCGACTACGAGAATGTTCGGGGGGGGGGGGGAGAGAAACTTCAGGCTGGGAGCTCAGCGGAGGGCAGCACGGTAGGTGCGGGACTCGTGGCGGCGGCAGCAGCGGCGGCTGCTGCGGCAGCCCCGCCGACGGCACGGAGGGGCGAGCAAATGCGGTTGAAGACGGTGTAGCCGTCTTCCACCGGCGGGGGGGGCGAGGGGGGAGGGTGCCCCCGTATTGGGGGGGGAAGTCAGGGAGGTCGCAGTGAGAGAAGAGAACGGTGGCGGCGGTGGCGGTGGCGGCGGCGGGGAGGAGGGGTGCCCGTACGAGGACGAGAATAGTGCGCACTGCGGAACACATAGAGTTGGGGGCCTCGCCCGTTTGGCAGTGGTCTGCAATGCAAGTATTCCACGACGTAGCTTGTCAGATTCTCGGAGTGCAGGTAATATGGTGCTGCCACCCGCCAACCTTACTGTCATCCATGATTGTGGCATATATCCTTAATATTGGGATATTGGGCCCGGTAGCCCCCCTGACTGGTCAGTATTCAGTGTGCGATTCAACTGACTTGTGGCTTGCCCTTTGGGAGGTTACCTACGTCTTGTGTATCCGTTCTTTCTTTTTTCGTCTCTATTTTGGCGGTTATTCGATCTTTATGATCGCTCGGTCGATCGACCCTGCCCCTTTACCGTCGGAATATATAAGCTCCATGGGACCAGGGCTCGCCGTCGTTGGCACCTCCGGATCCCCATTGGATGTTGCACGAACAACGGTTCTCCTTCCTCGCCTCTTGGGCGATAGCGTTCGCTGTATCGTGCGTCTACGGTCGGTCGCTACTTAATGGTAAGTTGACCAGCGTCATGAATACCACATTTGGTGGAGCAGCAGAAGATACTCTTGCCTGCCGCGTGCATCTGCACACGGTGCCCGCGCAGCAGGCCCAGAACCGTCGTCAAAAGCACGCCTGTTTTCTCCTGTTCTGAGTCGCTTGGTTGCCTGTGCTCCTGTTTCAAGAAACAGAGTTCCTGTGCAAAAGACAGACCGACCCGCCTTGACAGGCTTTCAGAGCCCATCCCATGCGAGGCCCTGGCATACTTGCGTTTGCGATAACACGAATCATGCCTTCCTCCACACATAGCGTCTGCTAGCAGAGCCATAGATGCTTCTCCATCTCTCTCTGTTGTAAGAAGGGTGAGGTGCGTACGTCTCATGCTGTGTCTCTCTTTTTACGAGTGGAGATGCATCGATGCCGGAGAACAGATGCTTTTGGCGCCGTTTCTGGGAAAAGCCAGCCGTGACAGAGCCCCAGAGCGGTTGGAAGATTTTATGTTCGCCCCAGAACACGCAAAAGCAGACGTGCTCTTGACGACGAATATGGGCCCGCTGTGCCGAGAGCTGTCTCTTGTTGCCAAGTGTCACGGTGACGGGTATTGCACCCATTGGCTTGACGCGCAGGGCTCGTCTCCCACTTGTGTGTGCCACGACGCTGGGCATCGTGGGTGGTGATCTCCAATTGGAGTGCGGGGCGCTTCGGTTGTCACTGTGCCGGTTGAGCAATGACCCCTGGTGGTGCCGATGGGAAACGTGGCAATGGGAAGGGTAAGGGCAACTCCTTGCCTTCCGACTACGTCCCTCCGGGAGGCGGTCGTACGAACATGCGCGACGCCAACACCCTAGGGGGTTCCCTCTCGGGATCACCTGTGTTGAATGCGGCGGCCTCTGGCCAACCGCTCGACACGGAGAGCCTTAAGGCGGAGGTGGAGACACTTCGTCTCTGTCTGACGGCCCAACAAGCGACTAACCGCTCGTTAGCGGAAGCAAACGACATCCTGATCGCAAGCGTGGAGGCGCTGCGCCAGGAGAACATCGAGTCCGATGCCCGGGCAGCAAAGTCGCGTCGCAGGACGAAGAGCGAGACTAAGGTCAAGATCGACCCCAAGAGGGGCGAGTCGTCTTCCTCTCGTCCAGAGACAGTTGACCAAGCAACCGAACGTCGGGATGGAGAGCGTAAGCTTCGCAAGAAGTTGCGTAAGATCCGCGAGGAGACCAAGCTGGCCCGCTCAACATCCGCAGTTGAGAACGCCAACATGGCGGCCGCGAATGAGTCAAGCTGGTCCAGTGGGGCGACTTCCTTCCTCGTCTTCCGACTCCGAAGAATCCCCGGGCTCCCTGTCTTCTCCGTCGTCGAGCTCAAGCTCCGAGTCCTCGGACACGTCATCGGACGCCGTGTCTCGACAATAGCGCCCGGGTCGGTACAAGAGTCGCCCCGAATCCGAGAAGCGGTTGGAGAAAGCCGGTCGGAAAAAGGTCATTCGACCCTCTAACAGTCGCTTCAAGTCTCTATTGGACTATCGCACCTAATTCCTGATCCGACGTGATCTGTCTCTGCCACCCTTCCTAGTGAAGAAAACGCAAAAGACGAACTGCCGCCTAGATGGCGCATTCCAAGGGCAAGAGCCATTCACGGGCACCAGCCCCCTCTGTGTATTCACCTTCTTGAAGACCGTTCAGCGCGCATGTGACGCAGCCGGCTTGACGCATGGGCAAGCCCTTCCTCTCCTGGCCTTTCGCTTGTCAGGCGCTGCAAAAAGAGCCTTCTCGAGCGCCATGAACTCGAAATCCGGACACCGCAATAAGGCGATCCGCACCTATGGTGCCGCTATTACCTGGTTTCTTGCCAAGTTTGCCACTCACGCCGTACTGGCCTCCGCCTACCACGACATTATCCCAATGCGTCAACCCGATAGTGAGTCGCCCACAGTCTTTGGGCTCCGCGTTGAGACGCCGTGTGACCGCCTAGATGGCCTCTTCCACGCCCAAGATGTGAAGAATGTATTCGTCAATGGCTTGTCCGAGATTATCCAATCTCATGTCCGGGTATTGGATGGGCAGTTCCCCAAGCGCACACTGGCGGATACCATCTCCACTGCGTAGATGTGTTGGGACGGGACAAACAAGCTTCGGCTGTCGCTTAAGCTGCCACGTCTTCAGGCCCGTTCCAAGTTTGCTTTCGTCTTTGTGGCGCCCCACACGCCACAGGTGACGAACTTGGAAAGCCCTGCGGGAGGCCCCACAGATGCACATACGAGAAAACGGACTTATATCGGCACGTTTTTCAGATACAGTACCACTTATTCAGATGACATGACTGACGTGACGTCATCTGGAACCAGCATGGGCGGTGGAACCCGATCCGATAGGGTCGTCGTGCCAGCGCGTCGACGGCTCAACCATGACACTCTCTGCGTACCAGCAGGAGGCTTTCACCAGCACTGCTGCGGCTGCTGTGCGTTTGTGACGGGGCGTACTGTCGAGACCATTGGAAATCGACTACTGCGCCACCCCCGTCTCTTCTCCCGCGGTCCGTGCCCGTTATGTACGCTTTTAAGAGCGCGCTGTGCGCATTCCCGAGCCTAGACCTACGGGCCTGGTAGGCGCGCTCCGCCCGGGCGAGGTGGTGGGAGCCGGCGTGGCAGTGGGAGCGGGCGAGGTGGTGGGTGCCGGTGTGGCGGTGGGAGCGGGCGATGTGGTGGGCGTGTGTGCCGTGTGCGCGACAGCGGCGCGGGGTCGACCGCCGCTCTGCCTTTCGCCGAGTCTAGTACTCAACTCTTTAACGCTGAGTATTAAGTCTCCCGGGGCTTACTAAGTCTCCTAATCGACCATACATTGGCGTACATTTTGGCGCAACCTCAGAGTCCTCGCTTCGGAAGTCGGCGCCACATGTGGCGCGCGCCACATCTTTCCACCAATGGGAGCGACGCCACATCCGATGTGGCGCGCACCGAAGCAAACTTGGAACGGGCCTCAGACGACTAAAATGGCATATACCTCGCATCTGCCAACCCGGAACCCCAACGTCGACGGTCCCTTTCCGGTTACCCAACCGCGTGCCCGGTCCCGTTCCCCTCCTCCGAAGGAGTCGCCTCAGGCGAGGACCGATATTTGTTACAACTGTCACAAGCCCGGTCACTTCGCTGCTCAATGCGCTAAGCAGTGTCGGCCACGTGCACGCCGCAGCCCTGTTATTTCCGTGAACTACGAAACGGAGGATACGAAACCAACCGCTGAAAGCAGTAGCAGCGAGTCCACCGACTCGAAGAACGAGTGAGCCGGGCGCCCCTTTGCGGGTTTCCCGGCGCAACATCACGAACTGGTGAAAGACGTAAGGTCACAAGGACTCTAGGCCCGGCACATCGGCACTATGAGATCGCGGCCACCATTGGCCCTTTCGAACGGGAAATTCACAGCTGTCTCCCTTTCTTGGACACTGGGGCCGGCATTAACTTGGTCCGACCTAATGTCTTACCTGCCAACTGGCAAAGTTGTGCTGAAAAGCTCGAGCGAGCACCCCGCATCAAAGATGCAAACAACAACCGCCTCATAGAAAACTATGTTATACATCTGTATATAGATGTCGAATGCGCCAAGGTCTTCGACCGATTGTTTGTCGCCGAGCACCTATCGGTGCCATGTATCCTCGGTACTGAGTTCATGGATAACCCTGTCGAAGCCATCTTCACCCGCCTGAAGAAGGTTGTGTGGCAAGACCACGTCGGTAATGTCACCAGGAACCTAAGGTGAACTCCTATCCTCCCACCCTACTTTCCAATAAGTGGGAACGGTCATGGGAGGACCAACCTGCTCAGCTAAGCGCATGTCACCACGTTCGCGTCAAAGTACGAATGGAAGAATGGGTTGTGGAAACCTGTGCCACCCCCCAGCCTCGTCACTATCTCGCCCAACATCCGCCTATGCCTGCACAAGTCAGTGGTAGTCGCCCGCGGCCATGCGCTTGTCACGCCCGGTGAGCTATGTTTTGTTAAGGTCTGCAACTTCGGGCCAGACCAGACCATAGTTCGAAAGAACAGCATCTTCGGGTTCGCCGAACTATTCCATGGGCCCATGTTGGCGGCCATCACAGAGGAGAAGGCAACCCAGGACAAACCAGCTGGTGAGGACACATCATTGTCCGACGACCCTGTCGAGGATGTGGACCTCCGTGAAGCACCGGAGCATTTGCACAAGCGAATCCGGGAAATGCCACGCACGCATTCTGCGATGTGGGACGGTACCCACGGTACTTTACACCCCATTGAGCACGCCATCGTCACCCCAACGCATGCCGTGCCCATCCGGGCACAATCGTATCGCACGGGCCCATTCAAACGACAGATCATTGCTGATCAAATCAACAAGATGATGAAGCTCAAGATTTTAGAACCTAGCCATAGTGCGTGGGCAAGCCCCGTCGTCATCGTACCAAAGAAGAGTGGCAAATCCCGCTTCTGCAGCGATTTCCGACGACTCAACAACATCACCAAGAAGGATGCCTATCCCCTTACCCGAATGGAGGATTGTCTGTACTCCCTAGGAGATGCCAAGGTCTTTAACTCGCTAGACTGTACGGCCGGCTACTGGAAAGTGCCCCTACGCCCGGCCGACAGGGAGAAGGCTGCGTTTCAAACGCATGCTGGTATTTACCATTGGCTGTCCATGCCATTCGGACTGACCAACGCCCCCGCTACTTTTCAGCGTGCCCTCGACATTTTATTGTCTGGCCTCAAGTGGCATCTTTGCCTCGCCTACATATAAGATGTCATAATCTTCTCTGCATCCGCAGAACAACACGTCAAGGACGTTGAAGTGGTTTTAACGCGGCTGCGTGAAGCCGGTGTCACTCTCAATCTTGAGAAGTGCACCTGGTTTTTCGACAAAGTCGAGTATCTTGGACATTTTGTTGGACCGGGTCAACTCCATGTTCATAATAAGAACGTTGACGCGTTGAAACACGCTTCGTTCCTGACCACAAAGAACCAGCTTACAAGCTTCTTGGGGATGTGTTCCGTCTATCGACTTTTCGTCAAGGACTTTGCTAAACGAGCAAAGCCTCTCAACTCGATGACCCGCTCTGAGGTCCCCCCGGACTTACCAAAACCTACCGATGCAGCCCTCACGGCTACGTCAAGCGCTTCTCGCACCACCAATTTTGGCCCTGCCAAAGGCCAAAGGCAAATTTCTTGTCGATGTGGACGCCTGCGCCGACCAACTCGGATGCACCTTGCTGCATGAGCAACCTGACGGTACTAGATTACCGGTTGGCTATTGGAGCCGTGGCCTCAGCCCTGCTGAGAAAAACTATTCCACAACGGAACGCGAATGACTCGGCGCTGTGTGGAGCGTACTCAAGCTCAGACACTTCTTCGACGGCCATCGCTTCCTTATCAGGACTGACCACCAAGCCCTAAGCTTTATATTCACCACCACTGACTCAAGTGGTCGGTTGATGCGATGGAGCCTACGGCTGTCCGAATATACATTCGACATGCAGCAAGAACCCCGTGCATCGCACCACGCCCCAGACTTCCTGTCCCGAACGGACAATGAAGCCGCCATTTAAGATATAAATGATGATATCCCATGCCGTGCATTGGCCGAGACGGCCAACAAGCTTTCTAACGGGGAGGTACACGGGTACGGACATGCCGGCCCCCGTTGAATACGACGATAATGTGGAAGACCAATAAACCGATGAGATTTGCGTCAAGTTGGCCAAACGAGTGGCTCGCAAAACGGCGAAAGCCCTCTTTAAAAATGAAAGCCACGGCATCTGCAGGCGGGCGCCGTACGGCGACCAATTGGTCATCCTGGAATTTCTACGTGAGCGTATAATTACGCTGGAACATCACGCAACGGTGTCAGCCCACCCGGGAATAAACCGGATGTACTATGCCATGCGGCGTCGGTATTACTGGCCATCTATGGTCTTGGATATCTACAACACTATTACAAAGTGTACCACCTGCGCCCAAAATCCGCTGTCACTACGGCGACACACGTCCCCACTGACGTTGTTCCCAGGTACGGAACCATTGACAGACCGATTGGTAGATATCTTCGGGCCAATCCCCACTACCAAAGCTGGTAATCGCTTCATTCTGGTCTTAACTGACCGCTTCTCCAATCTGACCAAATGCGTCACCTTGCGGCGCATAATAGCACTCTCCGTGACATCAGCCAATATCGACGCTTGGGTCGCCTGTTATGGCGCACCGGACCGAATCCCATCGGATCAAGGACCCCAGTTCATGTCGAACTTCTTCATTGCCGTAATGAAAGCGTTGGGCAACGACACAGTGCACCCCACGGCATACCACCCACAGACCAATGGTAAAGTCGAGAGGTACAATCATACCATGGCTACGCAACTCCGACATTACGTCACAGACGACCCGCGCAGTTGGGATGAATTACTCCCCGTATTGACCATGGCCTATAACAGCAAGCCACAGCGATCGACAGGCATTGCGCCATTCGATCTCGTTATTCCGAGACGAATCCCGAGTTTGTCGGTACGCAACCTCCCACCCGGGACCCCGTTGAAAAACAACGGTACCCTCAATGATGGGTCACCCCTGGCGCGTAAGCGTGAGTTCATGGCCAAGCTAAGACAGAAAATTCCAGCCGTCGTAAAGGCCTTGCAAAAGACCCAACAACGCTATTTGCGTAACCTCCACTCGAACTTGGATACGCGGAACAAGCGTGTCCGAGTAGGTGACTTCGTCTATACGAATAACCACCAGCAAAAGAACAAGCTGCAAAGCAGGACTGTCGGCGACTGCCCCCCGTCCTTACAGGATGATGACACGCCACCTGCGCCCTTTACCCAAGGGGTCGGATCCGAGCCAAACGGGCTACTCTTTCCCTCGGTCCATGACCTAACGACCACGGTCGAGGACCTGATGTACCAAAGTACAGAGGCGACGCATATAGCCCCCAGATGGGAAGGTGCCCCCTGGGACAGCGACGCCAAAGCGGCCTGTGCATCGCACGACGTACTGCCTCACGCGTCAAACCACCACAATGGTACGACCACTTGGGCACTTGTTGCCTTTCAATTTAACAAGGAAACCAGCAGCGCTACACACGACAAACCCTCTCTGTCCAAATGACAGCGACCCATGAGCGGCAGAGGCGTATACAACACCGCCACAGCATCACCTGCCCACGGGCATCGGCACTAAACAAGTCTAACAAAACAAAAAGACACAAGTCGGGCCCGCACCTGTCCTAGACCACGCCTCCTCAGTCGCGGGCAGGTCCCCGGATACCACCGTCCACCGACGAGCTGCAACGGCGCATATTGCGCGGAGGCTCCTCCTTGTCCTTTTCTTCACGGCTGACACGCCGGCCGAGGATGTCGCCGGCGTCAAGGCGCACGGGCGAGGGAGGCACAGCCGCCACTTCGCGAAGACGCGCGACCTCCTGGAAGAACAGGTCGAAGGCCACTGTTGAGCATTTTTCAGCAAGGCCATGTCACTCAATGCATTGGCGGGATGTCACGTTGCAAACTGTTCTGTACTTTGACATTGTATTTGATGATATCGCATGTACTCTCTTTTGGGGGCACCCTTTAGGGGATGAGCTCCGGGAGATTAGCGAGGTGCATGTTCGGGATTTTGAGGGGCTGTGAGCGTGTGTGCTCGTGGCCCGTGCGCCCTCCACCCGCGGAGGTGCGTGTTGTGTGTATTTATTCTGGGAGTGGGGGTGTCTGCGGGTGCTGAGAGCGTGGGGTTGCCTGGGTATTATCAGGCTGCCCCCTCACGGCTCGCGCAACCTCTGTGATAGAACCTTTATGGACCCACCCACTGTACTGCCCGCTTCACAGGTTATGGGCCCAGTTGTCGCTGGTGGTCCTCGTCTTTCTCTCCCACGGTCTCTAGGGGGACGAAGTTGCTCGGGTCGCGGTGTGTTTCGGCGTTTGATGGGCGGTCACATCCTCTGACGTCGACAGGGTCGTACCGGTCGGTGCGACGGTCGTCAATATGTCGGATCACGGCCGCTTTGGCGGCCCTCGGTTTGCACAGCTGGACGACGACTACAGATTGTGGGCGGCGTATCAACGTGCGCAACTCAAGAAGTAGAAGCTGTGAAAGGCGATCGTGACGGACCGTCCTGCTTCTAGGTCGGACGACAAGAAGGCCGACCCGGTGGTCGAGGAGTGGGGCGCCATGAATGAGGCTGCTCTTGCGACCATCCAGATGTCGGTCAAGCCCGAGCACCTCAACACTGTGACGTCGGTCGACACGGCCAAGGAGGAGTGAGTCTCTTTCAAAGGCATGTTTGAGGCGCGGGACAACGCTCAGCTGCTTCGGCTCATGGAAGAGCTCAGCTGTCTGAAGAAGGGCGCCTACGAGAGCAACATCAAGTTCACGTCGCGCGCCAAGATGATCCGGGACGAGCTGGCCATGCTCGGCAACCCGGTGGACGACAACACACTCGCGCTGCGTGTCTTGTCAGGGCTTCCTTCCGAGTACGGGATGCTCAGGACGGTCCTGGATAACAAGGACGTCAAGCTGGTCATGTCGGACGTGACTGCTAAGCTGCTTCAAGTCGAGCAGCGGAACATGTCTACGGGATCATTGAAGCCCGTTGGTAGTGTCAGGTCGCAAGCCTTCGCGGCTGCGGCGCCAAAAAAGCCGTTTGACAAGACGTCGGTCGCGTGCTACTACTGCGACAAGAAGGGGCATATGAAGCTCGACTGATACAAGCGGAAGGCTGACGTGGCCAAGGGTAAAAACAAGCCCGGTCGCGGCGGCCGTGATGGCGGCCATGGGGGCCGACGCCAGGCGGGTGCCGCTCTGGCCTATACTGCTTCAGCAGGTCAACCCGGCTCCAGTAAGGCACACGGGAGCACCAGCGGGTCGTCGACCTGGGTGCTCGATTCGGGGGCGACCAACCACATGGCCGCCGGCGACAAAGGCTTCACCGTCCAGGCGGCGGGGAGCGGGGCCAAGGTCACTTTGGCCAATGGTGACAAAGTCCCCATCAAGGGGCACGGCCACGTCTCTATGGACGTTGGCAAGGGCAACACTAAGGCGCGCATGGTCTTAGCAGAGGCTATGCTCGTGCCCGCCCTGACCAGCAACCTGCTGTCGGTTCGGGCGATCGACCGCAACAGTGGTGCGGTAGTATTTGTAGGGGACGCCTGCTACATCCTCAGCGACGGGGATGCTGTTCGTGCGAGCGGAGTGCTCCACGATGCGTCGGTAGTCGGAACGGCCAACGACCGGGATCAGTATGTGCTCAAGGTGGCGCCCGTTAAGGCTTAGGCGAACGCGGCGTCCACCCGCATCGCCGGGGAGGCGGAGCGTTGGCATCGCCGGTTCAACCATTTGGGGTTTGAGAACCTCAATCAGGCCGCCAATATTGTCGACGGGATGCCGTCTGCGGTGGCCAATGCCGAGCGTGTGGTCGGTACTGTGTGCGTGCCGTGCGTGGATGGAATTATGGTGCAGGCACTGCATCCGCGGTCTTCCACCAAGACCACCAAGTGCGAGCTGGTCCACACCGACATGGGTGGGCCACCGACAGAGTCACTGGGTGGCTCCATCTACTTCATCACTGCGCTAGAGGACAGCACTGGTTTCATCACGGCGACGCCCATCAAGACAAAGGGGATGGCGTCAGAAGTGCTCAAGACGCGCATCAAGCAGCTTTAGACGATGACGGGTGTCAACGTCAAGCGCGTCCGCCACGACGGTGCCAAAGAGTACCTCACCCATGACCTCAAGGCATGGTACGAGGACGAAGGCATCACCTCTGAGATGACGGCTCCGTACAAGTTGCATCAAAACGGAAAGGCAGCGAGGGTCAACCGCACGCTGATTGAGCGCGTGCGTGCTGCACTACTCGATTCTGGGGCGGAGGAGGAGCTGTGGGCTGAGGCCCTGGCCTCCGTCTTTCATGTGCTCAACCGCTCGCCAAAGGCGGGGCTTGACGTGACGCCGCTGTAAGCGCTCACGGGACGACGCCCTAATGTGGCGGGATTCCGCGTCTGGGGGAGTCGCGCCTGGGCGCTTAAGCCCAAGAAGCAGCAGCGCAAGATGGAGCCGAGGACCGACGTGGGCCGCTTTGTCGGCTACACGATTGGTGGTAAGGCCTACAGCATCCTCTAGGACGGGAGAAACAAAGTCTTCGAACGTTGGGACGTCCTGATGGAAGCTTAGCCGACGAAGGCCGGGAATGTGCCCGTAGGTGCAAGTGCTGGTCCCCAGCTGACGATGGCAGAGGACAGCGACGACAACGGCGGCATGGACGGGGAAATGGACATGCTCGATGCCGAAGGAGATGGCGGGGAGAAGCATTTTCCTGAAGAGGACTCCGTGAGCGACAGCGATAGCGATCTAGATGACCTCACGGGCGACAACGACGACAAGGAAAGTCAGGCTGATACTTCTTCCTTACGCCCTGTCGGTCACCCTCCCGGGGACATGGACAATGCCGCTCCGAGGCCTCGTCGCTCTACGCGTAGGCCAGCCCCCAAGGTATCCGGGTGGGAGAAAGACCCCAAGGCGTACCTAGCCAGCGGTGCCGAGTCGGCGGCCAAGGATGGCTGGGACTTGACCAAGCCGCCTGCAAACGATAAGGAGGCGCGTGCTTGTCCTGACTGGCCGTTGTGGCAGAAGGCCACCAAGGACGAGGTAGTGGCGCATAAGCAACTTGGCTCCTGGTCCAAGACCAAGGTGAGCAACAAGAAGCAAAAGACGGTCAAGACCCGCTTCGTGTTCTACATCAAGCACGATGCAGAGGGAACGATGACGCGGTACAAGGCGCGGCTTGCGGCCCAGGGCTTCAACCAAGTTCCGGGGCGGGACTTCGATGAGACGTGGGCACAGGTTCCAAATGCGGCGACCACGCGTGCAATGTTCTCCGTGGCGGTCGCCAATGACTGGGAGATTCACCATGTCGACGTTCAGACAGCCTTCCTGAACGCAAAGATGGACAAGGAGATGTACTTAAAGCTGCCGGATGGTGTCGAGTACGGGGACTCGGGGGAGATTTTCCGGCCGAACCTAGCCCTGGGCGGGACAAAGCAGGCGGGACATGTTCGTCGGTCACCCGTGGACCCGTGCGTCCACGAGTGGAACCACCCTCGTACGTTTCTTCCTCCTGGTCTACGTTGACGATCTTATCGTTGCGGGAAAGAGCCTGGCGGATGTTAAGGCCGTCAAGTCGGCAGTTTCGGGAAAGTTCGACGTGCGCGCCTTGGCGGAGGTGAAGGACCTCATCGGCATCAAGGTCATGCGCGACCGCAAGGCCAGCACGATTACTCTGAACAACCCAAGTCACACTGCGGCGCTGCTCGAGACGTTCGGAATGGGGATGAAGACAGCCAACAAGACCCCCATGGCGTCGGGGGTGAAGCTCGCAAAGACGAGGAAGGACCTGCTGCCGGAGGGCAACGGCTACGCGGCGCTAGTAGGTTCCCCGCTCTGGTCTTCGGCGATGACGCGGCCAGACAATTCGTTTGCAGTCGGTGTGCTGTCCCACTTCATGTCTTGCCCCGAGCAAGCTCACATGCGCGCGGCCAAGGGTGTGCTGCGCCACCTTTGCGGCACAACACGTCTGGGGGAGGCGTACGGTAGCAGCGAGCCGCTGCAGGGGTACGTCGACTCTGACTGGGCGGGCGACGTTGACGGCCGTCGGCCTACCACGGGCTTCATCTTCACCGTCAACGGTGGTCCCGTTGCGTGGGCGAGCAAGCGACAGTCGACTGTGGCAACTTCCACCGCCGAAGCCGAGTACGTGGCGGCCGCCATGGCTACGAAGGAGGCCATATGGCTCCTCAAGCTGATGAGGGTGCTTGGCGTCGATGGCCAGGCCGTGCCGATGGGGGAGGACAACCAGTCGTGCCTTGCACTGGTCAACAACTTAGAGGCGACGGGGCGCACCAATCATGTGGACGTCGCCTACCACATGGTGCGTGACTACCAGACGCGCAGGCACGTAGCTTTCTACTTGCTCCCCGGCGCGAAACTGCCGGCTGACGGTCTCACCAAGCCTCTACCGTCGCCCGCCTTCACGGCGTTCCGCGGTGCGATCGGCGTCGGCCCCGACTTGGGCGGCGCCGACATGGCGCAATGGTAGCGGCCCGAGCTCGGCAGGCCCGACTTGCCGTAGTCGAGTTTGCGTCGCGGCGGATGCGACCTTCGGACGCGGTACTACTATGGGCTCGGTCGGGTCGGGGCGATTTTGCCCAAGTCGGATCAAGAAAACCGACCTTCCATCGCCGTACTAATATGGCCCCGGTCGGGTCGGATCGGGTCGGCGGCGTCACAGATCGGATTCGTCATCACAGAATCTAATGAGACGCATGCAATTGGTGGGAGTGTTGAGTATTTCTCAGCAATTCCATGTCACTCAACGCTTTGGCGGTATGTCACGTTGCAAATCGTTCTCTACTTTGACATTGTATTTGATGATATCGCATGTACTTGCTCTTGGGGGCACTCTTTAGGGGATGAGCTCCGGGAGATTAGTGAGGTGCATGGTCGGAATTTTGAGGGGCTGTGAGCGTGTGTGCTCGTGGCCCGTGCGCACTCCACCCGCGGAGGTGCGTGGTTTGTGTATACATGCTGGTGGTGGGGGTGTCTGCGGGTGCTGAGAGCGTGGGGGCGCTTGGGTCTTATGAGGCTGCTCCCTTACGGCTCGCGCCACCTCTATGATAGAACCTCAATGCGCCCACCCACTGTACTGCCCGCATCACAGCCATTTCCGAGTCCGCCGCCACGCGCATGGCCCGAGCCAAATCCGGCATGGAGTGCTCAAGGACATACCCATGGGCATCTCGAACAGCCCGGGGCAACGCTTCCGTCTGGCGATTCCACGCCAAGGCCAGGGCGGCCGCCGCGACGCCACGAGGCACTCGCCGCCAGTCAATACGATGGCTCGGCCCGACGCCAAACAACGCCACGGCCGCCTGAAAGGCCTCGGGCGAAGTCAAACCTTCTTCGAGTGTGGATCGCTCATGCCCTCCGGACGTGGGAGCAACGCGTGTCTCGCGCACTGGCGACGGCGAGCCACGACGGCTGGGGAAAGCGGCCCGACGCGAAGGCCCAGAGGCCGACCGCGTCCCTTGACGAACGAGACCGCCATTGCCTTGAGCCGCCGCAACTGGCGTTTCGCTCTCGTCGTCCGAGCCCCCACACCTGGCGGGAAGCGACGCAAAGCCCCGGAAAAGGTAGTTCAGCATGAACCGGAACTCCGTCGACGAGTCCAAATGGACGTGCAACTGGATCTCCGCACGCGCCTGCGTGTCCCGTCGGATGACGTCCCTGACGACGATGTTCCACGGGAAGACCCCCGTGGATTTGTGCATGTTGTGGAACATGTCTAACATTGCCTGGCCGCCCGGCCTACTGGCCATATGGTGCAGGTCCAAATTGGACATGCGCCGAAGAGCTGTGGCATCGAGCCAGGCGAAGACCTTGTCCGGTATCAGGGTGCGCACCCACCCGGCCGCCAAGAATTAGTAATAATCCGCGTTGACGACGTGCCAAGCGGGACTGAACTCGTCGACAAGCTTATCAGCCAGGTACGACAATGCGTATGGCATTTCCATCCGCACCCCGCTATTTAACAACCAGCGGGGGTAACGTGGGAACCACCGCGATAAGTCGAAATGACGCGGCGCCCGGATTATACCGGAACACCAAGCGGTGGGAAGAAGCCCGCGGCTATAGATGCGAGCCGAGTCTTGAGCACGCCGATGGGCGGGGGCATAACTCGGCGCTTGAAACGGGGAGGTCAACGCCACGGTGCGCGCGTCAAACGTCTCCTCCACGGCGTGTTCCGCCTATTGAGATCGGTGAACAACGCGAGCTGCTGCCGAGTGTGGTGCGTAAACTGGAGGTCGTACTGCTGGGTGTCCACCTGCAAGTGCTTGGGTAGGCCCTGGATGAACGCCATCTTGAGCCAATCATCGCCGTACATGTTACCGCAGGCATCCCCCAGGTCCCGCAAACGGGCCGCAAAGGCGTCAGGTACCTCATGGGCGCCCAGGGAGGCTCGGTGCACGTCCGACACGGCTTGATTCAGGTTTATGGAGTCCGTGTCACTGACCAGGTGCCAGTGAACTGCCTCCGAGAAGGATGCGACAGTCCAGCCCGGGATGCGCCCGGCCGTATCAGGAAGGATCTCTTTTAACCGAGTTGCAGCTGCCCCAGTCAGGAACGAGCCCACCAGGTAGAGGTGCTTGCCCTCCCAGACATTACTGTCGCTGCAGGCCCTGACGAACCGGCGCAAGAAGGAGAAGAGGTCGGCCGTCCTGGTCCTATCAAAGCGAACCCGGTCCAGGGAAACCCGTAGTTTTTTCAGGCCTTGTGTGATCCTTAGACGCAACCGGATAGTGAAGGTTTGGTTCTGGCTCTCCAGACGGTACGAGTACCAGTCGGTCACCGTGCTGGGCAGGTTGTCCCCGATCTTATGGACAGGGACCCGGACTTCCACCAGTGCCCGACGTACCGTCTACCCGTCACTCCGGGAGGATGATTCACTCGAGGAAGACCGGAGGCGACGACGCCGATGGTTGCGCCGGCTCCGGCACGACCGACGGTCCCGGCGAGGGTCCCCGCTTGTACTCCCGTCCGGCCCCCGGTCGTCGCCTCCGCTTCCACCAGTCACCACCCGGCTCCCTGACGGCCCCATACCAGCGCTTGGCGAAGCCAGCATGCCAGGTGCTCGCCCCGGGGTGAGAGGCTTGACCGCCCCAGCCATGTCCGCCCGGAGCTCCTCGTGGAGGGATTCCAGGAAAGAGAGCACGGCCGGAGAGGAGGAGACGCCTCGGGGGACACCGCTTGCATCACATCGACCCGGGATATCGGGAGTCGGAGCCCACTCCTGCTTGCCCTTGGACGTGCCGGTGCCCGCCACCGCGGGTGTCGATATCGCAGTCTTGACGGTTATGGTCGCCCGGGAGGAACCATAATGCCCAGCCACATCAGCCGGCGTGGGCAGGGGTAGAACCAGACCCGAGGAAAAAGGTGTCTCAGCCCCAGCCGGGGGCGGGGGCGTGTCTATCGACACAAGCCGGGGAGACGTCTCCCCCGGAAAGGACTTAAGGGCCGGCACGGTGGTCTCGGGCGCTCAAAAACCAGGCGAACCGGGAGACACTTACGACCAAGAAAGAAGGGGATGGCAACGAGGTATAAGGTGGGAATCCCGACACGAGTCGGGAGATTGTAATCCCGTCCGGGAAAGGCCACGCACACGAGAGCTCACGCGTTCCACGGAGAGATCACCAGTTACACGCGTTCCGGCACCGGATTTCGGCCAGAAAATCGCCTGCTGCTCCACCAATCTGTCGCATAACACGCCGTGTCACCCCAGCGCACAGAAAGATATAGAGACACCTGCCCGGCTGAGCGAGCCGGCCCGCACACCCTTGCTCTACTCTCTCCCGGTGACACGATCATCTAGGAAACCACCCGAAGGCGCAGAGGGAGGAACGAGGTGAGAACGCAGTTGTTTTTTTGTGGGGATTCCCGGCCACGGGCGCCCCGCTGTCCCCTTAGAGCATTCCCACCAATGTCGGGCCAACGCCATATTGGGCACACGTTGCAGAAACGTGTCTCAAATTCGCCGTTGGCCAGTTCTCGCGGCGGGTAACAATGTCGAACGTGCACGCGGCGTTGCCAACGCAGGTCAAGCGAGTTAAAACGCGAATGTACTTGCGTCCGATTCGGGGTCGGAGCCGTTGGCCCCGGGGCCAACGAGTTGTCAACGGAGCCTCCGTTGGCAACTCGTTGGGCCGGGGCCAACGGGTCCTGTGCTCTGATTGGTCCATCGCAGTTTCACGGGGATAAATGAGTGACATGTGGCAGTTCTCATTGTCCTCAGATTGCCCGATTTATCATATTTTTGTTTCGACAGCTACCCACGGATGGAATATGATACCTCTCGGATTTGGACGGCCGCGTGACAGCTCGGCCCCGGGGCCCCGATCGTTGGAGTGGGTCACGTATCTCTCGTGCGGTGGCGCGTGGCCGAACGCGCTTGCGGACCCGTCGGACACGCGGCGCGATCACACCGACACTGGTAAAACAAGTGGATCGGAGCGCTCGAGCGGGCACACGAGGCGGGGCCGGGCCACGGCCCCGCGCCCGGTCGCCAAACGGGCGC
>Ga0209093_1000270_pt1 | contig 27002 bp, 27 predicted proteins | sample SidtaG_4_FD_187450 | JGI IMG/M metagenome (GOLD analysis project Ga0209093, IMG submission 187450) | Marine algal microbial communities from Sidmouth, United Kingdom - Sidmouth_Male1 metaG (SPAdes) (version 2) | ecosystem: Host-associated > Algae > Red algae > Unclassified | place: Sidmouth...
CGGAGGGGGTGGATGGCGGAAGGTGGGGTGCCCAGTACGGCGGCAGCTTGCGGCAGGCGGCAGGGTGGCATCCTTAGCGGGCGTCGGAATGCCGCCGGGAGGAGGAGGGGGACGGCGGATGGATGAGGCGCGGCGGACCTGTCGGCAGGCCGGTGGCGGTGGGCTGCCGGCTGGGATGTCAGGCACTGTGCTAGTCGTTGTCCCTTTCTTTCTCCACTGCTGTGCCCGATTAGTAAAACAGTACGAAACTGCTACTCTCCCCATTCTGCTCTACTCAGACAAGCGCCTCTTGCGCAGCTTAGCCACGGGAGCTTCCTGCTCCGCCGCTGGTCCACGCAGACACGCCGGCTGCTCGCCCTCCGTCCTGCACGCGGTCACTGCGAGTTTCATGGCGGCGAGGTCGTGTGCCGCGTGGCCCAGTGCCTCGTCCGCCAGGGAAATGACGTCTTGCAGCAGTGTCATAATCTCTTCGGCCTCAGCGACGCGCAGGCGCGTCCTCTGCTGTCGATGGCTGATGGAGAGGCTGTTGTCGTCGCAATGGGCAGCGCACTCAGCCTTGACCTCATTCTGGAGCAGCGCGGTCATCAATTGCACCCGAGCCAGTGGCGGCTGGGACTCCCAGTTACAGGCAGTCCGCTCGTGCCGGCCGCACAAAGTACAGCGCTTCCCTATGTTGGCTGCACTGTCGAAACTCCGCTTCTCCACGGCCGCCACGTCACCCCGAGACATTCCGCATGCATCCACCGGCACCCTCTCTCCTCGCCGCCTTCGTGCACATCATCGATGGGAGGCTTGCTGGGGCGGTCCCCCGCACCGGCAACGACGCCACAGCCAGCCTCACCACCGCTGTGTGGTTGGTCAACAGACTCACGCGGCTGGTCGGTAACCCCTCAGGTCCCTTTTCCTCCTTGTTCATCGTTGCTTTTCCGGGCACCACCACGCGCCTCCGTGACTGCTGGCGCACCCAGGTGGCCTACATGACCAACGGCCGTGCGTCCATTGAGCACCAAGCGCCTGCCACGGCCGGTAGTGGGTGCGATCGTGCCCTTCAGGGCGGATGTCATTTTCACTCGGAGGTTCTAGAGCAGGAGGACCGGGGAAAGGGACACGGGGAGTGATCGTGGGGGAGGAGGGTAGCGCCGAGACGGCAAGGGAATATGGAGTGGTGTTCGTCCTTTGGACGGGTGGTGGCTTTGTCCCGCTGCTACGGGGGTACGCGAGCTTAGCAATGAGAAAGAGACTCACCTATGACAGTCGTACGCCGACTCGCCCCCTGTACGATGCGGGGTGAGGGACTCAGCTCCGACTCTTGTAAAGTAGCCGTAGGCGGAGCTGCCGAGCTCCTGGGGTCTCCTGTCTCGTCCACTGCTGGGAGGCTGGTAGGAGGTAGACAAAATGCGAACACCCGCACTGGAACTGCGGCACACAGTTGTAAGCCGTCAGTGTTGTGGTCAGAGCCGGTCGGCTGACCACCGGCAGCGGCTCCCTCAGCATGTACTATTCCGTCGTGGGTGATCATTCAAGCGGCCCCAGTTTCTTTGTGCGGCGATGCGGGAGCCTGCCACACATTCGAGGGGCACCTTAGGGGGACAGTGCCAGCGACGGGAACGCCAGCGCTTGTGTGGCTGGCGGGCGGTTGGGGTTGGGAAGGGGAAGGATGTCGCTTATCAAACCGGTTCCTTTGGCCTTCATGACATGGAAGAAAACTGGGGGAGGGGATGGGTGCGGTGTGGAGGCATGCAGGGGTCACACTGCCATACGTGAAAAAAAAAGCGCAGCCGTGGTCGCCCGGGAGGTGCAAAATTGAAGGCAGGGATTGTCATTTGTGTCCCAGTTAGCGCCGGCCGCAATGACGTGAAGGCAGTATCGAGGGTTGTTGGCTGCGCTGCGGAGGCACCTGGGGTGCACACGGCCACGGGCGGGAACAGCAACGCTGGTGAGGCAGATGGCGAAGCGGGAAAGAGCAAGGGAGGGGGGTCCCGCTCGTACAGCCCTTTGCCTTTGGCCATGAAGAGGTGGTAGCAACATTGGGGGGCTCGCACTGAACTGTCGAGGCACTCGGGGGGCAAAGAACTGGCGGAGAGAGCACCAGCCCTAATCTGGCAGATAAGGAGGGGGTGAGGGAAGGGAAGGGTACTGTCCCTCGTGCCGCTGTTTGCCGTTGGACTGACCGGTGGAGGAGTTATCAGTGTGGCAGGTTCTTGACAGCGCGGCCGCCCGTGGAACATTTTGCCAGTGCAGGGACAATGATGGTGTGGTGAGCAGGCTCGGGGATTTTTTTCGCGCGGCACGATGTCTGTCCTCCTCCGACCAGCCCTGCCCACTCCGTGTTCCCCTTTTGTTATCGTCTCATTCAAGCGCTGTTGTTCCAGTGTACACCCCCCACCTCCTAGATGGAACCACGGTTGACCCCTTTCTGACGCTCCGCGCGGGTGAAAAGTTTTTCCTGGAGATATAAAGAGGCCGGGTCGTTCAGCAAAGACACCGCCCTCCCCGGCATCAAGCACTGCCGGCCAGAACCGCCCCCGACTGCCACGGGAATTGGGTCTCCCGTCGTCGCCGCGTCGAGCTCGCAGCTGCCCCCGCGCATCAGTGCTAGCCATCCGGACGTCCTGCCCCCGGCCGTCGCGACCACCACCACCACCACCACTGCCGCCACCGCTACCAAAACCTACGTCGTCGTGCCTGCCAACCCGATGCCGCTGCCGTCATGCGAGGTGCGGTCAACTCACGGCTCAAGCTGCTCCCACCCCTTCGCCGCGGACCATCGCCCGTGGTACCGCCTCCCGGTCGCTGTCCTGGTCTCAGTCGTAGTCGCTGCTGCGATCGCAATTCGTGTTGACACCGCAGTTTCGGCGAACGCCCCCACCGCCGGGGCTGGTGTTGTCGAGACAACGGTCGCCTCTGCCGCCACCGCCCGCGCGGCCACGACATCTCTGTTTCAGAAGCTCGCCACGGCTCTGCCTGTCATAAACATCCGGGATCGGGCGAGAGTGGTCTGACAGCGTCGAGCCGCGGCCTGATTCCCAGGTGGTCCGGGGCTTCCAGGTCTGCGACTCGCCGGTGGTCACCTAGAAACCGACCAAGACGCCGCCGCCGCAAACGGAAGCCTATGCCGTCAGCCGGGGTGCCGACGACGCGTCTCGACACCCACCGTCGACGGCTACCGCATTGTGCGATGCAGACGCCGCCGTGTCGATCCCGGAGCCCTTGGCTGTCACGCCTTGTGTGACATCTTGGGACTTCCGTCGCCGCCGCCGCCGTGAGCCGGGCGCGCCCGGGCGGGGCCGCCGCAAGTGTGCGCCACTGCGAGGCGGCCGGGACCCATGCCTCCCTCCGAGGGCGGGAGCGTGGAACGTTTCCCCGCCGCTGGCGCCCACCCGCGCCGCAGCTGACGCGTCAGCCGTCAGCGGCGAGGGCGGCGCGAGGTGCGGCGTGGAGGCGGCTACGGCAGCCGCGGTGGCGGCAGCTGTGACGGTAGCAAGGAGCCCGCCGGCGCCGCCATCATCGGGCAAGAGGGTCGGCGAGATTTGGGATGTTGGAGCGGGAGGCGGGCGATCTTCGGTGATCTTCTCAGTCAGAGCAGGCTTTGAAAAGTGACAGAAAAGAGGTAAACACTTGATTTCTTGAACTACATAGTGACGAAGGAATGCACGTCGGGAGATCCTATGCATCGAGGAGCTTGGCGCGAGAGAGGGAGGTTAAATGCGGCGCACTGATGACACATGACTACTCTGCCTGCTCCTTCTTTCCGCTACGCAAGCTGCTTTTCCACCACATTATGTGCGGACACTGTTCTCTGCCAACCAGGGGCTTCGGAATAATGATTCGGATAAAGCACCGTTCTGTGAGCAGCCGCATCCTGCTCGCAGCAACATTTATGTTCATCAGACTTTCCACGAAAAGCCTGAGCAGGAGGTGAGCTTTCCAGCAGTGTCTTCCGTTTCGCTCTCACATTGAATGGCGAGAAGATTCCAACGGATATATCCGGATATATCTGGATATATCCCAGATTCTGCTGAAAACCCCGGATTCTGAAAGGCCCTGCTGCCAACCTCTTGTTGCTCGACACCGCACGGGAGGACCGACTTGGCTCTCCACTGATGGTACGTGGCACTAATCTGCAGTTCCTCTCCATATACAGCTCGGTTGAGCGGCGAGCCTCTGAAGAGCGACGGCACCGGCCACTTCTTGCGTTTGTGGACACCCACCATCCTTTCTGAAAACTGACTGACTGTATTGGTGCTCTTTGGCTTGCTTTGACAGTCTCATCATGAGACTTGAAAGGTCTCCACGAGGCTCTATGATAGAGCCTCGTGGAGACCTTTCAAGCCTTTCCGACGTCAAATCACGAGCACGACAAGGGCTGTACCTTCCCACTGACGCAGTAGCGCCATGAAGGGCGACCACTTCGCGTCCCAGGAGGCGAAGTCGGGCTCGGTCGCAGCCTATCCGGCGGGGGCCCGCTCAGCGGCTGCGGGGTCTGCGGCAATGGACCCGGCACCAGGAGGACCGTAAGCGGTCAGGTTGGCTGCGGGCGGCTCGGCAGCGGGCATCGGAGCGGAGGGTAGCACAGAGCATGCTAGCTCACTAGCGGCGGCGTCTGTCGGTGCTTCGGCGTTTCTGCCGCGCAAACGTCATGCGACGGACAGCGACGGGCTGACCGAAGCCGTGCAGGACGACATCGACACGATTTTGAGCCTTTCCGGGGTCGCTAAGGAGATGCCCGAGTCTGTCGAGCACAAGGGGATTCCGTGCACCATACAAGAGCCCAGCAACACGGGCAGGACGAGCTCGAGCGCGTGGAGCTTCTTGCAGGTGAACAAGAAGCCCGACGCCAAGGACACAACCGTGATCTGCGTGATAAGCCACTTTTTGGGCTCCCGCAGCCAGCTATTCCTCGCGCAATCCAACATCACGAACGCTATCAAGCACTTCCAGAACCTGGGCCGCGGCAACACGCCCTCTCTGTCCCAGCTGGTGCACGCGCGCGCAACGATGTTCACGTCCAAGAATGTCTCGGGGGGCGATAGTATCAACCGGGGCATATTCCAAAATCCCATGGACCGCTTCGTGGTGCCCAAGACCGACAAGCGCTCTTACCACCTCTACTTTGTTCTGATGCAAGTCATGTCCCTGTCGCCACACGCACTCGCCACCAACGACTACATGGGCAAGTTCCTCAACAACGTGGCGTCTTACCACCCGCCGTCGCCCAACACTGTCACGCACCATCTGGCCGAGCTATACTCCTTCGTTGCCGCCGCGATACGCGGACAGCTGAAGCATGCCAAGGACCTGTACTCCGGACTTCCTTTTTTGCACATTGTGGCTGACATGTGGACGGAAGGGCACACCAAGACGTCCTTTGGGTCGCTTGTATTGCGTTACGTGAGCCCAGCGGCGGGCGACATGGAGGAGTTGCACCTCGGCGTCTCCCTCTTCGTCGGGCGGCACACGCGCGGCAACATCAGCAAGTGGTTGCTAGGCCGGCTGCTCTACTTCGGCCTTGACCAGTCCGACATTGCGTCGACAACTACAGACTCGGGTTCCAATATTGGGAAGGCGTTGCGCCGTCTGCCTTACCCGTGGAACCCCTGTGTCGCCCACTCCCTGAACAACGCGGTCATCTACGCCCTCGGAGCCGTATCTGAGCTCCCGCAGCGGAAAGACGTCGGAAACGGTGAGAAGAAGCGTCAACCGGAGCGGAGCAGGAACCCATCGGCCCGAGCGCCCATGTCGAAAGGGCCAAAGCTTATCGGCCACTTCAACCACTCGGAGCGGAGCGTGGCGATCTGCAAGGCTGCCAACGTTCCGCACGACGGGCCATGCCGCCTGCTCATCACGGAAGTGCCCACGCGGTGTAGCTCAACATACATATCCATGGCTCGGATGTACACGTGCTACTCGACGCGCGCCGTATTCTTTTCCTCAATTGAGGTCGGGGCAGGGGCGCGGAAGCGGCAGCTGACGTCCTCGGGATGGGACCGCCTCCGTCCGATATTGGGCGTGCTGGAGGGCATTTTCGAGGTGTCGACGAGGTCTCAGAGCGCCACAAAACCTGTTTCGCACTTGCTTTCGCTGCTCGTGTCGTTGTGGCGTGTTTTGCACGACCAACGCTTTTTTCTGCCCGCTCGCGCAGGTCTACCGCCCGCTTTCGGCAACGAGGCGATTGAAAGTTTCATTGAAGAGCACAACACTGCGCCGGTGATTGTTGTGGACCAATACCTCTACCCGGCCGAGTATCTGTACGTGGATCCACCGCCCGGCAATGATCCTCTCTGCGAAGATGCGGCGACCGCTTTGCGCGTTCTTCGGAAGCAGCTGGATGATCGACTCTTCAACAAAGACGACCACTCCCGGCATATCCTAGGAAGCGACTCGGTCATCATGGCGTGCAAGCTGTCGCCGCGGGGCTCGCGGAAGATGCAAACGCTCGCTCGGCTGACGGGCAACGTCGACCCCAACTCCAAGGCTGTGTGGCTGCTCAAGGACCTTTGCGACAGATTGATCTCGCCCACTCAACCCGCACCCATCCGTCCTACCTCTACCACCACAATCGCCGCCACTAAGGCAATGAGGCGTGCCCGTACCTGCTTGGTGGAGTCGAGTGACGATGAGGAGACGCAGACCCACGACCAGCGCAACTTGGCGGAGGTGTCACACGCCGACGCGGCCAAGGCCGAGATCCACGCCTCCTTGCAGCTGGTGGATGGCAACAAAAAGATGGACGCACTCGAGTTTTGGAGACACCAGAACAGCAAGTTCCCGTTGCTGACGTTGGTGGCCTTCTCCGTGCTCGGGGCGGTCGGTATGTCCGCGGCAGCGGAGCGGGCTTTTTCGACGGCGGGCAACATCATGACGCCCAACCGGTCTTCCCTCTCGTCGCAGCACCTGGAGATGCACTTTCTGATCCGGGGAAACGCGCATCTGCTCCCAACGCCCCTCGGCCAGGTCCCCGTCCTGTCGGCAGTGGATGAGAACAAACTGCGCTCCGAGATGCCGTTGGCTGGTCGCCGTCAAGTGCCCGGAGATGCCGACGACATGTCCTCAGCAGACGACGTGCCAATTGGGGGTATGCTGTAGGCGACGGCGACGCGGTGTTTGACTGTGTGTGTAGACCTTCGGGATATCTCAACTATTGATGGGGATGGAGTAGTGGGGATTGGGAGAGTCATTGTGGCACTGCGGTGCGGCATCCCCTGCGTTTCCAAGATCACCCACTTGGAAACGCACGGGCCGCTACCTCAATGGCGCGCACATGAGCGACCGGGCACAGGCACATCAACAACCAGCGCCCCCGGGCGTACATGTCTTTCTGTCGGTAGCTTTCCCCTCCGAGTCACCCAGCCGTGGCCTTGTGCGGAGCTGCTATCGAGAGTGACGACTGTGCCCGCCAGCAGTGGGTCGGGTCGCTCCCACGCCAGACAGATGGCCGAGGTCGAGTCCGACAGTGAAAATTACCCGCAGAATACGCGGTGTGTTTCTCAGGAAAACATACCCGGTCACACATCTCGGTCGAAAAATACCCACAAAAAACGCTTACTGTTCACTGGCTGACAATGTACGCTGGGGTGGAGCTCTCTCTTTCCGGCACGCGGTTGCTTGACAGGAAAAATCTCAAATACGCAGACGCTGGCAGAATATGAGTACGCTTGAAGACCCTTGGTGTTAAGATGATATGCTACGGCTGCCATACCCCATACCTGAACATATTACACTGTGAGTAGATTTCCCAGCCAGGGGCACAGCACGTGTTGTCGAATGTACGCCCAATTCGGCCTTTGAACCCCTCGGAAAGCCGGATTGGAGACAACGTGGTTCGTGTCGTGCCGGCCAAAACGCATCTCATTGCGCTTTTGGAAGGACAGTGCGCTTAGCCGCGCTGTGCAGCTGGCTTCGAACACGGGAAGGATAAATCTCCACCACCAACCACAAACACGATCAGCGCCGACGCGGCCACCCACCACGCGCATCGCGCTGCAAGCAGCCACCGAAGTTCCCAAGGCGGGCCGTTTCTGTCAGGGCGTCTGCCCTGCCGCCGTTTCGACTTCTGTCGCTGCCGCTGCCCTTCCTGTGATGCCGCATTTATGGTAGACGGCAGTGGCTTGCTTGCGCAGCAGTAGAGATGGTGGTGACAACTATGGTCAACTGGCAGAGCGGCCTGCGGAGCACCTTCCCAGTCTATGAGAAGATTCCAGATCAGAAGAACCTGCATCAAGGTGAAACAGGCTCAATGAATAACAGTCAGACACATTTCCCTGGACTGTTTCCCAGGAGTTATGCTCAGGGTACTATACACACCCTCACGTTAAAGAATAAGTTACCACTACGTTATGAGTTAGACTGACACGCATCCCCCCTCCCCCCCAGGCCCGCCCCTCCCTCTGCCCTGACCCTGCACTGTCCCGTGCAACTGCCCTACTAAAAAACGTACAATCGGTCTTCGATATCCTTCGCCATATTAGTCCCACCACTGGAATACGGCAACAGCAGCCTGGGCGCATTTAGAATCGCCTGCGGACGACGGCCGCAACGACGCGCGGGCAAGACGTGCTCCGTCGGATCAAGTCATCGCCCACGGCTCATCCTGGATCGTCAGGCACCCCTCTCAAAGAGCCCTCACAGGAAGAAGTGGGTAGGGGTGTCACCCCCGTCACAGGGGTCTTGGAGGCCGATACAGGGGACGTCCCCTGTTTCGTCGTTCACAGCCCCTCTGAGAGGGGTATTTCGTATTGACCACTAATATTTTAGCACGTTGCAGCTTTCCTTCTCATACTTGCGATGTAGTGCTCATACCCAGAAGAGCAGTCTTAACTGGGCGTGCAGGGGGCCCTGTGGAAGGGGTCGGTTCTGAGTTTTCAAACAGGGGGTCGGGTCGGCGCTAACTGTACGGCTTCTCGAGCGATAGCGGCCGTTCCTGTTGCGCGTGTTCGACCGGCGCAGCGCGGTGCGGGCCGCGGACGCCGAATCCCGCCGCACGATGCTTTGCGACGCCCTATGTCCCGCTGACGTGCCACGCGCTGCGCGGGGCACGCGTGCGGCCGACCCGCGGGTGTTTGTTCGATCCTACACAGGTGCGTGAGGAGCGCAGCGGTGCGTATCGGCAGAAAGATAGGGGGTGGCGGGGCGGTGAGATGCAGGCGCGGGTGCGAGCGAGGGTGCGGGTACGGGTACGGGCGCCGGTGCGGGCGGGCATGAGGGCGTGGGCGCGGGCGCGGGCGATGACCTGTAGATGCAGTGCCCTGTTGTACACGATGTAGGGTGTCATCTTGTGCTTGTATTGCAAGAGGTGAAATGTGGGACTGCTCTATTGATGAGTGTGCGGTGTCATGATTGACTTGTGTCCTCTGTCTCTCTGTTGCGGAGCGCTCTTTCCGCCAGTCGTGCTTCGTTCAATAAATATTTGATAAGCTGCCAAGTCCAGGGTGTTTTCGCAAACGCGCTTTCAGTAAGACTATGGGGTGCTTTCCATACCCATACGTCGAAGAAAGAAGTCCGTTTTTCTAGTGCACGTTACAAGAGTACTTTAAAAAACGTTCTTGGCGGTCCGTTTGCTACCTACGCCGTGGATGGACGTCCCCCAGCGCTTTCTTGACGATGGGAACATGCGCCGGGGCTGCCCGCATCTTTCTGTGAAGTTGCTAGAGGTGGCGACGTCATCATCATCCGTGCGGTCTGCAGAAGCATAATAGTGGTTAAGAGGGTACTTGAGGGCAGGTGCGGCGTTTACGGGGCCGTGGAGGCAGGTGGACGCAGCCACGAACGGCCATGATGTCGCAATTCCGCTGTAGATGGTCAGAATCCGGCTCTGGGGGCCCTGTGGGAGACGTCCGTTCTGAGTTTTCAAACAGGGGGTCGTGTCGACGCTGAGTGCGCGGCGGATTTCGTGGTCGCGTATGTTCCCGCAACACACGCGCGCGGTGGGTGGGGGCTGCGGCCACCGCCGCTGGCAGAGTTGTCGCCGCGCTTGCCGCCGACTCGGCGTTGGCCGGTGGACGACCGCGCGCACCACCCGCGCCCTTACGCGGCGACGGGCGGGGGCCATGGCCGCGGCGTTTTCGACCGCGGCAGTAGCCACCGTCACGGCCACGTCACCTTCCCGCCGCTGCGACGTCGAAGATCGCGCGCGCGCGCCGCGGCGGCGGCCGGCCGGCGGGCGCCGCCACGGCCGCTCGCGTTGGGATGCCACGGAGCGGCCGACGGCGGCGCCAGCGATGGCTTTGGAAGCCCTTCTCTACGGCGTGGCGCCCGACCGGGGTTGGGGCACGCCGGACCCTGCCCCCCCCTGCGGATGGTCGTCACCCCCGCCGGCGGACGCCCCCCGTCGACGCCGCGCATGTGCGTCCGTTGGGCGAAACCGCTGTTGGCATCCCTGACGGTTGCCGGCACCTCAGGGTCGGCACCACCTCACTCCGCGTGGCAGCAGCAGCGGGCACGAGTCAGCAGCCCCGCCGACCGATGGGGCGGGGGCTTCCGGTCGGGCGCACCCCGAGCCGCTCCCCGCACCGAGGCGCCGCGCGTGTGCTCTCACGGCCGCAGCAGCAGTGGCGCGCCACCGACGCCTCACGCGCGCGGTTGAGGTGACCTTGTGTCTGAGAGGCGTTGCAAGGTGTCAGGCACACCCTCAGAAGGTGCTCGTGACGCGCTTGTCTATCTTTCGTTGTCTGAAAATGGTTTTTTCGTTTCAATTGTCCAGGGTGTTTTCGCGAACGCGCTTTCAGTTAATGGCAACCATACGGCCTGTGTGAATCGATGATTAAGTTCTTCAAGTCCACACTGACGGATCTCGGCGATGAGAGAAGCGCGGAGGCCACTCCCCCCGCTGACAGCCAAGAGTGGAGGCCGCACAGGGCACGTAGCGAACATCTCAATGGAGGTGAGGGTGGCGCGACAAAAGCGGCAGTTGAAGCGGCAGGCGTGCCGTCAGCCAGCACGCCGGCGGCGGTCGGCTCCTGTTGTGCGGTTGGGGGGACGCGTGGAGAAGGCAGCCCGAGGGCGGCCGGGCCGTGGGGACCAGCACCGTGCCAGGCCACGCTCCGAGCGAGGCTGCAAAACGGTTGGCGTCCCTCCTTTGCCTAGGGCTCCGCCTCCTGCCCCGTGTCCCCGTGCATTTGGCGGTTGGTGGCGCGCGAAACCGCCCCTGATGCACGCCCGCAGCAAGGCACATGTGCGAGGCGTGCCGGACTGCAGCAACCAATGGGGGCTCCCAGAGGCGGGGGGAGTGGCGGCGTCCTCAGGGCTCTCTCTGACGCCCGGACGCGTGACCGTCTGGCAGACGTGACAGGTTCCGCGCTCACGGTCCGCACCAGCTGTGGCGGCAGCGACAAGGGGAGAGCCGCAACGATGTGAGCGCACGGGCCAGTCTGACGACAACGGCGGGCGACCTGTGCGACGCGTGCCGGTCGTTGAGCTCTCGAGCCTTGCGCCGGACTGAGAGCCTTGCCACACGGGCAAGAAGAAACGGCAGCTCGTGACGATGCCGGGCTGGCGCAGCAAGGAATGAGAGTTGGCCTGTGGCGGGCCCTTCTGCGGCCACGGGAGGGGGGGAAAGGGTCGTGGCTCCACGAATTGGGTGCAGTCTCGCGATAGAAGTCGAGCAGGCGTGATAGATGCCCGCCACTGGCTCGTCGTCGGGCGAGACTGTGACCGATGCAGTTCGCCTGAGTGGCCTTGCACCGCGCCGGTGGTGAGGCGCGGACGGTGGAGGGGGGGGGGGGGGGGGGGGGGGGGCGGGCCGGCATGATGGCGGTCCGACCATGTGCTCAAAAACAGTGGCTGTGCTGCACGGCCGTCTGCGTGTGTCACTGGTCGGGTTTGGTCAGGGAAGATGCTGCGGGTGGTGCTCCGTTTCAACCCCCGTCGCCGCGTGACACGCGTGCCCGCGCGACTTGTCCGCCGTCCGCGGGGGACCCGCGGGGACCGCCGGGGGTCACCGCGCGCCCGCCGCCTGCTGGGGCCCCCACGCCGTGCAATCCGGGGCCACGGCAGCCTGGAGGCGGGGGGGGGGGCGCGCGGTTGGGTGGGTGGGTGGGTGAGCGGGCGGGTGGGTGGGTGGGTGGGTGGGTGGGTGTGTCCGCTGCCGCTCGTCGTCCATCGTCGCCGGCGGCGTGCGGCACGCACTCTGTCTGGCACCTGGCGCGGGACAGGGGGGTGCCGTGTAAACGCCCCGAGCGCCGGTGTCCACCTCCCCGGTGCCGCTGGTGGCGCTCGTGCTCGTTCACGCGTCGTTCGTGGTGCGCAACGCCGTGTTCACACCGGCACACGTTGCCAGCGACGACCCCACCGCTTGATCGGTTGGGTTGTTGTGGCGTCCGTACGGCTGGGACGTCCCCGCTTCCCCGCTTTTCTTTTTCCCGCCCCCCCCGCTCTTCTTCCGCGCCGTTTTTTTTTTATACCTTCTCATACGCTTGTCCACTTTGGTGCTCGGCGGAGCGGAGCGGTGTCGGTTGCTCCTCTCTTTCTCTCTCCCCCTTTTGAGTAGGGGTACCGGATCGGCTTTTCCCGACGCCCGTCACCCCGGACTCCTCCCCTCCCTGCACTGGCTGTCGTTTTCCTGCCCGTGGCGCCGATCGACGATGCGTAACAGCCCCCGGTTTGGGTACGGGGCGCCCCCGCAGCAACCCGGACCCCGCGGGCCGGACACGCACCGAGGGATTTCCGCCGCCGCGCCACGTGGTGGTGGCGGCGGCGGCGGCGCCTCCTCCGCGGGTGAGATGGATGGCGCGGCGCGGCCGCCCCCCCACATGCGCGGTGGTTCCTTGCCGCTGTACCGTGGACTAACGTCCCAAGGCGGCAGCATGACGCGCTCGCACGACGGCGTCGGCGCCATGTCGTCGCCGGGGCCTTTTGCCGGTCGGGGCGAGGGTATCCCGCACATGCAAGCCCAGCAGCAGCAGCACCTGCAGCAGCAGCAGCAGCAGCAGCAGCAAGCACAGCAGCAGCATCACGGGCAGCAGCCGCAGCCGCAGCCGCAGATGCCGCAACACCCCGCCCATCGGATGGCCTACACGCCGCCACCCGGCCGGGGCGGCGCGGCGGGGGTGCGCGGATCGGGCGCGCCGGTTGGCGACGGTGACCCGAGCATGTACGTCGGCATCAATGTGCGGGGTGGCACCACCCCCGTGTACCGGGCGGCGGCGAGCCCCCAACAGCTCGGCGTGGCCCGCTCGCGGGGTCCGCCGTTGGCCGCACCGGGGCCCTTTCACAGCCGTGGTGAGGCGTCGCCGTTGCAAGCTCAGCAGCATCAACAGCAGCAGCATCAACAGCAATTGAGTTTGCAGCAGCAGCACCAACAAGCGCAGCAGCAGCAGGCGGTAGCTGCGCAGTCGGCGGCGGCGCAGCGGCAGGCGGCGGCAATGGCACAGGCGCATCAACAGCGCCAGAGCCAACAAGAGTACCAGCTACATGCGCAGCAGCAGCAGCAGCAGCAGCAGCAGATGGTACAGGAGCAGCAAAAGCAAGAGCGACAGCGGCAAATGCGACAAGCAGAGGCCCAGCGGCAGGCGACGCTCAAGCGGCAGCAACAAGAGCAGCTGGCCGAACAAGAGAAGCAGCAGCTTGAGTACCAACGGCGTGTTGCTGAGCAGAAGCAACTGCACGAGCAGCAACAGCAACAGCGGCAGTTGCACGCGCAACAGCAACAGCAGCAGCAGCTCGTACAGCAGCAACAGCAACAGCAACAGCAGCAGCAGCAGCAGCAGCAGCAGCAGCAGCAACAGCAGCAACAGCAGCCGCACGGGGTACATCCCCAAGCAGCCGCCCATCGGATGCACGGTCACGACGTGGCTCACGTAGCGGCGGCTCCTGTGTCTACCCTAGCCGCGTCGGAACGTGAGGTGGTCCTTGCCACCTCTGACGTCTGGGCGAGCATTGGCCGTTTGCGGTCGGGGATGGGCGACGGAGGCGGCGCAGTGGGAGCACTGGACCGGGCCATCGCCCTTAATGACAACAATGTGGGCGCCCTGGCGGCTGCCGGAGCGGTTTTTGTGTCCCGCCGCGACGGCGCGTCGGCCATCCCGCTGCTCCGTCGGGCGGTGGATTTGGCACCCCGCCACGTGGATGCGTGGTCGTCGCTCGGCACGGCAACGACGCTCGCCAACATGGTCGGTGAAGCGTTTTCCGCCTTCCAAACGGCCATCTCCTGTGCACCTGACAAGAACCGCCTGGTGGCGCTCTGGCACGGCGTCGGCGTCATGTACGACGTGCACGGGTCGGCGGAGCTGGCGGTCGACGCGTTCAACACGGTGCTCAGCTTGCAGCCGACGTACGAGTGCATGGCGGAGGTACAGTTTGCGCTTGGCCGGTTGCACCTCCACTTTGGCCGCTCAAGTGACGCGCTGACCGCCTTCCTGGCCGCCGCCGTTGCGCCCGCGGCACTCGGCGGGCGTGGGGTCGACCGGGGGATCCGCCCCCTCGCGCCGGCCGACCCGTGGGTGCAAGCCGCCAAGGTGTATGAGGCGCTTGGGGACTTGGCCGGCCTGATTCGCGCCGTCCGCGCGCTTGTTGCCCTCGAGCCCCCCGACCAGCCGTCGCCGGCGATGCTGCAACGGTTGGGGTGGTTGCTCTATTCGAGTACCCCCTCGGCGGTCGCTGCGGCCGAGTCGGCGGACATCATGGGGGTGTCCACAGAGGTGTGGGGGTGGAACAGCCATGCCGTCGACAGCGCCGGCGGCAATGGCGGCGGCTCAGACACTGGGGCGGCAGCCGACGATGGTGCTGCCGGTGGCAGCCGCAACCCCCGCACCGTCACCCGACCGCCGATGCACAAGGACGTTGAGGATCGCACCCTGGGCGAGGCGGCGTCGCTGTTGGAAGGCGCCTCGGAGTTGGCCCCCACCGACGCGAGCAGCTGCTTGATGCTCGGCCATGTGGCGCTGTCGATGAACGACGGCGCTCGGGCGTTTAGCGCGTTTAGCGCCGCGTCGGACCGGGCGCCTCGCTCCCCCGCGCCGTGGTGCTGCATCGGTCTGCTGTACTTGCGGGCGTCTCAATCTTCCGACGCCATGGACGCGTTTGCGCGGGCCATTGAGCGCGACGCGTCGTCGGCCGACACGTGGTGCTACCTGGGGGCCCTGTACGCGTCGTGTGAGCAGCCGCGGGATTCGGTCGACTCGTACCGAAAGGCGGCGCAGCTGGCGCCACCGTCAATGGCCCTGCAACGGCGGCTGGCGGTGGCCGAAGAGGTGCTCGAGGCCTCGATGGTTGCGGCAGCTGCGGCGGAGGGCAGCGGGGACGCTGGTGGTGCAGATGGCGCGGCGGCCCCGCCCACGTCTGGTGGGGCCGATGGGGATCATCGGCTGACGCCTCAGGGCCCGTCGTCGCAAGCCCACTCACAAGGCCACTCGCCAGCACACTCCCAGGAGCACTCGCACACTCAGTCGCAGGCGCCGTCGGCAGGGCGCCCGGCGCCAGTTTACGCACCGCACTCGGTGCCGCGAGATGCGGCACTCCGTCATCAAGGGTTGCCCCAGCAGCAGCAGCCGCAGCTGCAGCTGTCGCAACCGCCGCCGCAGTCGTGGTTGCAGGTGGGCGGCGCACGCAAGCGCGCCCTCCCACCTGACGACGCGCCGCGTGAGCAAGACGCCCGTGCACCCATGGAGGTGTCCTATGACCGGGCCCCCCGGCCCGCGGCGGCTGCAGCCGAAGCGCCCTTGTCCGGTGGTGGACCTACCACAACCGCCGTCCACGGCCGGGACGAGGGGCGCGGGCGGGCCGGGTCGGCTGCGGGTGCGCCGAACGAGGCTGGCGCCGAGCCGCCGCCGGTCGGCCGGCTTCGGCAACACGGTCCGTTCCCCGAGGCCCGCACCGCCGGCGGGCGCGGGGATGTGGCCAAGCCCCTGCGCCGGGATGCGTCGCAGCCGCGCTTGTTGAAGCAGGTCAAGCCGCAACATCAAACGCTGTTCCCACCCGCGCAACAAGACGCGGCGCCGACCCACTCGGCGTCGTCGTCTGCGCCGCGTGACGCCAAGCGCCAGCGCATGGCGGGTGATGGTGGCGGTGGGGGCGGCGGTGGCGGGGAGGCGGCCATCGCCCGTGCCCTCGCGCCGTCGCGGGACGTTCTCAGCCCCGCGAGCAGCGCCAAGAAGGATGAAGCTGCGTTTCGGCGCGCCGCCTCCCACGACCTGCTCTCGTTTGCCACCAGCGGGCGGGTGTCGGCGTCGGCTGCGCGGCGCACGCCGACGCCGCCACCCCCTGGGCGTGGCCCATCGTCGCGCTACGTGCCGCCGCAGGCGTCGGGCTCGGCCGGTGCGGGTGGCAAGGGCATCCCGCCGCTGGGCGAGTCGCTCGCGGGCCCGCGGCGTTTGGTGAACTTGCCGCTCCCGCCCGCGTCGGCAGGGGGACGGCTGCCGACGTTGGCGTCGACGGCGCGGCCAGACACGGCAGTGGATGCTGCCGCTGGCGCCGGCGGGCGGCGGAGCCCAGACGGGCCGCCCCGGGAGGGGGGCGGCACCCCCCCGCGAGCGTCGCCCAGCGCCCGCCGGCTGCCGCGCGTGCGCTCCTCCGAGGCGCTACGCGGGGATCCGTCGTCGCTGCGCGGCAGCACCGCCGGAGGCGCCGGGGATGGACTGCCGCCGTCGGGTGTGGCGGCGGACCGTCGAGGGGCTCGGGACGGCAGTGGTGACGGTGTCGCCACCAGACCTGGGAGCCGCGGCGGCGGCCGGGGTGCGGCTGCTCCGTCCAGTCGTGATGACCCGCAGGCAGACTGCGCGGGCGGCGGTAGGGTCGCCGTTGGCCAGCCGATCGATGGCAAGGCGTCGACGCCGTGGCCCGCGGCGGGCCAGTTTGCGCCCCCGCCCCCGCGCCTCCGCGGTAGCGCCCTGTCGCCGCGAAAGGCGCTGCCACCCGGCCCGCGCAAGTCGTTTCTGGAGTCGAGCGGGGACGGCAGCGGCGGTGGGAGCATCGCCGCCGACGGCCCGTTGACGGTCGCCGAGCGGCCCAAGGGCGGCCGCCTGTCCCGCCCGACCGTTGCCGTGAACACGGACGGGGCGGCCGAGCGGGAGCCCCGTGTCGGCCACCGCGACGGGAGCAGTCGACCCGGCCGTGGTCGCCCGGCGGACGCCGAGGGGGGTGGGGCAGACGTGGCCGGGTTGCGCGACCGCGAGATGGAGCGCGAGCCGAGATACCGTCGAGGTGGCGCGCGATCTCCCGTTGACCACACCAACGACATGGAGGCCTCCCCACATGGCGGCGCCTCTGGTCGGGATGGTGCCCGCGGCTCGGACGGGCGAGTGGAGCGGGGCACCAAGTCGAGCCGTCGTCGCCACAGCGGCGGCGGTAGCAGTGGCAGTGAGGCCAGCGGCGGGGGCGGCAGTCACGATGCCCAAGCCGGGGGCTCGGCCTCAACGCTCCCGTCCCGGCCCGTCTCGACTCTTGCCCGCTTTGGTCGCCGCACGGCGACGCCAACGACGGCGAGCGGGGGCGCAGCCGAAGCCGAGGATGGAAGCAACCACCGCTTTGGCCGCGAGCCGAGTGCAAGCGGTGACAGCGGCGGGGAAGGGGACAGCGGCAGCGGTGGCAGCGGCGGCTGGGCCGGGGGGAGGGCGCGTGGCAGCTCCGCCGCCACCAGCCCACCCCGGGATGCGGATGATGACGACAGCGACTATGACGGGGACCGGGAGCGGCAGCAGGCTGGCGACGTCTCGGACGGGGACAGCGGCGGAGAGGCGTCGACCGACGCCCCCGTCCGTGGCCACCGCAGCGACCGCAGCAGCGGCGAGCGCAGCCCGGCGGGTCGTGGCGAGCCGCCCGCGGCAGCGTCGCCGTTGCCGCCCCGCCGCCGTGGCGGGGACAGTGGCAGCGGGGACGACCGGGGCGGCAGCCGCGGCGGCTCGGCCGCTGGGTCCATGGGCGGACGCCGCGACGCAACGGGCGCCGCGTCTGGCGGTGGGAGCAGCTCAGAGGAGGACGGCGCGGACCGGTCGGGCGCGGCACCGTCGCCGCCGTCGGTGGCGCGGGCCGACGCGGGCAGCCGCTACAGCAGCGGCCGCAGCCGGCCGGCGGCGGCGCTCGCGCCGCGCTCCCCGCATGCCGACGGCGGCCGCCGGGGTGGCGGCGGCGTCGCCGCCGCTGCCGACGGCCACCCGTCGGGGGGGAGCCCTACCGCGCGCCCGCGGCGGGGGCGGGGCAGCCCCAACGGCGGCAGCGCGCGGGGCGGGGCGGCGTGGCACGGGCCGGAGAATGGTGGGGACGCGCCGTCGGGCGGCCGCGGCGGCGGGCGCCCGTCGAGTGGGAGTGGCGGCAGCCGGGACGGCGCCGGGCGGGGCGTCAGCCGAAAGGGACATCGCAAGGCAACGGGAGGGTCCAGCGAGGAAGATGCGAGGCGCGGCAAGCGCGAGTCATCGTCGTCGCCGGCACGGACGTAGGGGGGTTGGTACGGTTCACCTTCGCAACCTCTTGGACTGGTAGCGGTGGACTTGTGGCGGTTGCGCCGCTCGGTTCTTTCTGTTTCTTACATGATTTCCTCTTGACAATACACGTCTTGTATCCTTTTTTGTATGCTCCTATCAGGAAACAGACAGCAGACGATGGGAACCCAATATCATCCCCCATCAAAACTGTGATACTGCGCGATGTGCATCTTGTTTCGACTGTGGCCATGGATGCTTTTTGGATGCGAAAGGATAATCGTCGGACCTGCGTTCTGCTGCACACCAGACGACCGACACCCATTCTGGATACGCCCACCGCCCCGGAGGCGGTACATTGCCCTATCAGTCTAGCATCTTGCTGATGAGGGCAAACACCCGCTCCGCGATATCCAGCAACTGCGCTCAGTCCTGTCCTTACATTTACACCCTTCTACACGCGGAAAAAGCAGAGCGGGAAGCATCGCAGCAAACAGCTGGCTGCACGCAAGCACTGCTCGCTGACTAACAGACCTAACAGTTGATGCTGGTGTTCAACTTGGGGTCCAGCGGCTTGCCAATGGCGTACACAATGTAGCCAAGCGCTCGTAGCGCGTCGTGGTCGAGCACGTTGCGGCCGTCAAACACAAAAGACGGCTTGACCATGTCCTCCTGAATCTTGGCATAGTCCAGAGTCTTGAACTCGTCCCACTCGGTGGCAATCGCCAGCGCGTGCGCGCCCAACGCCGCCTCGTACGCCGAGTCGCACAGCGTCACGTACTTTTGCACCTCTGTCTTGTCCAGCTTGGTCGCCGTCGTGAGGTCCATCCAAATCTGGTCGGCCTCCACCTTGGGGTCGTAGATGCACACGGACGCGCGCTCCTCAATCAACCGCCGGCAGATCTCAATCGACGCCGACTCGCGCGTGTCCCCCGTGTCCTTTTTGAACGCAAAGCCCAGCAGCGCAATGCGCTTACCAGTCACCGTGTTGAACAGCCCGTGGATCATGCGCGACACGAAGCGCTCCTTTTGCCGGTCGTTCATCATAACCACCGAGTGGAAGTACTCGGCCACGTCCGCCAGGCCCATGGATTGGCATAGGTACACCAGGTTCAGAATGTCCTTTTGGAAGCAGGAGCCCCCGAACCCGACGCTGGCCTTGAGGAACTTGGAGCCAATGCGCGAGTCCATCCCCACCGCCCGCGCGACCTCGTCGACGTCCGCGCCCGACGCCTCACAGATGGCACTCACCGCGTTGATGCTCGACACCCGCTGCGCAAGGAAGCTGTTGGCAACGAGCTTGGATAGCTCCGACGACCACACGTTGGTTGTCAAGATGCGCTCCCGCGGCACCCAGTGCGCATACACGTCGGCCAGCTTGGCCACAGCCGCCATGCCCGATTCGTTCATGTTGCCGCCAATCAGCACCCGGTCGGGTTTGTCCAGGTCGGTCATGGCCGTGCCCTCGGCCAGGAACTCGGGGTTGGAGAGGACATCAAAGCGCGTCTTGCCCGCCCCGTGCAGCACCGCCGAGATGGCCTCGGCCGTATTGATAGGTACCGTGCTCTTCTCGACTACCACCTTGGGCGTCTCGGCCACCGACGCGATGCGGCGGGCGGCCAGCTCCCAGTAGGTCAGGTCGGCGGCGCGGCCGGCGCCCAAGCCGACCTTTTTAGTCGGCGTGTTGACAGCAACAAAAATGATGTCCGCATCACGGATGCCCTGGTCCACCTCAGTGGAGAAGAACAGATTCTTCCCACGGCACGTCTTGACGACCTTGTCCAGGCCCGGCTCATAGATGGGGAGCACATCGCTGTTCCACGCCGCAATACGGGAAACAGAGATGTCGACAATCTGCAGCGGGTAAGGGGGCAGAGAGAGGGATAGTGGCGTCCAACAGCACATACAAAATGCAAGAGCAAGCCACTTCGATGCAGGGCATGATGCGTGCTTCGGACAGGGGGTTAGCCATCCAGAGCGCGCCACACTCCCCGATAGCACACGGCTACTGACCCGGTGCCGCACAGCCCTGACAGCGGGCATGGGCCTTCCAGATGCTGCACAACCTGTACTAGGGCAGAGAAAAACAGTCATCCATGACTCCCTCCTGCCACATTGTCACCGAGCACAAAGAAGATTGGCTCTAGCCCAGCCGCCTGGCCTGGTAGAGACAAGACCCAGTGGTCCCTGCGGCCGTCCCCTGGCGCGTGTTCTGGTGACCTAGTCACGTGGCCAACGTACCGTGATAACAACTTCTGGGCACTTGAGGGCCATCATGGCCATGGTCGGCCCCCCCACATAGCCGGCACCGACGCAGCAGATGCGAAGGCCAGCCAGCTTGGGCGCTGGTGGTGACGCCATGGTGGCGAGAGGGGCAATGCACCGCCTGTGGTACCACCAGGCGTAGTATCGCGGCTGCAGTTCAAGCACAACACTAGGTGACGCCGCACGGGGTAGATACAAAAGAGACAACCACGTTTGGGCACGCCTCCACCAGGGGCGACGCGTGGGGCATCCACCAGCTCCTCAGACAGGCCGTGGAGGCTGACGTTGGTGACTGCAGTCGCGGAGGGCGGGCGGGGGGCACGCCAGGCTGCGACCACGACGATGCCAAAACGTCTGAAGTCGATCGGCCGAGTGTCAAGCCCCCCTCAATGCGCTGGCCGAGCGACCGCCGAGCGAGCGCCTTCGGGGTGGTCGCGGGGATGCAAGTCGCTGGGTGCACGCCCTCCCACTGGTCGGTTAACCACGCTGTATGGCAGGCGGACGGCGGGCAGGTGCGGTTAGCCATGCGGTTCGTGGCAGAACAGGCAGCGACGCGCACCCAGCGCGTGGCCGTCGCAATCGGGCGGGTTGTCCCTTGTCCTCATTGGCTCCGGTGAACCTATCCGCCAGCCATGTCAGCTGCGCCAGCCTGACATCCAAGCTGTATCCTAGGATATCGTTGTCGCAACTGCGCGCCGGATCAGCAAACTCGAGTGTGCTCGGCCAAGAGCTTGAGCAGCGCTGGCGGCACGCGGCCACCCACCTCGGCCCTTCAACGGCCTTCTGATTGCTGCCACTGCAGCGTGCGGCAGACAGCCGCCCGGAGGCGTGGCAGTGGTTTGTCAGGGCCGCGCAGGAGTCCGCCGCCACCCGAGTCTCGCGGCAACGGCGATCGTTGTTCCCCCGCAGACTCAAAACACCAGGCATCAAGGAACGAATTCTGTGAGACAGAGGAACTCGACCTGGTCGGACAGCAGCGGGACCGCGGCGGCCGCCGGCGCCGGCCAAGGGGCCACGACAGCTGCCTGGAGGCGGGTCGCGGCGCAGTCTACGGGGCCGCCAGACTCGTGTGCTGGACCTGCAACGGTCTCATGACACCAATACGGACGGCACTGGCGTCGTACTGGAGAGATTTGTAGGAGAAGATCCAGTCCAAACCATATCCCCGTGCAAAGCACAGCCAGGATGTTGGTGGCTTCCGATCCAGGTGGGCGGTGTGGGGCGGCACCCCTTCCGCGACCCGCGTGACCCGTGGGACCGCCCTCTGGCGGGTGAGACCAAGCCCGTTTTGGGTGCGACCTGCCGGCGACAGCCGGGCGAGCCACCACCCGGCCCCGCGCCCCACGATGTCGGGTCGCGCGTTTGACTGGACGATTGGCATGCGTGTGACCAAAGGGTGCCCGCCAGACGCGCGGTCGGGCCCCCTGCCGTCACGGTCGAGGTCGTTGACGCCTCGGTTGGTGGCCAACGCGGCACGCCCGCCTGGCGGCGAGGAATTCCGCGGTTTTGGTTCCTCCGAGTCCTCCCCATCGGGCCCGTCCTCTGCCTTTGTCCGGTCCGCCACCCCGTGCCTGCTGCGCCGCGCCCTCCCCCTCGACTTGGCGTGCCGCCCGGTCGGTCGGGGCCGGGAGACTTTCACATTCCCGGCTCCACCGGACGGCGCCCGACGGCGTTGCCCCGAGCAGCGTTGCTGTCGGCTGCCTCGGTCCCGACCAGAGAAACTGCTTGCTACGCGCCCGCCAGCTGGCGTGTCACAAAGCGGTGGCCGGTCGCCTGAGGTGGCCTTCCAGCCACCAGTGGCGGTCGGCTGGGCCGCGAGCTCCGCCTCCGCGCTGGTCGTTGTCTCGGGCCGAGTGGCTATCGGGCGGAGGCTGGCGGGCCTGGTTGGAGGTGCCCTCAATGCGCGCTGTGGTGCCATCGGCCGCGAGTGGCAGTGGCAGGCTCCTGGACCGCCCGGTGTGCGTGGTAGTCGGTTGTGTCTTTCGCCTGGTCTATTTTTTTCAATTCTTTTTTTGCAGCGGCCTCTCTGGTCGACTGTTATCTCTTCCGTCCAGCAGCTGGATCGCCATGGCTTTATCATTGTGTGGAAGGGTATGTGAGTATGGCGCCACGTGGCATCAGCCCTCGCCACCCGCGGCGGCTTAGGACGAGCCGCCCACGTCGACGGCGTCGACATTGATGACGGTCATGCAATGGGTGGCGTCGGTGGGGGGCTCCTTCACGCGGATGACCACGTTCTTGTCGTCGTTGCCGCTGCCGCCGCCGCCCGACTGCCGGTCCGCCTGCATCTTGGATGCGGAGCGCGTGTGCACCGCGCGGCGATGCGTCGGGTGTTCAGGTAGGTAGCAGGTGCCGGTCGCAGTGAACAGTCGTTGTGCAACGAGTGCGTGCACCGCCTCGATGGTGGATGGCTTGTATGCTCTCCGAGCAGGTCCGCCGGATTCAGTGCTCATATATCCCGCCGTATGCCAACATGCAACCGGTGGCGACCAGCTCGTGCCTGCCACCATCGGAGAAGCGCAGGTTCGTTGTACAGTGGCGTGACCGTCGTATGCAAGACCGCGTCCGAAAAAAGAAACTCGACCAAACCGTGCGCGTGCCAACCACTCGGAGAGTGAAGCCGCTCACGCGCACTTGGCACACAACCAGCCGTCCACCGGGCGCCCGACGCCCGCCACGAGGCGCGTCACAACACACCCGCGTCCTCCCCGCGATGCGCGTCGTGGGAGGGAGGGGGTCGCCACCCCGCCGACGCAGGCCCGCTGCTGCCCACCAGCGGCGGCGGGGCCGGTGAACCGGCTGGCGCCGCCGCCGCTGCTGTCAACGCCGAGGCGCCCGGGTTTGTGGTCGGGGCGGCACCACGGGGCGGGGCATCCCCCCCCCCGCCCGCCCCGGCCGCTCCAAGGGGTAGCGCCGCCGCCGGCGCCGCCGTCAGCTGGGACGACAGCCACCGGTCGAGCGGCAGCCGGCCGAGCGCCGAGAGCGCGTCGGCTTGGGGCTGTGCGGGCACGGCAACGGCGGCGGGCGGCGGGGCGTCTGCCGACGGCGCCTGTTGGGCTTTCAACGCCGAGAGGAGGGCCCACAGGGTCGCGGCGGCGGTCGCCTGTTGGGGCGGCAGCCCCCCCGCCGCGGGCCGCTCGCCGTGGCCGACGCCGCTGCCGCCTCGGCCGTCGGCGCCGCCGCCGCCAACGACCGTGTCGGCGGCGCCGCCCCGTGGCGCGGCCGCCATAGGCGGCTGCCACTGCTCCGTGGGCGCCTGCCAGTGCGCCGTGGCCGCCTGCACATACGCCCCGGGGGCGGCAGCAAAGGGCGCCGCCGAAGTGCCATAGGCATAGGGGGGTGGGGCGCTCAACGGGGCGCCGCCGCCACCGCCGCCGCCGCCGGCGGCCATACCCCCCGCCGCGGCACCGGCCAAACCGCCATACGCGCCGGGCGGGGGCGCCGACGAAAAGGAGGCTGGCGGACCGCCATAGTCGCCTCGCGGCGCGCCGCCGTCGGGGTAACCAAAGGGGGCGCCCTGCCGCTCGGCGGGGCCTTCAAACCACGCAGACGATGGGGTGCCACCAACGTCGCCCCGCCCCGCACCCGGCGCGATCGCCGGCGGGGGGGAAAAGGGCGACGACCAGCCGCGCGGCCGCTTGGCCGGCCACCCCCCGTCGGGTGGCGGCGCGTCCGCCGCGGCCGCCGCCGCCCAGTGGTAGCCCCCGTCGGTGCGCCCGTCCCACTCTGCCCGACGGCGGTCGTCGTGGTCGAGGTAGCCGCCGCCGGGCGACCGCGGCGGCGACGGGTGGCCGCGCTTGTGTGGCGGCCCGGGTGTCCACTGGTGGGATCGCTGCCGTTGCGCGGCGACCCGCTCCCGCACGCGCACGATCCACTCCGGCTCCTGCCGGGGCGCCGTGGCCCAGCGCGTCGGCCCGCGCTCGCGGCTGCCGCCGCGCCGGTCGGCGTGCTCGCCCCGCCGCCGCTCCGTGTCGTGGCGGTCCCGGCCGCGCTCGGCCGTCCGTCCGCCGTCCCAGCTGTGCTCCTTCCCCCGCCGCCGCTCGCGGTCGTCGTGGCCACCGCCAGACCCCGCCACGGCAGCGTCCCAGTCGATGGTCGCGCCCGCGCGGAGCACCCCAAACGAGAGGTACCGGTTCTTGGCGCCAATGGCAACCACTTGCACGTCGTCGCCGCGGGCATAGTGCGATGACGGGGAAATGTAGCGGTCCAAGCCGCCGCGCATGTAGCGCACGTGGAGGAGGCCCTCGAGGGTGCTGCTCTGGCCGCCGCCGGCCGACACGCGCACGAAAACGCCATAAGGGGCCACCGACGTGACGATGCCCGTGTAGAGGGTGCCCACGCTCGAGTGGCCGTCCATCAGCGGCCGCCCGACGATCCACTCCATCTGGGCACCGCGGCCTTCGAGTGGCAGCCGCCGGGGCCGCGACGCCGAGGGGGGGGACGCGCGCCCAGCGGCCCCGTCGTCGGCCATGGCCCCGCCCCAACGGCCGGGATGCGCGCGCAACGTGGGGCGCGAGGAGTTGACGCCGACGGGAGCTCAGCGGGAAACGGGGGGGGGAAAAGAGGGCGCGCGCGGGTAGAGGGGTTATGAGCGAGATGCCACAGCAGCCGTTGCAAAAGGGAGTGCTGTCGACCGACACAAGGAAGGGGAGCACCACGGGCCCGGGCCATTGTTCTGCGCGCACGGCGCGCCACGTGGCACTCCGTGATCGCTGTTTCTTTGACGACAGGCTGGATGCAGACGGTACTGGGTTGAGGTACGAATGGAGGTACAAATCCCATTGGTATCTGGCCACGCTGTAAGGGACAGTTGACACACAATCTCTGCCCTTCAAGTGTACATCTATGGCAGAGCAGAAACTGGCCCCCCCCTCCCAATACAACGCCAGAGGACGGTTCGGATGAGAGTTTGGCCCCATACATGGGCCACTTTGACCGTTGTGTGGACGCCAATCCGAAATGGCATGGGGGCGCCAACGGCCAGCATGGCCGTTGTGGCGGGTCAGTACGATGAGAGTGCTGACCCCGCCACGCCGATCGTGGTGGGCCAGCACGGTGAGCGTGCTGACCCGCCACGCCGGCGGGCGCGCGCGCTGGCGCGGGCGGCGGCGCGCCCCCGCGGCCGACGGGCGGCACGCCCACCCCCCACACCCAGTTGAGACCCCCCAAAAGCGGACCTGGTGTTTCTGGCGTGCTGGTTGGCTTCCCTGGGTGTCGACAGGGCAATGGGCACTTTCCATTGGCTGACGTGAATGCTGCAGGTTCTTCTCAAAAAGCACCAGTATTGCCCCCAATTGTTGTTGAAGAGGTACGTGGCGATCCACGCCTCTCACGATGGTGCCGAGAGTGCCCGCCAGGTCCGATTGGAAAGGCAGCTGGCTCATCTGCGCGTCAAATGTTCCATACTTCCCTGCGAGGGTTGATCTATTGTTTCACTTTGCCTTATTCGTGACTCGGGAGGACTGGCGCGGAGGACGACAGCGGGACCCATGAGTCAGCCGTCAATGAAGCCCACATGACATCCGAGTGCGCAAGTCGGAATATGGAGGCGACAGAGAGATCGGTGCAGGATGTACAAGGCACACAAGCGGTGCACGACAGCAGAGCGAGTGACGAGCAACGTACAAAGACTCATTGTCATCTGGAACACCGTCGTCCGCCATTGAAGAAGGGTATGCGACCTGGGTCAACCGGTGTGGTGGATGGGCAACGATAAGATCGATAACGTACGATGGGACGCTGCGTTCACACATGCGCCAGGCACGCGGACGTGCAATCAGCGCCTGGGTGGCGCTTTGAGCCGTCCAGACTGACGACGCTTCACGCAAAAGCTCCCTGAGATCCCAAGACTGAGCAAAACTCTTTCACGTGGCAGGGGAAGAGCTGTAAATTTCAGTAGGGCTACATGTGACTGCGAATACACCAGGTCCGCCCTTAACTGGGTGTGCCACGCACCGCGCGGGGGATGGGCGCCACGTCAGCGGGCGGGGGCGTACGGGCGCCGCGAGCGCAGGGCGGCGGCTGATGCACGCGGGGGCGCGCGCGCCGTACGGGCGCCACTGCTGGCGCGCCCCCACCGCCCCGCCCCGCCCGCCGTGCGGCCAAAGCGGGCGGCGGCGCCCCCCCGGCCCGTGAGCACACCGTCCCCAACGCCGCCCTTGTCTGGCCCCTCCCACTGTGTTGGCACTGAGCGAGCCGGCCGCTGCTCAACAGTTCGCCCGAGGTTGTTATGCGCGGCGCGGCGCGCCCCCCCCCCCTTGTATTAAGTTCTAACGCGGGCGTGTCACCCCGACACGCCGCGACAAAATGGGGGCGTTGGCGGGTCCACCTCCTCCCTACCCCCCCCCCCCCCCCCCCCCCCCCCCCCCCCCCCCCCCCCCCCCCCCCCCC
>Ga0209093_1000271_pt1 | contig 26983 bp, 31 predicted proteins | sample SidtaG_4_FD_187450 | JGI IMG/M metagenome (GOLD analysis project Ga0209093, IMG submission 187450) | Marine algal microbial communities from Sidmouth, United Kingdom - Sidmouth_Male1 metaG (SPAdes) (version 2) | ecosystem: Host-associated > Algae > Red algae > Unclassified | place: Sidmouth...
CCCCCCGCGGCGCGTCGGCCGACGCCTACCCCCTCCCCGCCGCCCTTCTCCGCCAAAGCAGGGCCCCCGGTTTTGCAGGCTTCCGCCAAGCAGGTGGCCAAGGCGGCCGCCGCCGACCGTCAGTCCGGCCACCAAATTAGTCACACGCGGTGGGTGGGGAGCGGTCGCGTCCACCTCACCGCGGCGCATGCTCGTTCTGACCGACGGAGGGGGTCGGCACCGTTGTTATAAAACTGTGCCCGGGACCGGGGGGAGGTGGGGGGGGGTGAGGGAAGGGTCCTTCGTTGTCGGGGAGAGGGACGAGAAAGGAAGAGAGATAATACGAGGATTAGGTGCAGCAGACACGAGGCAAGCGGTGGGGGGGGGCAAGCACGAGTGACGCGGGTGGAGTGGGGGGAGCGGGGTGGGGGCGGCAGCAGACACACGAGCCAACCGCACATGCCACCGTGACCCCGGGGGGGGCGGAGGGGGAGCGGGGGGGTAGCAGCAGACGCACCAGTGAACCGCACAAGCCACCGCCACCGCGGGGGGAGCGGCACCATGGGGGGGAGCGGCACCGGGGTAGACGCACGAGTCAACCGCACGCGCCACCGCCGCTGCAAAGGGAGCGGGGGGGGAGCGAGGGGGGATCAGCAGACGTACGAGTCAACAATACACGCCACCGCCACCGCGGGGGGCGGGCCGGGGGGTGGCAGCGGACGCACAAGTCCACCACACGCGCCACCGCCACCGCTCGCTGCCACCGCCGCCACGCCGACGGCTGCCGGCGGCACCTCGGCTGCTGCTGTCCATCGGCTCTGCCCGTGACGACAGAGGGCGACGCGGTCGTCGTCGACAGTGGCGGGCAAGAGGTGGGTTGCAGCTGGTCGGAGGTTGAAAAGACCTGCATGGGCGGCACGGCCATCGCCAGCTTGTCAATCCGTCTGCGCGCGAGTACCGGTTAGCCTTCCATGAGGTCCACATTTTTTCCCACGATCGTGTGGCCTCGCATCCCCAAGAGTGCATGGGTGTGGTCAAAATCTTCTGAGAACATGAGAGCTTCTCGTGGTGCTGTGCGGGACAAGGAGCGGGGGACTGCGCGAGGTGGTGAGAAGCGATCCAGATCGAGCCGACCAGCAACGAAGGCCGTGCGCGTCTGCGTTTCGACTCTGCTGAGCTTTGGCTGCTTGATGTACCGTTCCAAGCAAAACATGCTATCAAAAGTACCAGGGTAAGCGAACCACGGCACATAGAGCATGCCAGATACTGCACGGTACAACCGGGATGTGCACGAAGTCTGTCCCACAACGATCGAATCTCGGGAGGTCGTGCAACATATGTGCAGAGTACAGAGAGTAACATTCATCAGATCTATCCATTCCACGGAGAATGTGTGCAAATTTCATTTATCGTTTGTGTTGCCGACAGCAGAATATATTTTCTATTTTTTGCATTCTCAATGAAATCGTGCACATGAAACTCTTAGTGACAAAACGCAAGGCGATGTGGAGCCCCAAAGCCGTGGGTGCCAAAGTTCTAGTCTTCACGCTCAAGAATGCAGGTAAATGAGCTTTCTATAGGACCTCATCGATTCCATGGCCGCCATCGCATCTTCGGAAAGCACGGCCGTAGCGACACTCTGCATGCTTCTGGGTGATAAAATCAGTCCGTACGTGGCCATTGAGGCCACTTTGCAGAGCGACCTGCAGTGTTCCGCACGCGATTTCTCCCGGAATGCGCGATTTGGAGTAACGTGGTTTAGACCTTGCCTTGTGGGGGGAGGGGCGCCATATCCGTCTGGCGGGTAATTTTGACCACCTGCGGGTAATTCTGGCCATTCGGAAATCGACGACTTCCACAGTGTCTGTCGAGAAAATCGGTCTCGGCCCGATCGCAAGAACAAGAAAATCATGGCGTCTGCGCCTACGAGAAAAACACCGCAAAAGCACCGCCAACAACACCCACACCATTGTCTTTGCCACGCAGTCAGCTTTCATTGCGATTTTTTTTTTTTCGGAACGACATACTTTGTGCGGCACAGGAAGCCTGTCCGGCATGAGGACAGGGAAGCGGTCCACACCACAATTGATCCAATTAACACGCTCTCTGGCGTCCAGGGCGCACTTTGTCGCGCCAAGCGTCGACGTCACGATAAGCCGGTCAGTTGCCCGCCCAAACAGAGCCAGCCACTCGCTGCGTCGAGCATCGTGGCGCCCAAACAACTCTTTGAGCCAATGGCAGGCCCCTCTGCTGACTCAGGGACGCCCCCCCCCCCCCCCCCCCGCCAAGAAGCCTCGGACGACTGACGCGGAGCGGGGTCGCTTGGACGAGCTGATGCCGCAGTACCCCGCTGAGGGCTGGACTGCCGCCCGCCTTGCGTCTGAGGCTGGGCTGTCTAGCTCGCGAGTGCGGACCTACATGAGAAACGGGGGGCAGACCAAGCGCCCTGGACGCCCTCCCTTCTTCACCCCGGCGGAGGAGGGGCTCCTGGCCAAGTATGTCCGTGTGAAAGCTATGATGGGCATGGGCCTGACACCGCTGGCGTTCCGCTGCAAGTGTGCGGAGTACATCGGCACCCTCTCGGCCGCTCGCCGCGCCGCAGCCGCAGATTATTCTGGCGGCACCATCACGCCCGGCAAGAGCTTCCTGCCCTCCTTCGTGGGACGCTGGCCGGAGCTGAGGCTCTACCGAGTTGGCACCCTCGAGTTGAGCAGGGCCATTAACTCGCGGCTCGAGGTCGTTGCGCGGTGGTTTGCGGCGTTGTCCCTCCTGTACCGCCATGAGCGGAATACCGTCGGGCGGCAGATTTGGAACATGGACGAGACGGCGGTAAACGCAAGGGACATCATCCTCCACGCTCGCGAGACCATCATTGGCGGCAAGGGGCTACGAAAGCCAGAGGTGGTGGTTCCTGACACTGGGTCGGGCGCTGAGTGTGGGATTAATGACGTTGGTTAAATAACCGGTAAATAGCGACCGACCGTAGACGCACGATAAAGCGAACATTATCGGCTTAGAGGCGAGTACGAAGAAGCTTTGTTCGTGCAACATCCGATGTGGAGCCGGAAGTGCCGACGACGGCGAACCCCGGTCCCATGGTGCTTATATTCTTAGACGGTAAAGGGGCGGGGTCGATCGACCGAGCGATCATAAAGATCGAATAACCACCAGAATTCAGGCGATAAAAAGAAACGACAGATATACGAGACGGAAGTAACCTCCCAAAGGGCGAGCCACAAATGAGTTTAATCCTCCACGTGAATGCTGACCAGTAAGGGGGGCTACCGGGCCCAATATCGAAACAATAAGGAGATATGCTACATACCCCTGTAATGAGATTCGAGCCGTCCCCACGAGTGGGCGCAGATCGATTGATCCGCCACCACGAACGCCACAAGTGGCAACCAATCAGGGTGTCGCGTAACGACGCGCGAAGGGGTGTGTGGGCGTTACGCCATGGCCGGCGCCTGCGAAGGGGATCGGGGAGACCCCTGACACCCTCGCGCGAGGCGGGGTGATGGAGACCGCGGCCCGAACGGTCGCGAACGGCCCAGAACGGCCGATGCGTGCCGGGGGGCAAGAGGGCGTGAACGGGCAGCCTCTGGGCACCCACGGGGCGGAAGTGGCCGCGCAGGCATCAGATCAGCCCCTACAGGGGTGGGGGGCCTCGTGCCCGTGTGCCGCAGAGGGCACAGCCGGGGGCAGCCGGGCGGGCCTCTGGGCTCGCCCCGCGGTATATATACCGTGGGGGTTGGGCACGGCAAGGGCCCGTCCGGTTCCCCATGCCACTAGGCGTCCGGGTTGAGCAGCCCAGTTGGGCAGGTTGCGGTGGCCTGCGCTTGCGCACTTGTTCACCTCTGTGTCCTCCTTCTGCCGTGCCCCGTCCGTCGCGAGTCGAGGCTGTCACGGCCTTGCCCTCGGCGGGTGGGGGTCGTTGCGCTTTAGCGCACACGGTGTGCGGGGGAACTGGGTCGGGCTCATAGCCACTGAGGAGTCGGGTGCGCGGCTTGTGTACAGCCGGTTGACCCTAGGTCATGCGGGGAGAGCGTGGGGCTCGTGGGTTTGAGGGGGGAGGGAGGGGGCGCGGCGTTGGCCAAGGTCTTCCGCCCGACGCGGTGTGCCGGCGGCAAGAACAAGGCCAAGATGGCGGGCGGCGGCGACGACGTCCCGATGGCCGCCGCGGCCGGCGCGACTGGGAGCGGTGCCAATGGCGCGGGCAGCCCAGCGGGGCGGGCCGGGTCGGGGGCGAGCGTCCGCACGGGGTCGCGGCGAGACGGGGCGTCCGCCGACCATGGGCGTGACATGCACGGCGGCGACTACCCCGATGGGGCGGAAGACCAAGAGGCCGAGCCGCCGCTCATCGAGGGGGCGGGGCCATCGCCTTTTCGGCGGACGTACGTCAGCCCTCCGTCCCTTGGGACACGCGACGGCGTCCCTGTCATGAGTGACGACGTTCTCATGGACGCGGCGACAAACAATCGCCGCGTGGCTTTGGTTCGTATTGAAAAAGACCATTCGGGCGTCCCGCCGGGGTTCATTGACATCCTCAACGGGGTCCCCGAGGACCATGTCGACGCCGTCGTGGCGGAGGTGCACGGCAACGCCAACTATGGCAACCAAGGCAAGGCGCGGCAGGCGTATGAGGTTCTGGCCTATGCCAACGAGTTGGTCCGTTACGGACGCCCGTTCCATGACTTGCATCCGCGTCTTTACGCTTGGGCCCTCCTGTTCCCCGTCCATCAGATGGGGACCTTTGAGGTCGCTGCCAACACCTTCGGGCGTCTGCGTCGGGATTGGCCGGAGGCCGTCTTCCTGTCGCGCCGTACGGCCACGGAGGTGTCGGTGCCTTTTGCCCAGGAGGCGGGCAGGGAGGAGTACCTCGATGAGCTCATCGAGGCAGCTCGAAAGGCAGAACACGCCGTGGAGGAGACGTTTGACGCCCGCACATTGGCGTTGACTTCCTTCTTTTCGGGCGCCGAGATATGCCCCCGCCCATCGGCGGGCTCAAGTTGCGGCTCGCATCTCGAGCCGTGGGCTGCTTCCCACCGCTCGGTGTTCCGGTGTTATCCGGGCGCCTCGTCATTTCGACTTGTCGCGGTGGTTCCCACACTACCCCCGCTGGTGGTTAAACCGCGGGGTGTGGATGGAGATGCCTTACGCACTGTGGTATATGGCTCACAAGCTGGTCGACGAGTTCAGTGCCGTCTGGCACGTCGTCAACGCGGAGTATTACTACTTCCTAGTGGCCAGATGGGTGCATACCCTATTGACGGACAAGGTCTTCGCCTGGCTCGATGCCAAGGCCCTTAAGCGGATGTCCAAGTTGGTCCTGCACCGTATGGCCAGCGGGCCGGGTGGCCAGGCGATGTTGGACACGTTCCACAAGATGAACAAGGCCACGGAAGCCTTCCCGTGGACCATTGTGGTCAAGGACGTCATTCGACGGGACACGCAGACGCGTGCGGCGCGTCAAGTGCACGTCCATTTTGACTCGTTGGCCGAATACGAGTTCATGCTGGACCACCCTTTTCGGGGCTTTGCATCTCTTCCCGTTTGTGGCGGGGGGTCGGAAGACGATGGCGATACGCCCGCGGCGGCTGCCCAAGGCAACGGCGGTTTTGTCCGCCAAGTGACGCGGGAGGCCGGTGGACCTTTGCGTCGGGCTGCTTCGCCTAGCCGTCGGTCGCTTTCGCCGGTGCGCGAGACGCGCGTTACCGCCGCGTCCAGCGGACATGCGCGTCCGACCCAGGAGGACGTTTGGACTTCGCCGGAGGCGTTTCAGGCGGCGGGGGCCTTGTTTGGCGACGGGCCGAGTCGTCGTATGGACGGGCAGCGCGTGCCTCGTGGCGTCGGGGCGGCCGCCCTGGCTTCGGCGTGGAATCGCTAGACGGAGGCCTGGCAAGTAGAGTGGCGAGGATAGGCGTTCGCCTCAGGTTCATGGTTATATCACGGACGTGGTCTTGCCACACAACCTTCTTTTGGCGTGTGAAGATGGCTTCGACATGGTTATCCATAAACTCGGTACGGAGAATACATGGCACCGATAGCTGTTCGGCGACAAAGAATCGGTCGAAGACCTTGGCGCATCCAACATCTATGAACAGATGTACAGCATAGTTTGCTATGAGGCGCTTATTGTTTGCATCTTTGATGCGGGGTGCGCGCTCGAGCTTTTCAGCATAACTCTGCCATTTGGCGGGTAGGACATTAGGTCGAACCAAGTTAATGCCGGCCCCAGTATCCAAGAAAGGGCGACAGCTGTGCATTGCCCGTTGGCAAGGGCCAATAGTTGCCGCGATCTCATAGTGCCGGTGGGCCGGGCTTAGTATCCTTGTGACTTTACGTCTTTCACCAGTTGGTGATGATGCGCCGGGCAACCCGCTAAAGGGCACCCGGCTCATTCGTTTTTCGAGTCGGTGGACTCGTTGCTATCGCTTTCAGAGGATGGTTTGGTATCCTCCGTTTCGGAGTTCACGGCAATAACGGGCGGAAGGCGTTCACGTGGCCGATTCGGCTCAGCGCATTGCGCAGCGAAGTGACCGGGCTTGTTACAGTTGTAACAAATGTCGGTGCTCGCCTGAGGCGTCTCCTTCGGAGGAGGGGAACGGGACCGGGCCCACGGTTGAGTAACCGGGAAGGGCCGGTCGACATTGGTATGCCGGGTTGGCATGGGCGAGGCGTACGCCACCTTAGTCGTCTGAAGACGAGGCAGCTTGAGCGATAGGCGAAGCTTATTCGCTCCGTCCCAATACATCAGCGCGGCAGAGATGGTGTCCGCCAGAGTGCGCTTGGGGAACTGCCCGTCCAATACCCGGACATGAGATTGGATAATCTCGGACAAGCCATTGATGAATACATCCTTGACGTCTTGAGCGTGGAACAGGCCGTCTAGTCGGTCGCACTGTGTCTCAACGCGGAGCCCAAATGCTCTGGGCGACTCATTGTCGGGTTCACACATTGTAATAATGTCGTGGTAGGCGGAGGCCATTACGGCGTGAGTGGCATACTTGGGTAGAAGCCAGTTAATAGCAGCACCATAGGTACGGATCTCATAAGTGCGATGCCCGGCCTTCGAGTTGAGGGCACTCGAGAAGGCTCGTTTAGCAGCGCCTGACAGGCGAAAGGCCAAGAGCGGGAGGGCTTGCCCATGCGTCAAGCCGGCTGCGTCAAATGCGCGCCGAACGGTCGTCAAAAAGGTTAAAACACCGAGGGGGCTGGTGCCCGTAAACGTCTCTTGCCCTTGAAATGCGCCGTCCAGGCGGCGGTTCATCTTATGGGTTTTCTCTACTAGGGAGGGGGGAAGAGACAGATCACGTCGGATCAGAAAGCAGGTACGATAGTCCAATAGGGACTTGAAGCGACTGTTGGAGGGTGGAATGACCTTTAGCCGATCGGCTCTCTCCAACCGCTTCTTCGAGTCGGGACGACCCTTGTACGGACCCGGGCGGGATCGTCGAGACGCGGCGCCCGATGACGTGTCCGAAGACTCGGAGCTGGAGCTCGACGACGGGGACGACGGGGAACCCGGGGATTCTCCAGAGTCGGAGGACGAAGAGGAAGTTGTCCCACTGGAAGAGCTTGACTCGTTCGCGGCCAACATGTTGGCGCTCTCAAATGAAGATGTTGAGCGGGCCAACTTGGTCTTCTTGCGGATCTTACGCGACTTCTTGCGAAGCTTTCGCTCTTGATCCCGACGTTCGGTCGCTCGGCCAACTGGCTCTGGACGAGAGGAAGACGCCTCGCCCCCCTTGGGGTCGGGCTCGACCTTGGTCTTGCTCTTCGTCTTGCGACGCGACTTTGTCGCCCGGGCATCGGACTCGATGTCCTCCTGGCGCATAGCCTCCATGCTTGCGATCAGTTCGTCGTTTGCTTTTGCTAACGAGCGATTAGTGGCTTGTTGGGCCGTCAAAAGTTGACGAAGTGTCTCCACCTCCGCCTTAAGGCTCTCCGCGTCGAGCGGTTGGCCAGAGGCCGCCGCGTTCAACTCAGGTGATCCCGAGAGGGAACCACCTAGGGTGTTGGCGTCTCGCATGTTCGTACGAACGCCTCCCGGCGGGACGTAGTCGGAAGGCAGGGCGTTGCCCTTACCCTTCCCATTGCCACGTTGCCCGTCGGCACCACCAGGGGTCATTGTGCAACCGGCACAGTGCCAACAGGAGCGCCACGCGCTCCAATTGGAGATCACCACCCACGATGCCCAGCGTCGTGGCACACACAAGAGGGAGACGCGCCCTGCGCGTCAAGCCAATGGGTGCAATACCCGTCACCGTGCCACTTGGAAACAAGAGACAGCTCTTGGGCACCGCGTGCAGATGCACGCGGCGGGCAAAAGTATCCCCTGCTGCTCCACCAAATATGGGATAAATGACGTCGGTTAAATAACCGGTAAATAGCGACCGACCGTAGACGCACGATAAAGCGAGCACTATCGCCTTAGAGGCGAGGAAGAAGAAACTTTGTTCGTGCAACATCCGATGGGGAGCCGGGGATGCCGACGACGGCGAACCCCGGTCGCATGGTGCTGTTCTTATCAGACGGTAAAGGGGCGGGGTCGATCGACCGAGCGATCATAAAGATCGAATAACCACCAAAATAGAGACGATAAAAAGAAAGAACAGACATACAAGACGGAAATAACCTCCCACAGGGCGAGCCACAAGTCAGTTCAATCCTCCACATGAATACTGACCAGTCAGGGGGGCTACCGGGCCCAATATCCAAGCATTAAGGAGATATGCTACACTGAGGGCTGCACTGCCGCAGTCACCATCTCCGCAGCGGGCGACACGGCCCCCCCTTTTTTGGTCGTGGACGGTGGGAAGGAGGGTCATGCGTTTGTTCGTGCCACCCCGGCTGACGGCTCCCCCGCACGTTGGCACTGACGGGGAACACGTGCACCAGAGCCGCGCCGGTTACGACGATGGCCACGCACGTGATCACGGCGTCGGAGCCAACGTCGACGCCACCGTCGACGTTGTCGTCGAAGACCGACGACATGGCGACGGGAACCGACAGGGACGTGGAGGAGGGCGTGTTGGTGTGGACGGGGGACACGTGCACCAAAACCGCGCCGGTGAAAATGATGGCCACACACTTGATGACGTCGTTGGCGGCGACGACAAGGCCGCCGCCGACGTCGTCGTCGACGACCGCCGACAGGGCGGCGACGAATGACAGGGACACGGAGAAGGACTAGTTGGTCGCCTTGATGACGTCGTTGGCGACAGCGCCGCCGCTGACGTCTTCGTCGACAATGGCCGACCACGCGGCGGCGGCGAGCGACCGAGACGCGCCGAAAGGCGTGGTGATGACGACGGGGGACTCGTCGGCGCGCACGACGACGCCGCCACCGACGTCGTTGCCGAAGACGGACGTCGCAGCGGCGGCCAACGACACGGACTCGGTGGAGGGCACGTCGCTGGTGACGGGGGACATGTGCATCAAAGGCGCGCCGGTGAAGCCGGTGGCCACGCACTCGTTCACGGCGCAGGCGCCAACGACAACGCGGCCGATGACGTCGTCGTGGACGACAGAAGAGACGGCGGCGGCCAACGACAAAGACGCGGCGATGGGAATGTTGGTGGCGACCGGGGACTCGTTCGTGCAAAGGAAGCCGCTGATGCCGTTGGCCACGAGAACAGCAGAGACGTGGCCGACGGCATTGCCAACGCCGCTTGTGACGGGGGGGATGCACACATGCAACGCGGTGGTGGCCATGTTGCTAATGACGGCGAGCATGCCCACATCGACCACGCTGGCACAGGGGAGGATGAATGCGTTGAACGTCGTACCGTGCGAGTTGGCCGTCTCGGGGGTGGTCTGTCGTTGTTGGGTGGAGTGTCTGTCTCGTGTCGCGGTGATCCATTGTCTAGCTTAGACGCCGAAGATCTCAGGTTCTTTGCTGACGCTCTGTCTTCGTCTTGTTCGCCTGAAGGACTCCCGAGCCGTTCTGACCTGTCATGCCCGCACACTCGCGATGGACAGCAACTCGGGGCTGTGGTTGCTGTCGCGAGCGCCCGAAACTGCGGTACGTCCGGAGTGGGTGGCGGCTCAGAGGTGCCCGCCCACGGGCTTGGGTCTTTACAGCGATGCGTCAAGCAGTTCCACTCAGCACCCAGAACTGAATTAGCATCGGTGCCTGAATTTGGACTGCACAGTCTGATTCGATCTCACAGGGGGTCAATTCGGACTTTTGGTGCGCACGCGTTCCACATGGTAGCATCCGAGAAACGTCCTGTGTCCAGTCGTATGACAACCAGACTTTCCGGGGACACGATCAGGGTGCGGGTTCAAACCTTTCCACAGTTCCCGACCATTGTGTGCGACGCATTCTATGGCCAACCTGCGGCAGACCCTAGCCTTCAGCGCCAAGAGTTACGTGCTCAGCTGCCGTCGGAATGGGAAAGGCGGTGGTCAGGTGCGGAGATCAACACTATATTCAGCGAGAGTGCGGACACCCTTCGAGCGGAGTACACACACTTTGATGTGAAACGCTTCCTCAGCAGCGTGAATGATCCGAGCTTGACATGGGTGAGACCGACAACCTCTACTGGGAACGAGAAGATGGTGTTGGGGGGTGAGCCAAGACCAATCCATGTGTACTATCTTTTAGATAATTCACCTCGCAACGAGGATGATGCGGCAGGCGCCTTGGTGACCCTGCGTGTACCGCCATCGCGGCTCGTGTTCCTTCTCGCGAGCGATTTGAAAATCCACGCACACTGAACCACCTCACCATGCTCGGTGCCGCATCTACGTACGAAGGGATTAACACAAACTTTCTCTACATTGGTTCCAGAGGCTCTCACTTCAGCTGTCACGTGGAGGACAGTCTACTACAGTCCACATCGTACTTGCAGAAGGGCTCCAACAAGTTCTGGTTTTTTTTTCCTGCCCCCGAACGTCCGCGAGCGGAGCGCGTCATGCGGGAACACATGGACCCGGCTGTACTGGCAGCGGCTGGAGGGGATGTATGGGAGGTACTCGCTGTGAAAGAGTGCCTGTGGCCTGAGACTCATTTTCTAGCGCATGGCGTTCGCGTCGGGTTCCACAGGATGGAGACCGGTGACTTCGTTGTAACGGGGTACGGAGTACTGCACAGTGGCTTCAACGGGGGACCAAACATAGCCTCGGCGGTGAACTTGGCATGCACCGGGTGGCTCTCGTATGCGATAGAGCATTCCGCAAACTGGCGTACAAAGCCCACAATCCACATCCCTTTCGAAAAGCTACTGGTGCTTGCGGCTCAGAAGCTAGCCGATGGGGAATGGTGCTGCGGCGATGCAAAAACCTTTGAATCGTGGGAGCCAGAAGAGTTGAAACGCGATGTGGTCGTGATGGTGACGTACTTGGAAAAATACCTCAACGCTGTCCTCGACTTCATGGATATGGATTCCCAACCAGGCTGGCGGAGCAAAAAGCCCACAGCTGTGGCTCTGGAAAGCGCATCACGAGCTGTCCAGCAGTTTATCGTTGAAAATGCGATCCAGCCGGACGGTGAGCCCTTGGAGCTCCCGAACGAGATAAAGTGAATTGCTACAGACTACTCTGTCGACGGCGCGTCATGCCCGCACTGTGGTGTAGTGACATGGATTTCTTCGGATGTCTGCTCGTTGTGCATTGAACAGCTCGGTGATGATGCGGTTGCAAATGCGCCACTGTGCTGCTGGCGGTGTGCACGTGGCATGTTCAATGAAGAACACGATCGGCTCCGCAAGGGCCTGCCGACTTCTACGGGCCTGGTGGGATGTCATGCTCCTGTTTTGGTGCAGCGGCTGGCCAAAGGTGACGTGTACCTGTTGGTAGACAGGCTGAAGAGGCTAGGTGGGGGGGGGGGGAAGGGTGGCTCTTGAGAAGACTCGTTTCTGGTTACCATCGCCTGTCTTTTAATAGTCTCCGGGTCTTGATATCCTAGTTCCGACGTTCCCGGGGAGGGGGGGGGGTGGGGCGCGGACGTCGGTGTGTTCGCCGCATTCTCTTCGTGTGATACTGCCATGACACTGTATCTCAAGTTCTGTTCCGTGAGGTGATGCATCCAGAGAAAGCAAGATAGTAGTTTTCTCAAAACACCCCCCTACCGCATCTCCAGTGGCCATTAACACCCCGAGTCACCCACTCTTGAAATGGAAGCCAGATCTCTTGGTGAACATGATGTTGTGCTTCCCGCATGGTAGCACGAAGGCAAGCTGCCTCACACTGTCAGCTGGTATCAAAGACAATCCAGCTACAGAGTCAATTGTGACCTCAGCAGGCTGTCCTAAGACTGTAAACGCCATCGCTGGTACCTTCCACGTCTCACAGGCGATATGGAGCTCGCCATTGATGCCTCCAATCGACTGGACACGGACAAATCGCCAGTCTCCGCTATCCACCACATCGGAACCGGACTCGTGTTCGAGGGCGGCTCCATTCTCAAGTAGTGACATTGTGGACCCATCTCGGATGACAAACGATCGATGGGCTTGCGTGGCTTGGCGCCAGAATTCCAGAGTCGCGCTGGGCGCACGAATTCTCCATAACTCCTCCGTGGATCCCAGAACCGTGCGTGCGGCTGTTCTTGGACGCCAAAGCATGTTGGTGTTCGGTGCTTGTCGTTTCTGTGGGCCGAGGCTGTAAAAAATGACAGTCTTCAGTGGCTGGCCTTCTTGACCGAGAAACTACGAAGCGGGAATCCGATGTGCGTCTGGCATGGCCAGCACCCTGGAGTACTGCTCTGTGTCTCTCCACCTTTGCATTGAGTACTCAGCGGGGTTCCGACTGTTGCTCTAGCTCACCTCCCGCTTCGAATGTTGGTGGAACTTTTCGAAAATGAGCTCAAATATCGCGGACCCCAGCTGTGCAAGTGGGAGAGGGCGATGTAGTAGTTCCAGTACTCGATGCACGGACGGTCGCTCCCAACTTGCGTGAAAGGGTAACAGTCGACGTAGCTCAATCATGAGGCTCTCGCCGATAACTTGGAGTTCAGCGACGGTCGGCCTCTTTCTCATGACGTTCTCCCCGTCGGACGAGGCTGTTGGCACGTAGAACAGAGCAGTGGAAAATAGTCGCACGGCCTTGAGAGCTCTGAGGGTAGCCACTGCATGAGGTGAAGTGGCAGTGTTATGCACGAGATACTGTAACACTGTGGGGCCTACGGTGAGAAGCACTGCATAGTCTGACATTGACAACGTTCTGCCACCCATTCATTCTGGCTCGAATGAGGACAGTATCGTGTGTGTCGGAACATGCTTCGCGCTGCGGCGCATTTTCCGCATGAACTTGTCTCGCTGCTCGACCGAGAGTGCCTCGTGCGCTTCCATAAGTAGGTGTGAGCCAATGTTGTAGTGCAGTAGATGTGAAGGAGCAACTATGACGTGCTCTTGTATTTCAAAAGTTCCAGGTCCTCGGGCCTCGGCCTGGCGCATCATCAGACTGCCAGCCTTGTCTGTAATGCCGCTCAGTAGGAGGGCGTCCCTCACTGCGTCTGTCGACAAGCCCGATGTGTTCTTTATTACAGACATGATGAAAGAAGTTCGCTCTTGCGTTCTCGAGTACCGTGAGTCCTTCACATTGAAAGAAACAGTGCTACTCATCGCCCGCTCCTTCCCTTCTGGGACTTTTTTTTGTGGACAATGTCGCAGCTTGTGCAGTGCTCCGTGCCTTGGGCGCCGATCTAGTTAGAGAACTTTGCGGCCATGGGAAAATCAAAGACACCGAGACCAAGGTTTACCCGAATGACAACGCTCTCCTTCGTGAAAGCGTCATAGACAGCCAAGCCCTCCTTACCCGCTCTTATCAAGTCGTCGAAGATCTTTTTGAGCAAGGCTTCCGGGCTTGCTCCTGGGGGTAAGTAGAAGAGAGGACGAACAGAAAACGCACGATCCTCCAAGCACAGAGAGGTGTAACCCCCGTAGTAGCCCTCCAGGCTTCCTCGGCTACGCTTATGCACATTGAACTCGTCCCCGTACAGCGACACATACACTATGTATGGATCCTTCTCGGAGATGTCTTTTTCTCTGGGCTCAGCCACACAGGACAGCTCTAAGGGGCTGGCGGCGGTCAAAGCTGACCATGAATCTTTTTCATGCTCGGTGAACTCCCGGACAGCGATAACAAGCACGCCACCGGACCGCGTGAAGCGTAGTGTAACCCGGCGTTCTTCCGTGAAACATGGAGCCCAGCGCTCTGGCGGCATGAACCCGGGAAGGGCATCAAACAGCGCAATTGAGTCACCTACGCGTAGCGTGCGTTCAGATGCATACGTGGACGCCGACGCAGTTACGCATCCATCAGGCGCAATAGAGGTGCTTAATAAGCGGGCCTCAAAAGCGGTCGCGTCATCAAAGGAGACCTTGGCAGTGCATCCAATGTCTAACCTGTATTGTTCACGGAAGAAGTCGTTCTTCAAATTGAGCCTGGCGGAGTCTCTGGCTGCCACTGTTTGAAAGAACTCGGCCGGGCGCTCAGCCGTGCCCATTCGCGAGTCCCCCTTGCTGTGGAACGGAGCTGCCGTCATAAGATCCGCGAAGTCCCTCTTCAGGTGCTCAGAAAACGGAATGTAAGACACTTCCACGTCCGGCAGTGTACGCATGGCTTTGCCTTTTCCAACGGGCAACTGGCGCGTTGTCTTTTCCGGTCGCAAGGGGACTGTAGACTGCAGCATGTGCTCGCGCAGCTTTCGCAAGCGCCACCGCGACGGCCATTTTTCTGTCGAATAAAAGGAGTTTTCTGCCTCTCGCATAATGTCGTACTGCCTCAGCGTGACACGCGCTCTGCCGTACAGGTATCAAAAGCACAAGAACTCGCGACTCGATGCAAAGCCCCCGGCATCGCGGTCCTCGTCGCAGGAGAAGTCCGAGTCTTCTGAGGGACACCCGTCACGCCCAGAGTCTGAGGACAGAGCAACGTCGTCCCTGATGCCCGAATCATGTGGGTTTTGGCTTTCCACACTGCATTCGGTATCCACCAAGTCTACAGCTGGTGCGGCACAGCCCGATGTCGCTTGGTGTTCTTCCATATGCAATAGGTTCCCATCATTGAGATCAAAGAAAGCAGCACCTCGCGGGCCACGTCTGCGACGCTTCATGTATTTCTGGATGAGAACAGGTTGGACTGCAGAACAGATACTCGTACCTCTCTGTACGAGGGTACGTGGCGTCACACAGAAAGAGTGGTTGAAGCACACAATACGAAATAGGCCGAATGGAGTCCGCTGCTAGTACAAGTCAAAGCAAAAGACAGCCGAGTAACATCAGCTACGCATGTACAAAGTACGGAGACATCCACAAGATCCAGGCACTGACGCGACCCGGTGCGACCGGAGAATAGGGGGTACCACAAGCTCTGCATGCGCACGAAGCGGAGGCGGTGAGGCGTGCACGATGTCGAAGCGAAACTTTGAAAGGGCAACGGAGGAAGGAACTCTGGCGAAGAGTGGGGCAGAGCCACCTCAGCACGTGAACAAATGGGAGAGGCTCAGGCTCATGCGCTAGAGGCAAGCCAGGCTCCCGTCTTCAGATCAATGCGGTGTGAGGCTCCTCGCCTGATTCCCGGATTCGTGGCCTCCCAAGAGTATCCCGGCTGGTGCTACAAGGTGCACGGACTAGTCCTACAAGAGATTTGTGATACAGAGCCTTCTTTTCTGCAGTGATTTGTCTAGCCCACCAACTGTGACCAGAGTCTATGTTCTGGCTGTACCTTAGGCGTATGCATCGCCTTGCCCGTCGTTTGATATCGCACACTATCTGAAGGACAGTCCCCGAAAACAGGCCTCACCTGATTTTCAACATTATCCTGGAGACGGTCCAGACGACGCAACGGGAAAAGCTCACAGGATAGAGTCATGATTAATTCCACGACTCGTCCTGTACCGAGTAGGAGATCTCTTCCGGGCAGTCCTCTGGAAAATCCGACCGACTTCCCTGAGCCGATCTCTATATCGGTACAGGATGATCTCATGCTTGCGCCAAACCAACATCGAGAATCGATGTGGCTGCATAAGAAATTCTATCCTCCATCATACCCTCGGGAAAATCCGATCTTGGGCCCAGGATTAAATAAGGACGCGCTCATGTCTCGCTGTGTGTAGATCGGCTGAAACAACAGCTTTTGGCAAGCTGATTTCTATAGCCGAGCAGAGACGCACTATATTGCTAACCTCCAAAAAAATGGCGGTTGCAGAAAGAAGGGAGGCAGAGCTGACGACAGGGCGTAGAAATGAAGTCGGATTGGCTGTTCCACAAGCCACGATCGAACTATTGGCTGAGAGTTGCCGCCAGTGTTCTTTCAAGCCAATCACCGTGCCTTGCAGGAGTCACGCAGAGCCATTGTAACCCACAATGAGATTTTCTGAGGTTTTTTGGGCCGCTTGCTGTGCCTGAAGAGGGTATGGAGAAGGTTCTGGGCCAGACCTGTGAATTCTCATGAGATCAACAAATTTCTTCAAACTTCTTGTGATCCTGATGTGCGTTTCCAGTGCGCAGAGCTGCATGGGGAGACGCTGTAAGAAACTCAGATGATTCCTATCCGTTCCATTGGTCTACGTACGCTGTTGAATGATTGCAACCACTCTGCAACCGCCATTTTTTGGAGGTCAGCAATACATCATTTCTAGAAGATGGGATGTTTTGGGCTGTGGGAAGTGTCTCTCAGTTGTTCCGGAGCCCGGCTCCTGACTGTCTCTGGCGGCTTCTTTCCACCCCTACCTGAAGAGGGAAGAGCCCTGCACCTCCCGCGTCGCGACACTGCCCCCCCGCCCCCCCTCCTCTCCTACGCTCGCACGTGCCAACCGACTCGTGCCCGAAGCCCGCCCCCCGCCGGCGCGTTGCCTGCACCAATGGCGAAAGGGCTCTCGGCACCACCGTGGAGGCTGGACAATGGAGCGGCGGCGGCCGAGGTGGTGGCTGCCGACCGGGAATTGGCTCGTGGGAGCCACCCGGGTCGGCATGCGGGGGGACGGGGTGGTGACTAATTTAGTACCAATGGCAAAGGGGGGGGGGGGGGAGGTCACGGCGACGTACCGCCCCTTTGCCTCGTCTGTCGCTGCGCGTCGTCGTCTGAACCCTGTGCAATGCGACGGCCGCTGCAACCGCCGCGTCGTTTGCGGACGGGCTGAACGTACAACAGCCCGTGCCGAGGTTAGTTCGGGAACGGCCATCTGAACAGACCAAGATTTGGTCCAATACACAAGCACGAGATCTACGCGAGCATTTTTTCGAATGCCTTGCATCGCTCGAGACGGACCTTGCTGCCCACGAGAGTCCCTCGAGGAACCAACCTGTGCGATCCAATGAGTGGTCACTACGTGGTTCTCAGAATCTTACTAGGCGCGTTGGGCCACAGTCCCTGACCGATCGCGTTCACTGGAGCTCACTCAGCCTTCGTTTCAGAAGAATAGATAGCATCTCGTCGCAGTAGCGCAGACCATACCTTGCAGCAGAGGTCGATGCGCACGGAGAAGTCCGGAAACCTGAAGCCGCATCCGTAAAGGACGCAAGAAAAGCAGGTACTGTGCTTAACGCGCCATTTTTCCGTCGGGCAGCAACGGCACTGGTTCGGACGTTTCCCCGCGCATCCCCGCCGCAGGTTGCTGTTGGTCTGCTTGTGTCTCTTCATTGTTTCCATCTTAGTCCAGGGTTCATATGTTAAGAGGTCCGTCTCGAGCGTTCCTGACATGTGTACGAGCAATGGGCATGACGCACTACTACTTCCACTATACTAAGAAAGCAGGGCAGCAAGTCCCCTCGCCGCCCTCACACCAGCAAGAAACAAACCCAAGCTACACTACAAGCAGCGACCTGATGCCAGGCAGCCGCTGAGTACTAACGCGCACGCGCCACGACGTACGATGGCCACCCCACGACCAGGTACATCATGGCCTGACACTACGACGCACACCCGGCGCCCACACAAAAGCCCCAGCCACAACAAGCACAGCCCTGGTGACAGTTTGCGGGAAATCCACGGGTAGAAGGAATTGGTAGAGAATCGCGCATCGTGGCGACCTGCCGCCGTCTTCTCCAACTTCTCGGGCATGGCGTCGAGCCCGTACTTGTCGCCAATGTGGTACCAGTCTGGCTGCATGTACTCCAAGCGCACGATCTTAGTGCCGTCCACAACGTCCAGCGCCGGCCAACCATCTGAAGGCCGGTCGAAGGCCCAGGCGAGGAGCACACAGTTGAACTTGGAAAGCACGCAGTTGGGGCGAGCCGGCACGATGCGCATGCGCTGGATGACGGCACAGCAAGTGCGCTGCATGCCCACAGCGCGAAGGATCAAGCGCTCGCGCCCCGAACCCTCCTCCTGGCCACTGCCCGTGTAGTACTTCAAAAAGCAGAACCACGGCCTCTTCATGAAGTCCTCGGTGGCGCACACAAACTGCGTTTGGCGCTGGTACCCACACTCAAGGCGCGCGACGATTCGCACCGTTTTGTAGAAGGAGACCTTGTCGTCCCGACGGAGGGAAAGGAGCTACGTAAGACTAGCCAGTCCCCACAGCAGCGACAGGTCGCCGACAGCCGCCGTTTGGCCGCGGCCGGTCAACGACACCCCCCCCGTCGTCATGCGCTCGTGGCGCGCCCGCTTATCCTTGTCGTCGCTGGCGGCACCTTCCACGTGCCGCTCGCTCGGCTCAATCGCGTCTATCTCAGTGAGCTCGAGTGGAACCTGAGACTGTGTCTCCTCGCATCTCATCATCTGGAGAGCAACTCCCGGGCCGCGCTTGTTGCTGCGTCGGTACATCCGCTTGCAGGCGCCGTGAAGGTGCTCGTTGACGGACGTGTCGCCCTCCCACAGATTCCCGCGGTTTCGCAGCTCGTCGCCAAGATGACGCGCGAGGCGGTGAAGCTTGGTAGTGTGAATGTCCCCATAGATGTTCTGGACGTAGTCGACGGCGAGGGATGTCGCCGCGCGCTCGATGGCATCAATGTTCTCGTCAAACAGGACGTTGGGGTCCAGAACGTTGTCCCCAAACAAAAGGTTGTTGAGCTCCGCTGCTTTGCAAAACATTGTCAGAACAGCGTCGTGGATGGGAAGGTCCTTGTACACCTTTTTGTACTGCTCCTAGATTGCGAGGTTGGGCCCGGGAAGCGCGCCCATAGGCTCCTCGGCGACAGCGAACACGTCCCCCTCGACGTCGCCCCACCCATCCTTGAAGACTGCGACATCAGTCGCTGTGCTCGACGCGGGCGCCGCCATCTGAGAGTTGTGACCAGTCGAGGTCTCCATGCGGGCGACTTCGTCTCCACCGTCGTCGCTTGGCGGTCCGACCACACCCGCCACCATAAACGGCCAGTACGGGCAGAAATGACGCCAGTTGCGCCCGGTCATAGTAGCTTGTTTCACCGCCGGTGGTACATAGCACCGGTAGTGGCAGCGAGTAGAAGCCGAGAAACGTACAAGAGACCAACAAAAAGAGTTGTGGGACAACCAGCACGGGGAGGGGTGGGGCGGTGTGTGTTTCAGCACAACTATCCCTTGGGAGCTTCAGGAAATGGGGCAACAGTGGTGAAAGAATATCAATTCCCCAGAAGACCGCACGAGACCAACCAGGAATACGAGTGTCAGTCAGCAAAAGGGAACGTACCCAGGAGTGGAGGGTGAGGCTTTGCACAGGCGGCCGAGGTGGAAACCCCGTTGGTTTATGGCGTCTATCGTCGCCTGCACGGAGCCGAGTCTGGCAGGCAGGCTCCTTCCGCCGCGCACCGACTCGAGGAAGGCCGGCAGCCGCTGGGCCAGCATACGGAGCACGCCCAACTTTCATACGTGGAGCACGTCGAAAGACACGATGTTGTACATGTTACAGCCCCCCGTGCTCAAGCCGTGCATTGCACCGAGAACGGGGACAAAGGCGAGCGCGCTGTGCGCGTCGCCAATCGCCTTGCGCAGGCCCGGTCGCGGGTCATCCCGACGGACAACCGCGGCCGCCAGCTGCGCCTCCAGCACTTGCACAACGGGTCGCGGTTCTTTGAAGGACTCGGATTGACCGCCGCCGGCCAGGCGGCTGATCATGCAATGCGAGCAATAGTAGTTGCATTGGTTGCCCATAAGGCAAAGAAGGTTGCGCTATTCAACCTGGTCTACGACCAGCCCGACAATGCGAGGGACTGGGCGCGTAACTCCGTGCCCGGCCACCTCAGCCGTGACGCCTGTGGCACTAGCTGCAATCAACTTCTGGAGCGCCATCGCCAAGCACCGCTGAAGAAGGTCATTTCGGATGTCAGAAACCTCAAGCCGAGCCGCTGCCGAACTCTTCTCCGCCTTGGCCACATGTTCGATGTACCCGATGGTCACCCAAGCGCCCTCGCCGTCGAGCACATTGACGTACTTGACACGCACAGGAAAGATGTGATGAGTCCCCGACAAGGAAGCGAGCGCCTCGTCGGCCTGCAACTGGACGGCCGTCACATGAATGCGCTCCCCATGAATTCGCTTGACGTCTCTCGCCTCGTTTCAGTACAGGTCCGAGTCCAAGGTGCCGCGACGCGGCCAATGCTGCCGCCGCACACTCGGCCGCAATGTCTCCGGCGGGTGCTCGAACCGCTCGGGCGGCTCGACGGGGGCATTGGATGCAGCGGGAGATCCCTCAGCCGTCTCACGGTCGCTCCTCGCCGCCGTCCCGGTGCAGTTGTTCCCGGGGCTTGGGATGCTCCTCCGTGAGCGCGGCACCGGCATGATGTCGTCGTCGCTTTCGCCTTCGGTGCCACCCAGAACCAAGCTACCTCGAGAGCCTGAGGCAGCCCCGGGGTCGACGCCGCTGCGAGGAGGACTACCACGGCGCACATCAGCTTCGGAACCATTGAAGGTGCCGCCAGCAGTGGCCTCATCGGAGATTGATGGGCCTCCCGCCCGCTCACCCTGACCCGCCGCCCCCTACGCCGGGGGGTGGGAGTCGCCTCTCGGCAGTCGCGGCATTCCGTCACCGTCGAGAGCCAGCCGCTCGTCTGGGCCAAAGGAGACCACCGTCGCGGTCTTGAGCGCCTCCAGACAGGCGTCGAGCGCATCACTAAAATAGAAGCTGAAGGTGCGGTCGTCCATCTTGATAGGCACGTGCATCCACTGCCGCAGCGCCAGCACGCGACGCTGCTCGTAATTTGTCTCTGTGAGAAAGCTGTTGGCCGCTGGAAAGGTCGCCGTGAACGGTCCAACAGTGCTGCCCACCGTCGCTGCCGCCTCAATGTCGAATATGACGTGTGCGAGCGCCAGGTGGTCGCGCTCAGACATACCGCACCCACCGGCCGTCAAGGAGAACGCCAGTGCGCGCCGCAGCGCCTTCGTGGAGAAGCGAGACTTGCGGTCGATGCACGCCCGGTCGACGACGGGAACAGCCTGGGACACCTCCGGAAAGTCGTTGTAGTACTCGCGGATACGCGCCGCGATACTCATGTACTCGGCCACCATGTGGTTGTCGTTTCCACCAGTTTCCGACAGCCTCGCGCCGCCCGCCCCAATCCGTCCACGCTCCATACCATCCGCACCAACGTAGGGGCCAGTCGGCCTCCCGGCTCCTCCCGCGGCAGGCGTATCAGCGGGCGGCTGCTCGTCGTCGTCAACGAGTTGGATGCCGTGGACAGCTCCTACATCTCCAGCACCAACAGGAGGCGTGTCTGAGGCGATGAAGATGGTCTCTCCTGACGTGGCGGCGGCCGCAGCTGCCGCAAAGCTCAGGTGGCGACGGGAAGGCTCCACGCTTGTGCCCACGAGCCGGTTGAGAGAGGCATGCGATGCCTCCATGTGGCGACCCCTGTGAGCGTCGCACGTGAGCTTCATTTGGCAGTGAGTACAAGGGTACGCGGACCGCGTGACACGCCCCTCGCGCACACCCCCATCGGCCGAAGCGGGTGGCTGCTCCGTGGTCGACATGGAGGGGCAGTGCGTGGGGAAGGCGGCAAAGAACTGGCGACGGATAGAAGCCACACGAAGGACGCCGGCCACCGCGGGGCTTGTGGAAGCGCGGAGGACGCTGTTGGAGTCCAGCGCGAGCGTGACGACGAGGGAAGACGGCCGGCGGAGCGACGAGAGGGAAAAGAGCTACTCTTATACTGCCCTCTGGCTCTGCAGGCGGGCGCGGAGACGTCGTGGGCCGCAAGAGGGAGGATGTGAGAAACAGGCCCGACCCACTTGAATGGCCCACAGCACCTTGCGGCCACGGCTTCGTCAGGTACTGCGTGCCTCGCGTCTGATGAGACGTTCGGCAGGGCCTCCCAGGACGTTGTGCGCTGTCTCCTACCGCGGCCGCAATGATAGAGGACCGTGTGCCTCCTGGGGGACGGTCGGGCGCCTAGGGATCGATCTGGCGGCAAGGCAGACAAGAGAGTGAGATTCCGGGTCCCACCAACAACCCTTCAAAATACCAGTCTCGGGCCGATCATTACTTCAGGATTCGTGATCAAGAATCCTAAATTGGTGATCGATGCCCGACATTAATTTCTAATGTCCGCAAGAACGCGGGGGCCACGATCAAGATCTCTTTACAGAAATGGAAGAAGCCCAACTGAATCCCCTGCTGAGACATCGTGGCCCCTCTGTCATGGAATCTTCATTTTCGCTGTCGTCTGGCGTGCAGTGCTTGTGCGGCCTTAACGGGAGCTCCTGGGCTTTCAAATAACTTCAGCGTGCCCAGTCCGCCGGCACCTTTTGTGCGCGTCCGCCTCGCACAAGTCGCTCACTGAAATGCTACCGGCAATCGTCGGCATCGTCCTCGTCGTCCCGCCCACCATCGTCGGGCGCAAGAACGATTCGGCGTCTTCGTCAAGTGTCAACTCCTTCCTGCGCTCGGCTCTTTTCCGGCATAACATGGTTCCGTCACCACTGCGGCCATAGTGCCGTACCTTACTGTCTGACGCAGCTTCGCGGTCGACCGCGTTGGTACTGTACCAGGCATGTGGGGCGAGTGGACGATTTCTTGTATGGCTGCTGTGGGTGCGCAGCGGAGTGCTTTGCCCCCAAACTCAATGCGAGGAGGTCGCGGCGCGGACTGGTCCTCGACCCTTGACAGTGTCTGCAGTAGAAGTGGGCGCCCCCGTACCTGATCTCTGGGCACCTGCGCCGCTTTCTGAGGTGGTCATCTCACATACTGACCGCCCCTAGAGCTATTTTTTTGTATGGTGCAATTTGCGGTTGGTCCTTGGCCATGGCACTCAAGAAACGTCGTTGACGCCGCAGCCCCCTGCGTAGTTGACTGCAGACGTAGACGTCGCACTGCCATGGTGTTTGCGCTTATGAATTTGATAGCAGGAGTGCTGCTACAGTGCTACTCGTGCGCCTACACCGGCTCACGGAAGTCGGAGAGGTATGCTGCCGCAGGCACGTGAAGGGACACCCTATGGCGCGATGCACGGCCCATCTACTGGTCGGCGACAGCTGGAAAAGAGGGGGGTCATGCTGGAGAAATGCGAGAGCTGAGGGAAAGAGCACGAGCTTCCCGCGGAGCTGCTTTGTTGGTGTGTACAGACACAACTGACCGTGGAATGCTGTCTGTACGGAGCTCCGGCCCGTCTCTCTTTCTTTACCCGTGGTCCATTTTTCACGGCCGTTTGTGACCCTTTGATGGGCCAATGCCACAGGTACGCGTTCGTGACTCGTCGTGGAGGGCAGGCAGCGGTCCATCAGCACGGGCCCCAGATGCACTGTTGGTGCGGGAAGCGGCTTCTCGCATGTGTTGACCTCCGGGTGGCTCACCGCTCCAACGGGGTATAAGTACTCGCTCTTGGAGTTCTGTCCCTCACTGGCGCTCCACCGCCCCGCTGCTTGCCACCGCCGTCGTCTCCGTGTTCTCACCTGTCGACCGTCGCTGCTCTCGCACCTCTAGTACTTTGTCTCCGTGTCGACAATCCTTCTTATCCATTCTACCCCCATCGTTGCGCTCAGTCATCCTGCAGACGCCATGATTCTCGCATTCGCCAACCCCTCGACGCGGCCTTTCCTCAACGCGTCGCAGCAGCCGGCGCGCAACTCCTACAACGACGCTGCGGCCACGCCTTGGAGCCTGCCGGTTCAGGTTCCCGGGGCTCCTTCATCCAACCCGGCCGCTGCCGAAGCCAGCCATGAACTGCCGAGTTTGGCGCCGTCACGTTCTCTCGGCATGGCACCAACTGTGGTGCCAGGCGGTGGACCAGTGTGGTTCCCGGCCACCGCGCAAGCAGCTGCGCAGGGCGACTACCAGAAGTTTGCGGTAACCCTGGCCCTGCTGTTGGCGGCTGCGGCTGTTGGGAATGACCAGGGCGTGTACCTGCGCACTCTGGAAGCGCCCGCCACGTCGGTGGCCCCCTCGGCTGCTGCTGGGGCATCCTTCCGTGTGGCAGCCGAACGTCGGGTGCCTCGGACGCCGGCTGTATCTGCCGGCCCAGGTGGCCGCCTGTCTTCACCGGTGGCGACGGATGGCTGCTCTGGCACGGAGGATGCTCGGCTGACGGGTCTTGATGCCCGTCGCACGGGAGCTCGTTACGGTGTTATCCCTGCCTGGGCGACGGAACCAGGGACACAGCGGGGGCGTTCAACTCGTCGACCTAGGACGGCCAACACTCTCCGGTCTCCGAGCCGGTCTCCTACGCGCCAAAGGCGGGACGGGAGCGAGGAGGGCGCTCCCGCCATCCCCGGTCGGATCCGGGAGGGGACACACGACGCCGGCGAACGCGTGGACGATGCGACCATGTCCGACCTCATTTACTTCATTACGTCAACATCGGTGGGCACCCGTCGCGTGCTCAGCAGAATGGAGCAGCAGTCGGTCATCGTTTCCAACCAGCAGCTCCAGGTGCAGTGCGTTCTCAACCGCATTGCTGTGTACGGCGATATGGCGGTGCGGGCGCGCCAAGAGGCAGTTGAGAGCGAGAGGGCCATCAAGGAGAAGATGGATGCCATCATGGCGATGCTGAATGAGAAGTTGGTGGACGAGATCGCGGAAGACACGTACATCACCGAGGAGGAAAAGGCCGCGTGGGTGCTTGACGTTGCAGTAAGTTCCTCGCGTTGTTTTCGCGCGGCTATGCTCGCCACATTTGCTTTGCTCCCACCGTTTTTCAGTTGCGTGGTGCTGCTCCCTTTTGTGCTCTCTGAGGCAGCAGCTGACTCACGGCCCCACTGCTGTATGTCATGTACTGCCCGTTCTTTGGTTCTGTCTGCTTGTGCTGACGCGCCTCCTTCACCACCATTTCATGCATCAGAAAGCGCTAGATGAGTGGCTTGAGGTGCGCTTCCTCACGGGTGTGTGCGGAGCGGACATCTGGCCGGACCATTCTGAGATTAATCGGCAGGTGCAGAGGTGGACAATGACTCGCGTGGCTGTCGACGCGGCGACCTCCATCCGGCTCCTGCAAGAGAGGTGGTCACTACAGGCACGCTCTCCCATTCCTGGCCGTGACGGCGACGACACGGGCCATGCGAAGGCCACGACTCGCGCATGTCGCTATCTCAACCGGCGTGTTTCACACTTCTTCCAGCGGATCGGGGACCGTGTATCGGCGGCCTACACCATGAAGTTGTTTCATTTGACCGGGATGGGCTTGTTGCGTCGCGCGCGCGCCGACCGCCCTAAGATGGAGGTCTTCCTTTCCAACAAGTTGGCTGCAGATCTTCTGGCTGATGAAGAGTTCATCACGGACGCCGACAGCCGCACTGCACTCCTCCACGCTGGAATGGAGGTCTTCAAGTCGTTTGGCGAGGGCAACCGCTTTTCCGAGCCATGCCGCACGCCTACCGGCCATTCGACGGGTTCTGTCGCGCTTGTGTGCCTGCAAGCGCACCTGGATGTCTTCACCATGAAGGTGCGCGAGCACCTGAAGCTTCGTCAGCGTTTTCTGGGCACCGGCCCGCGGTCTAACTTCAACACGGGCCACAGGCAGACGTGGGAAGCCGAGCTGGAGGGTATTGACGAGCACCTCATGAGCCAGGGAGCTCGTCAGCGCAACGGCCTTCGCCTCATTGACGGCCACAAGGAGTACCGTGCGCTAAGCGTGCGTCCCGCAAGCGTAGCAGAGCCGCTCGTCCCACTGTTGATCGCAAGTGGACTTGAGGCCTTTGGTGCAGCCGACCGCGTTTGGAACGCTTACGCGACGTCTCGCCCATATGGTGTCGGTCCCGTCAATGCGCAGCAGGGCCCTGGCGGTGTCGTGGCTGAGAACACTGCTGATATGGGCGGTCGCGATGCGGACGGCAGTGGGACAGCTGTTGAGCCTGGCTCTGGCACGCGTGCGGCCTCCGCGGCGGCGGGGGGCTCGACGGTTGCGGGAGGCTCTGCGGTGCACGGGGGCTTGACGAGGACTGCGGGATTGGGGTCAGTGGCGGGCTCCGCGGCGGAAGCTGGCTCGGTGGCGGCGACGGGCTCGGCGGCAGCGACGGGCTCTGCGGCAGCGGTGGGATCGGCGGCGACGGCCGGATCGGCGGCGGCGGCGGGTTCGGCGGCGGCGGTGGGCTCGGCGGGGTCGGTGGGCTCGGCGGCGGCGGCGGGCTGGTACCACTCTGGTGCCGCGGGTAACCACGGGGCGCGCGAGTTGGGCTCGCCGATGCGCGATGTGGATACCGTTCTCCCCGGGTGCTCGTAGCTCGTCCGTTGTCTGGCTGTGCTGATGGTTGTCGACGTGACTCGGCGTGATGCAGTTTTACTCTTGCTGGCCCGTGACGACCTGCATTGTCTTGCAGCTCCGTGACCGGATGGGGTGCATCTCTTTGTTTCATGCATGTATGGTGCGTGTCCTAAAAATGAGACATGCGCGTTTTCTGGAAGACTGACACATCACTGCACGGTGGCAGGCGGGGTGGGGTACGAGAAAATTCTCGACTGGCCTCCATGGAAAGAGCCTCTGCCGAGACGTTCTTGGCTGACAACTGCTTAGTACCTGCCTGTGGGCCCTGTTCTGTGGACCTCTCAGATAACCCCGATCTTGGAGCCAGTCTTTTTCAGGCTCTTGGGGTTACAGGTTTGCAACGCCTAAGCTCATGTGCTAACTGGAGCTTCGATGAGGGGTGTCCCAAATCGTGTTTTCTTCACAGGGGGCTACATGGCGGTCTTTTTCACGTTTTTATTGGTAAG
>Ga0209093_1000272_pt1 | contig 26939 bp, 27 predicted proteins | sample SidtaG_4_FD_187450 | JGI IMG/M metagenome (GOLD analysis project Ga0209093, IMG submission 187450) | Marine algal microbial communities from Sidmouth, United Kingdom - Sidmouth_Male1 metaG (SPAdes) (version 2) | ecosystem: Host-associated > Algae > Red algae > Unclassified | place: Sidmouth...
GAGGGGACTCATCATCCGGATCCCTGCGGCGAACGCGGTCGGGAGCAAGACGCTCTGCTCGGAAATCACTCCAAGGGCTCTGTGAACGCGGAATTGCGCCGATCCGGTCTTGTAATTGTCGCTGCTTGTTTCCAGGAAAAAGCGCTTTTCTCGTCCAGGAGTGCTTCGTTTAAGGCGCTCAAGGCATCCGTGGAGAGCTGATGAGCTGAGGAGTCCAGTGGTGTGACTCAGACCGCGCTGGGGTTCCTTGTTTTTTTTACAAAAAAGCGTGAACTGCGCCATAGGCGATTCTGGAGCATCATCAGCAACCCGATTTCATATGTAAACACTGTGGATTTCCCACACAACATCGATTTGCTAAGAACTGGAGCAAGTGTCAAGAACTGGTGACAGACGGATATGGCGTGAGATCTACGCCATCCCAACGTTTGGCGGAGCCGTATGGCGGAAACATGCCGCTTGAAATCGGAAGGTCACTTCGAATAACAGGACAAGTGACTGAGTAGGGAAGCTCAATTACTTCAGTCCTTTCGCCGACCATCGCGACTGTGTTCGACATAAAGAGTGAAGGGATGCAGTACGTCCCTTCTGCCGTCGTCAGCATCAACCCAGTATAGCTGACCGACGGTGGGGGGGTGGGGGGCGCGCGGCAAGCAGTGGTGTATCCTGGAGGGCGTGAATGCAAGGGTCCCCATCTCACCCTACAGCTCAGGAGGGGGGGGGCGGGGGGGGGTCTGCCACAGAAGGGGGGAAGGGGCACTGAAGGCAGATGGAGTGGGAGCACAGACGGTAGGGAACGCGTGGAACGGGCTGGCAGCAAGCATGGAGCCGGCTGAGCACCTTCTGCGCTTGTTGGAGCAGTCCCAAAGAATCCAGGTTTTCCGCCAAACTATAGCGCGCGAACCGCTGGAGAACAGCGAACATCGACCTCGACAAAAGTTGGAGGAGCCACTCACATGGCGTCACGCATCCGTTTGAAAACGCTATACTATAGCGTTGGCGTGAACCGCTGGGCTTGCTCTCATGGGGGGCCTTGGTAGTTGTAGTACCACGATCAGCGGGGTTACCTCAAGAGGAGGGAAATAACGGCCGTCTGGGCCGCTCTTGCGACACCCGCATTGGGACTCGAGGTCCAGGAAGTCGGGCCGATCGAAACGCCAAGACATGAAGACACGGTTTTCTTGCCGGCGACGACGGTGCCTCCCACCGTTGTCGCCCCTCGTCCTAACAGGGCGGAAACCGTCGCCCGGGCTCAATTCCCCGATTGGGAATTGACCAGAGCAGTCACAAACCAATGCAGATAATTTCCTCCATGCATGTCAAGTCCCCCGAAGCGATCATTGCATACGAGGGGGAGTGACCGTACCGAGCGCAACGCGCTGCAACCGCCGCGTGGCGCCCGGTCGGCTGTCGCCTGCCGCGTTCTCTGGCCGCGACAACCCGGCCCCCCCCCGTGGGGCCCTCTCGACGGGCGCGGCGGCCGGGCGCGTCCCTTCAGTGGCGCGCACCCGAGCGCGAGCGAGCCCGACGTCCCCGCTCCCATGCCACCGTTCCGTCCGCGCCAACCGTCTCCGACGTCGCCAACCCCCGCCGGCCGCCGCGCCCCCGGCGCCCCACCGGCGGCGCCCCCGTCGCGGACGGGGTTCCCGTAGTACTACATTCCCTTCGGCTGAGAAGGAGCTGTCCCCGACGACGCCCCCCGACAGCCCCGTCGGGGCTCCGTCCGCCTCGCCCCCGGCGCGACCGGCCGCCGACCCCGTCAAGGCTCCGGCCGCCGCGTCCCCGGCGGGGCCGTCTGCGGTCATCGTTGCGCCGGGAGCTGTGCCGGCGCCCTTCACACCGGCAACGCCGGGACCGACCCGGGCTCGTCCGCCCATCGCCGCTCGCCCGCTGTTGCCGCCGGGCCTGCAGTTGCCGTACGACCCCAACGGTCGTGAGTGGCGGAAGCCGCTTCGCCCGACGAGTGCGGCGGCGGCCACCAGTGGCGAGGGTGGGGCCGCGACACCCCAGGCGTCCGCCGGGGGCGCGGGCCCCGCCCCGGCTCCCGGCGGGGGTCCCGCGGTCGTGCCCGGGGATCGGCCGCCGTTGCTGGGGCAGGCGGCCCCCGTGCTCCCCCCGCGGCCGGCCCCGCCCGCCTTCCGAGAATGGCTCGCCCCGCTGGGTCCGGTCGTTGCCGCGGCCGATCGGCCGCTCGTCAGCAACGTTTTCCGGTCTTCCCATCTCCAGGATGCAATCGGGACACATGCCGTGTGGCGGGCCTTCCGCGAGTTCGCTGCGGCGGCGGGGTACGACGCCCGGCTGTCAGCCGAGCGCGATTTCGGGTCCTTCATCCGCTCCGTCGGCAGCAGCTCGGCGTGGTTGCGCTGCATGCTGCGGCGCAACGCGGGCCGGGTGCTCTTGGTTCCGCACACCGCGGCCGTGCTGCCGTTCATCGCCGGCGCCGAAGATTACGCCTACCAAAAAGACTGGCACACCCGCCTGCGTCACCACCCCGCGGTCCCGTTTGGCCATTCGTTGGCGCTCGTCAACTTCGGGGACATGGGCCCCTTGATCGTCCTGAGCCCGGTGGGACCGCCGACCGCCCCGGCGGACTTGGCGTTAGAGGCCGCACGCCGCTCTCGCGGTGAGCTTGTGAGCACCCTCCGGGCGGGGCACGGGGAGATCTTCGTGCCCTGGACAGCCGTTCACGACCGGCTGCCCTACCACCACGATCTCACCCGTCAAGCCTCCAGCACCCTGCTGCCCCACCAAGTGGGTACCGTTGCGGACCGCCGGTGCCACAACGTCCGCGTCGTGAGCGTCCCGCGGTCGCCGCAAGCCCCGTTGGGGGTCATGCTGGCGGAGCCGCGACTCGCGGATGTCGTTCCGCGGGCGCTACTCGTGACGGAGGAGGCCTGGGTGGTGCGCGCCGGCTTCACCCTCCCCGATCCGGGGGATGTCCCGCCGTGGACGGAGGAGGTGGCCGCGTCGGCCGCGTACCGCGCACGGAAGCGGCGTCACGGCGACATGGAGCGGGGCGGCCCTGCTCAGCCCGGGCCCGCCGATCCCGGGTCCCAGGCCGTCGCCTCTCCGGGTACCCCGGCCGGGCCGGCCGCCTTTCACACGTCGGGGTCGCCCATTCACGAGCCGGGCTCCCGCGGGCCCGGAGGGGTCGAAGGGGAGGCGCGCGCATGGGGCGCCGCGGGTTCAAGCGCGAGCCCCCGCGGCGTAGCCGCGTGGCCCCCCGCGGCCAACGCCGACTGGGACCGGTATCCGGCCGCACGTGATGACGGTTCCGGGACGGCTCATGACGATCGCTGGGCCGATAAGCGGCACGACGACTACCCCGGCGGTGCCGGCCCCGACTTTGAGAGCGGATGGCCGACCGCTGCGGGCGGCGGCGCCATTGGCGCCCGTCCCGACCACGGGGACCCTTGGGAGGGCAGGGACGGCCGCGGCGCCGATGCGGAGGATGACCGTGCGTGGCCTGCGGCCAGTCAGGACGACGGTCGCGGCCATGCTGCTTCCAGCCGCTACGCCCCCATGTGCCGCTCCGACCACGGCCAAGGCCGTGGGGGCGACCCCCTTGGAGGCCGCCAGTGGGACGCGGAGCCCCGGCGTGACGGCGGGGGATACCCCGCCGCCGGCGTCGGGGCGGCCGCCGGGTCGCAGAGCGACGCCCATGGCGGCCGCCACTGGGGCGCGGAGCCCCGGCGTGACGGCGGAGGATACGTCACCGCCGGAGCCGGGGCGGCCGCCGGGTCGCAGTGCGGCGCCTTAAGCGGCCGCCACTGGGACTCGGAGCCCCGGCGCGACGGCGGGGAATACAACACCGCCGGCGCCGGGACGGCCGCCGGTGCAAGCTCCGCGCGCTGGGACGCCGGTCCCGACAGCGACGGCCCCGCGGCAGCGCTGCTGGAGTTGGGGTTCGCGGGCCCCGTCGCGACCCCCGTCCCGGGGCAGCCGGACGTCGCCTAGGATTGGTGGCTGTCCTCGCTGTGGGAGCCCCCTTCCCCGGGGACAGCCACGGCGTGGCGGGACTCGCTCACGTCCGGGAAGGTCGTAGACCTCTTTGGGCACGACGCGGCCGTGAACTGGGCCGAGGTGCCCCCCTCGGAGATCCCCGCCGGCCTGGTAGAGTACGCCCGGAGCGGGCTCGCCGGCTTCGTGCCGCCCTGCCTCGAGACCCCGCGGACTCGGGCGAAGCGGTTCCATGCCGCCATACGGCGCGTCCTGCGTAAGGCAGGCCGCCCCGTTCACGAGTGGGCGTACCGCGGCCGAGACTGAGGGCGTCGCCCTGGCCCCGTAGGTACCGCGCTTTCTTTGGTGGCGTTAAGCCGTCGTCTGCCTTCTCATAAAGCCGCAGGCATTTTCCTTGTGTCCCGAGGGTGCGCGTGGTTCGTCGTGGCGCCGCCGTGCGATGCCGCCGCCCCGCGTCCGCTGGTCCGAGCGTCCCGGTAGCCCCACAACCCCAAAAAACCCCACCCCCGCTCCCCCCCGACCGCGCCCGACCGCCCCGCTGACCCAAGGCGTCAGGCACGGACGGCCGGGGGTGGCGGCGCAGTGACGCCCGCGGTGGCCCTGACGGTGGGGCCCGTGTCCCGCGAAGCCGCCGGCGGCGGGTCGGCGGACGTGTGGGGTAACCCCAAGCGCGCGGCGCAGCGCAGATAGACGCGCAGCGTCTCGTGTGGGGCGTTAGAGGCGTCCATCCAGGTGGGGTGGGGGTACCCGGTCCAGTAAGCCTGGACCCGTAGGGTTCCGTCGGGCAGCGTCGCGTGGTCCGCGATACGGTCCACGGCGTACCGCTGGCCTTCGGCCTCTGCACTGTGGAAGGAGCGGGCCATCCGCAACGCGGGATGTTGGGCGGGACCCTGGACGGCCGCGCCCGAGGCGCCCCTTAAGCTAGATGGAGAGCAGCCACCCAGTAGTCCAGGACCACCGAGGCGCAGTCCACAGCCGTGTTACCGTCCATTGAGATGGCACGCACCAGCGTGTTGAACCGGTCGGTTATCACCAAGATGAACCGGTGGCCGGCGGACGTCCGGTCGAGGGGCCCATAGAGATCCACCGCAATGTCCTGGAAGAGAATGGTGGCAGGGAACAGGGTGAGCGGCGAGCGCCGCGCCAGGGGACGAACCCGCTGTCTGGAACAGCTGACGCACTTCCTAACGTAGTAGACGACGTCTTCCGCCATACCCACCCAGTAGTAAAACCGCCGCCTTGCCGCATACATGCGGGATACTCCGGGGTGCTCAGCGAGGGTCGCGTCGTGCTCGAGGTGAAGGACTTGCTCCTGCAAGAAGGCCGGGAACACCACCTGGTGAGCGCCGTCGGGGGCCGCACGGCGGCGAAGAGCGCCATCGGGGTCCTCGAAGAACGGGATGTGCCGCCCGGCGTTCAAGGACGTCAAGACCTCCTCGCAGTAGCCGACGGCGGCTCTGGCGGAGAGCACCGTGTCGCGGTTAATGCCACGGACCGTGGGACCACCAACGTAGTTAGCGGCGTCGAGCCCCCGGACCGTATTGGCCCGCATGGCAAACACCGGGACGGCGTCATCGAACGCCGTCTCGTCGCTGGCCCCGGACTCCAGGCAGGAGATGCTGTCTGATAGGTAATGCGTCATGCCCGGTTTTCTTGCGACGTCAAACTCCAGCTCGCTCAGGCGCAGGCGCCAGCGTGCCAGGCGGGGGCTCCCCGAACCCTCGATGTTGAGGATCCACCACAGGCAGTCGTGGTCGGTGCGCACGAGGAAGCGATCACCCTCAAGGTAGGGGCGGAGCTTGAGCGACGCCCAGACGACCGCCAGGCACTCCTTTTCCGTGACCCCGTAGGGAAGCGTGTTCGTTTCCAGCCGCCGGCTGATGTACGCGACGGGCTGGAGCTTTCCGTCGTCCTGCTCTTGTAGCAGGGCGGCGCCCACCTGCGTTCCGCACGGGGCCACGTCGAGGACGTACTTCCGCCCGCGTCGCGGGAGGGCGAAGACCGGCGGGGTCGTAAGGGCCTCCTTGAGCCGGTCGAACGCCTGCTGCTGCAGCGGCGTGGTGGAAGGCACGAGGACAGGGGCCGTGGACCCCATGAGGTCCGTCAATGGCGCCGCCTTTCGAGCGAAGTTCGGAACGAACAGGCGGAAGACGTTGCACATCCCCACGAGGCTCCGTACTTGCGTGCGGGTCTTGGGGAAGTGCGCTTCGCGCAGCGCGCGCGTGTGCAAGTCCATCAAGCCAAGCCGGCCCGGCTTAATCTCGTGCCCGAGGTATTCCATGGTCGTGCGGAAGAATCGGCACTTGGGTAGACGGAGTGTCACTACCGCGTCGCGCAACAGGCGCAGAACGTGGTCGACGTGGCCGATATGCTCCTCCTCCGTCTTGGAGTACACGATGACATCGTCGAGGTAGATGAGGCAGCTTTGCCACTTTACCCCGGAGAGGATGATGTCCAGTGCCCGCTGGAACTTCGCGGGTGCGTTCGTCAGCCCAAACGGCATCCGCTTGTACTGGTAGGCACCCTCGTGGCACACGAAGGCCGTCTTTTCCCGGTCCCCGGGCGCGATGGCTACCTGCCGGTAGCCGGCATTGCAATCCAGCGTCGAGAAGATGGTAGCCTCGCCGAGGCTGTCGATGCACTCGTCCATCCGGGGCAGTGGGTTGGAATCCTTCTTGGTCTCGACGTTCAGCAGTAGATAATCGACGCAGAAGCGGAGGGTTCCGTCCTTCTTGGGGACGAGCACGACCGGGAAGCCCCATTCCGACGACGTCGATTCGATGACGTCGGCGTCCAGCTGCCGCTTGACCTCGGCCGTCTCGGCCTCTCGGGCCGTGTGACCCGCGCGGCGGGGCGCGAATCGGACGGGCCGGGCTCGGGAATTGAGGACGATGCGGTGCTGGGTGGCTTTGATGACGCCCAGCGCCTGGCCCGTCCACATCGCCTTGTGCTATCCCAGCATGCGCCGGATCCGGGTGTGGAGTGCCGGGTTGGCATCCGGGAGGTCCACGTCCTTCACGTGGACCGGGGCCACGGGTTGTGCGGCACCCGGTGAGGAGCCCGCTTCGCCCGGGTCCCGGGGCCGCTCTGGTGTCGCGGGTCCGCCCCCTGCGGGTACCGCCGCACCCGGGCCCCGCCCCGGTCCGGGGGCAACCCGCGTGTCTGACACCGCCCCCACCACGCGCGACATGGAGGACGGTGTCATGAAGGCCAGGACGGCCGACGCCCCGTGTGGCGCCGCGAGGGGTACCTGCACAACGCCCGTCGTGAGCAGCTCAACATAGCCGACGTTGGCTCGCTGCCGGAGGAAGACCTCACGAGTGCCGAAGTTGGTCACGATGACCGGGAAGGAAAGCCCCGGCACAATGTTGAGGACGCCGTTGACGGGAACAGGCGAGAGGCGCCGAACACCTGACCCAGTCCCCCCCACATGGTCCGCACCCAGACGACCGTGGCCGCCGGCGGCGGTAGCCATGTCTTGAAGGCGGAGCGTAGTACGCATGAGACGCACATCGAGCTGTCTCCTTCGTCCAGCGGCCACCGCTGTGGGATTAATGACGTTGGTTAAATAACCGGTCAATAGCGACCGACCGTAGACGCATGATAAAGCGAACACTATCGCCTTGGAGGCGAGGAAGAAGAACCTTTGTTCGTGCAACATCCGATGGGAAGCCGCGGGTGTTGACGACGGCGAACCCCGGTCCCATGGTGCTTTTATTATCAGGCGGTAAAGGGGCGGGGTCGATCGACCGAGCGATCATAAAGATCGAATAACCACCAAAATAGAGACGATAAAAAGGAAGGACAGATATACAAGACGGAATTAATCTCCCAAAGGGCGAGCCACAAGTCAGTTCAATCCTCCACATGAATACTTACCAGTCAGGGGGCGCTACCGGGCCCAATATCCAAATATTAAGGAGATATGCTACATACCCCTGTAATGAGATTCGAGCCGTCCCGGCGAGTGGGCGCAGATCGAATGATCCGCTTCCACAAACGCCACTTGTGGCAACCAATCAGGGTACCGCGTAACGACGCGCGAAGGGGCGTGTGGGCGTTGCGCCCTGGCTGGCGCCTGCAAAGGGGATCGGGGAGACCCCTGACACCCTCGCGCGAGGCGGGGTGATGGAGCCCGCGGCCCGAACGGTCGTGAGCGGCCCAGAATGGCCGATGCGTGCCGGAGGGCGTGGACGGGCAGCCTCTGGGCACCCACCGGGCGGCAGCGGCCGCGCAGGCATCAGATCAGCCCCTACAGGGGGGGGGGGGGGGGGGGGGGGCTTGTCCCCGCGTGCCGCAGGGGGCACAGCCGGGGGCAGCTTGACGGGCCTTTGGGCTCGCCCCTGGTATATATACCGGATGGTTGGGCACGGCGAGGGCCTATCCGGTTCCCCATGCCATCAGGCGTCCGGTGGAGTAGCCCAGTTGGGCAGGCTGCGGTGGCCTGCGCTTGCGCACTTGTTGACCTCTGGGTCCCTCGTCTGCCGTGCCCCGTCCGTCGCGAAGCGAGGCTGTCTCGGCCTTTCCCTCGAAGGGTGGGGGTCGTTGCGCCTTAGCGCACACGGTGGGCGGGGGAACGGGGTCGGGCTCATAGCCACTGAGTTGTCGGGTGCGCGGCTTGTGTACAGCCGGTTGACCTTAGGTCGTGCGGGGGGAGCGTGGGGCTTGATGTTTTGAGGGGGGGAGGAGGGGGCGCGGCGTTGGCCAAGGTCTTCCGCCAGACACGGTGTGCCGGCGGCAAGAACAAGGCCAAGATGGCGGGCGGCGGCAACGACGTCCAGATGGCCGATGCCGCATAAAACGTCGTGTCACCCCAGCCCACAGAAACAGATAGGGACACCTGCCCAGCTGAGGGAACCCACCCGCACACCCTTGCTCTACTCTCGCCCGGTGACACGGTCACCTAGGAAAACACTCGAAGGCGCAAAGAGGGAGGAAGGAGGTGAGAACGCAGTTATTTTTTTGTGGGGAAGCCGGGCCACGGGCGCCCCGCTGTCCCCTTAAGCTAACCGAGCAAGCGGGCCCAAATGGCCCCGAATCCCACGCAGTAGCCTCCCCATGGGGAGATCTGGGGATCCATAACAGTGGACCCCCCTACTGTAAAGCAGATAGTTCAAACAATTGACAACCAAATGCAAACGACCCACAATCAATCAAGATCCCACCCAGCACCGACATCGCCACCTGTCCGAACCGGGGCGTGACACGTCATTCGCGTCACCCGGTGTACCAACGACCTCCTGGCCAGCCAAGGGGCGTGGGCTGGGACGCGTAATGCGACAGCCGACGCGGCCGGGGCGGCTGGCAGCGGTGCCAATGTCGCGGGCAGCCCAGCGGGGCGGGCCGGGTCGGAGGCGAGCGTCCGCTCGGGGTCGCGGCGGGACGGGTCGTCCGCCGGCCATGGGCGCGACATGCGCGGCGGCGACTACCCCGATGGGGCGGACGACCAAGAGGCCGAGCCGCCGCTCATCGAGAGGGCGGGGCCATCGCCTTTCAAGCGGACGTACTTTAGCCCGCCGTCTCTTGGGACCCGTGACGGCGTCCCGGTCATGAGTGACGACGTTCTAATGGACGCGGCGACAAACAACCGCCGCGTGGCTTTGGTTCGTATTGAAAAAGGCCATTGGGGCGTCCCGCCGGGGTTTGTCGACGTCCTCAACGGGGTTCCCGACGACCATGTCGACGCCGTCGTGGCTGAGGTGCACGGCAACGCCAACTATGGCAACCAAGGCGAGGCGCGGCAGGCCTATGAGGTTCTGGCCTGTTCCAACGAGTTGGTCTGTTACGCACGCCCGTTCCACGACTTCCACACGCGTCTTTACGCTTGGGCCCTTTTATTCCTTTTCCATCAGATGGGGACCTTTGAGGTCGCCGCCAACACCTTCGGGCGTCTGCGTCGGGCTTGGCCGGAGGCCGTCTTCCTGTCGCGCCATACGGCCACGGAGTTGTCAGTGCCTTCTGCCCAGGAGGTGGGCATGCAGGAGTACCTCGATGAGCTTATTGAGGCAGCTCACGAGGCGGAACACGCCGTGGAGGAGAGGTTTGACGCCCGCACATTGGCGTTGACTTCCCCCTTTCGGGCGCCGAGTTGTGCCCCCGCCCATCGGCGCGCTCAAGACGCGGCTCGCATCTGGAGCCGCGGGCTGCTTCCCACCGCTTGGTGTTCCGGTGTGATCCGGGCGCCCCGTCATTTCTACTTGTCGCGGTGGTTTCCACGCTACCCCCACGGGTGGTTAAACCGCGGGGTGTGGATGGAGATGCCTTACGCACTCTCGTATGTGGCTCAAAGCCTGGTCGACAAGTTTAGTGTCGTCTGGCACGTCGTCAACGCGGAGTATTCCTACTTTCTAGCGGCCGGGTGGGTGCATACCCTGTTGACGGACAAGGTCTTCGCCTGGCTCGATGCCAAGGCGCTTAAGCGGATGTCCAAGTTGGACCTGCACTGTATGGCCAGCGGGCCGGGTGGCCAGGCGATGCTGGACACGTTCCACAAGATGAACAAGGCCACGGAAGGCTTCCCGCGGACCATTGTGGTCAAGGACGTCATTCGACGGGACACGCAGACGCGTGCGGCGCGTCAAGTGCACGTCCATTTGGACTCGTTGGCCGAGTACGGGTTCACGCTGAACCACCCTTCTCGGGGCTTTGCGTCTCTTCCCGTTTGTGGCGGGGGGTCGGACGACGATGGCGATACGCCCGCGGCGGCAGCCCAAGGCAACGGCGGTTTTTTCCGCCAAGGGACGCGGGCGGCCGGTGGGCCTTCGCGTCGGGCTGCTTCCCCTAGCCGGCGGTCGCTCTCGCCGGTGCGCGATACGCGCGTTACCACCGCGTCCGGTGGACATGCTCGTCCGACGCAGGAGGACGTTTGGACTTCGCCTGAGGCGTTTCAGACAGCGGTGGCCTTGTTTGGAGACAGGCCGAGTGGTCGTATGGACGGGCAGCGCGTGCCTCGTGGCGTCGGGGCGGCTGCCCTGGCTTCGGCGTGGAATCGCCAGACAGAGGCGTTGCGCCGGGCGGTGCTTGACGCCCATGGCTATTTCCTTGAGGACGCCACGCCGGTGTTGGCTCGGGCCATGAGCGTGGCAGCCGACTCGGCGGCTGCCTTCCACCTGTTCTCTCAGGAGGTCGAATGTCTGCGCCAAGTGGCGGCGGTGCCTCCCTCGCCTGTGCGTGTTGACGCGGGCGACATCCTCGGCCGGCGTCTCAGCCGTGACGACGAGGATGAGGAGGAGCCTCCGCGCAATATGCGCCATCGCAGTACGTCGGTGGACGGGGGTAGCCGGGGGCACTTCCGCAACTGAGGCGGGTGGTCCAAGACCGGTGTGGTCTCGACTTGTGTCTTTGTTTTGTTTAGCTTGTTTTACTGCCGATGCCCGTCGGCAGGTGATGCTGTGGCGGTGTTATATACACCTTTCCCGCTCATGGGTTGCTGTCATTTGGACAGAGAGGGTTTGGCTTGGGTAGCATTGTTGGTTTTCCTGTTAAAGTGAAAGGCAACAAGTGCCCATGTGGTCATATCATTATGGTCTTCTGACACGTGGGCGAGTACCTCGTGCGATGCACAAGCCGCTTTGGCGTCGGCGTACCAGGGGGCGCTCTCCCAGCTGGGGGCTATAAGCGTCGCCTCTGTACTTTGGTACATCAGGTCCTCCACCGTTGTGGCTAGGTCATGGACCGACGGTAACGGTAGCCCGTTAGGCTCGGATCCAACCCCTTGGGTAACAGGCGCGGGTGGCGCGTCATAGCCCTGTAAGGACGGGGGGCAGGGCCACACGTAGCTGTGCGGCCCAAGCCACTCAGAAAGCTCGGCGAAACGCCAAAGAGCCAACCAGGGGTCGTGGGAGATATTACGCGTCCGTTCGGGTAATGTCAATCGAACCCAACAAATCGGTAAAGTCTCCTGAACTGAACTCGATTGGTTAATCTTAATCCAGTTCAGTGTGATTCGAATTTCGCCATGGTAATTCGACAACACTCCAAGAATGGTCGGGGACCACTTTGGTTCTTGGCGTTCGGGGGTTACTACCAACGCCGTTTAGGCTTGATTAAATGTGGGTGATCGGCGGCTGCACCGAGACGAGGGTTTGGGAATACTCCAAGAGTACCCCGCAATTTTCTTCTTTTTCCTTCGGAGAAATCGGATGACCAAGTTCCGAGGAAGGTTTTCCAAGGGTTCACAGGAATCTTCCTTGGGACCATAGTCAAACCATCGGACCTTGGCACTGCAGATGCCATTGCTCCGACGGAGCTTCAATAGGCGGTCGATGACGTATTCGTCGGGTACCGGAGGTGTGCTCTCCGGCTTATCGAGTCCGTCCAATAGTGGATGTGGGGTCTCGACTGGGGTCGACGGCCGTGGGGCCGGAGTAACATGGTCACTATCGACTCTTCGCTCTTCGCCATTCACGTCTACGACGTAGGTAGAATCATCTGGGTCAAGTACGACGAATGGGCCGACGGTCCTGCTTTTCAGCTTGTTCTTTTGTTGGTGGTTCGTAGTATAGACGTAGTCACCGACACGGACACGTTTGGTACGTGTATCCACGTTCGAGTCGAAGTTACGCTTATAGCGTTGTTGAGTCTTTTGCAAAGCCTCTACGACGGCTGGAATGTGCTGTCTTAGCTTGGCCATGAACTCACGCTTACGCGCTAGGCGTGATCCATCATTGAGGGTACCCTTGTTTGTCAATGGCGTCCCTGGGGGGAGGTTGCGGACCGACAAACTCGGGATTCGTCTCGGGATAACGAGTTCGAATGGCGCAATGCCTGTTGATCTGTGTGGCTGGCTATTGTAAGCCATGGTCAATACAGGGAGTAGTTCATCCCAACGGCGCGGGTCGTCTGTGACGTAATGTCGGAGTTGCGTAGCCATGGTACGATTGTACCTTTCGACTTGACCATTGTTCTGTGGGTGGTAGGCCGGGGTGCGCACTGTTTCTGTGCCTAGCACTTTCATTACGGCAATGAAGAAGTTCGACAAGAACTGGGGCCCTTGATCCAATAGGATTCGGTCAGGTGGGCCATAACAGGCGACCCATGCGTCGATAATGGCTGATGCCACGGAGATTGCCGTTATGCGCCGTAAGGCGACGCTTTTGGTCAGCTTGGAGAAGCGGTCGGAAATGACCAAAATGAAGCGGTTACCAGCTTTGGTAGCGGGGATTTGCCCGAAAATATCTACCGATAGGTCTGTCAATGGTTCCGTAGCTGAGAACAGCGTCAGTGGAGACGTGTGTCGTCGTAGTGACAGCCGATTCTGGGCGCAGGTGGTACACTTGGGAATAGTGTTATAGATATCCGTGACCAAGCATGGCCAGTAGTACCGACGCCGCATGGCGTAGTACATCCAGTTCATACCCGGGTGGGCTGACACCGTTGCGTGATGTTCCAACGTAAGGATACGCTCGCGTAGGCTTTCCGGGATGACCAATTGGTCGCCGTACGGTGCGCACCTGTAAAGGCCGTGGCTATCATTTTGAAAGAAGGCTTTTGCCTTTTTGTGTGCCACCTGTTTGGCCAACTCGACGCCGAACGCGTCCGTTTCCACTGCTTCCACGATATCGTCGTATTCGACGGGGGCCGGCATGTCGGTACCCGTGTACCTCCCCGTCAGCAAGCCATTGGCCGTCTCGGCCAATGCAAGGCATGGGATATCATCGTTGATATCTTCGACAGCGGCGTCATTGTCCGTTCGGGACAAGAAGCCTGGGGCGTTGTGCGATGCACCGGGTTTGTTCTGCATGTCGAATGTATATTCGGACAGCTGTAGGCGCCATCGCATCAACCGGCCACTTGAATCAGTGGTGCTGTAAATCCAGCATAGGGCTTGATGGTCCGTCCTTATTAGGAAGCGATGGCCATCGAGGAAGTGTCTGAGCTTGAGTACGCTCCACACAACGCCGAAGCACTCGCGTTCCGTTGTGGAATAATTCTTCTCAGCTGGGCTGAGTCCACGGCTCCAATAGTCAACCGGTAATCTAGTACCTTCAGGTTGCTCTTGCAGCAAGGTGCATCCGAGTTGGTCGGCGCAGGCGTCGACATCGACAATCACCTGGCCTTTGGCCTTTGGCAGGGCCAAGATTGGTGGTGTAAGAAGCGCTTGCTTCAGGTCGTCGAAGGCCGCAAGGGCTGCGTCGGTTGGCTTTGGTAAGTCTGGAGGGACCTCCGCGGGGGTCATTGCGTTGAGCGGCTTTGCTCGTTTAGCAAAGTCTTTGACGAAACGTCGATAGACATTACACATCCCCAAGAAGCTTTTAAGCTGGGTCTTGGTGGTGGTGAAAGAAGCGTGCTTCAACGCGTCGACGTTCTTGTTATGAACATGGAGTTGACCCGATCGGACAATGAGTTCAAGGTACTCGACTTCGTCGGAGAGCCAGGTGCATTTCTCAAGATTGAGAGTAACACCGGCTTCACGCAACCGCGTTACGACCACATCAACGTCCTGGACGTGTTGCTCTGCAGATGCAGTGAAGATGATGACATCATCTAGGTGTACGAGGAAAAGCTGCCACTTGAGTCCAGACAATATAATGTAAAGGGCCCGTTGAAACGTAGCGGGTGCGGTGGTCAGTCCGAATGGCACGGACAGCCAATGATAAATACCCGCATGGGTTGTAAACGCAGTCTTCTCTCTGTCGGCAGGGCGTAGTGGCACTTGCCAATAGCCTGCCGTACAGTTGAGGGAGGTGAAGACCTTCGCATCTTCTAAGAAGTCCAGACAATCCTCCATCCGGAGAAGCGGGTAAGTATCCTTCTTGGTGATGTTGTTGAGTCGTCGGTAATCGACGCAGAAGCGGGCCTTACCGTTTTTCTTTGGTGCGATGACGACGGGGCTTGCCCGTGCACTGTGGCTATGTTCTATGACCTTGAGATTCAACGTCTTGTTGTTTTGATCAGCAAAGATCTGCCGCTTGAAGGGACCCGTGCGATACGGTTGAGCCCGGATAGGGACGGCATCCGCTGGGGTTACAATGACATGCTCAGTGGCGTGTATAGTACCGAGGGTACCGTCCCACATCGCGGAATGCGTGCGTAGCATTTCCCGGGTTTTCTTGTGCCAGTGCTCCGGTGCTTCACTAAGGTCCACATCCTCGACAGGGTCGTCGGACGACGATGTATCCTCACCGTTTGGTGGGTCCTGGGTTGCCTTCTCCTCTGTTATGGCGGCCAACATGGGCCCTTAAAATGGTTCGGCGAACCCGAGGATGCTGTTCTTACGAACTATGGCCTGGTCCGGCCAGAAGTTGCAGACCTTAACCAAAAATGGTTCATCGGGCTTGACCAGTGCAACGCCACGGGCGACTGCCACTGACTTGTGCCGAAAAAGACGGATGTTGGGAGAGATGGTGACGAGGCCAGGGGTGGCACAGGTCGCCATTACCCATTCTTCCATTCGTCCTTTGACGCGAACCTGGAGACACGCCCTTACCTTAGCAGGTTGGTCTTCCCACGACCGCTCCCACTTATTGGCAAGTAGGGTGGCGAGGATAGGCGTTCGCCTCAGGTTCCTTGTGACATCACCGATGTGGTCTTGCCACGCAACCTTCTTCAGGCGTGTGAAGATGGCTTCGACATGGTTATCCATGAACTCGGTACCGAGAATACGTGGCACCGAACGGTGTTCGGCGACAAAGAATCGGTCGAAGACCTTAGCGCATCCATCATCTATGTACATATGTATAGCAAAATTGGCTATGAGGCGGTTGTTGTCTACATCTTTGATGCGGGGCGTGCGCTCGAGCTTCTCAGCATAACTCTGCCAGTTGGCGGGTAAGACATTCGGTTTAACCAAGTTAATGCCGGCCCCAGTGTCCAAGACAGGGCGACAGCCGTGCATTGCCCGTTGGCAAGGGCCAATGGTGGCCGCGATCTCATAGTGCCGATGTTCCGGGCTTAGTATCCTTGTGACTTTACGTCTTTCACCAGTTGGTGATGTTGCGCCGGGCAACCCGCCAAGGGGCACCCGGCTCATTCGTTTCTCGAGTCGGTGGACTCGTTGCTAGCGCTTTCAGCGGTTGGTTTGGTATCCTCCGATACGGAGTTCACGGCAATAACGGGCGGACGGCGTTCACGTGGCCGATACGGCTCAGCGCATTGCGCAGCGAAGTGACCGGGCTTGTTACAGTTGTAACAAATGTCGGTCCACGCCTGAGGCGACTCCTTCGGAGGAGGGGAACGGGACCGGGCCCGCGGTTGGGTCACCGGGAAGGGGCGGTCGACATTGGTATGCCGGGTTGGCATGGGCGAGGCGTACGCCACCTTAGTCGTCTGAAGACGAGGCAGCTTAAGCGATAGGAGAAGCTTATTCGCTCCGTCCCAATACATCTGTGCAGCAGAGATGGTGTCCGCCAGAGTGCGCTTGGGGATTTGCCCGTCCAATACCCGGACATCAGATTGGATAATCTCGGACAAGCCATTGATGAAGACATCCTTGACATCTTGAGCGTGGAACAGGCCGTCTAGGCGGTCGCAGTGGGTCTCAACGCGGAGCCCAAAGGCTGTGGGCGACTCACTGTCGGGTTGACGCATTGTAATAATGTCGTGGTAGGCGGAGGCCATTACGGCGTGGGTGGCATACTTGGCTAGAAGCCAGTTAATAGCAGCACCATAGGTACGGATCGCGTAAGTGCCGTTCCCGGCCTTCGAGTTGAGGGCACTCGAGAAGGCTCGTTTAGCAGCGCCTGACAGGCGAAAGGCCAAGAGCGGGAGGGCTTGCCCATGCGTCGAGCCGGCTGCGTCACATGCGCGCCGAAAGGTCGTCAAGAAGGTAAATACACCGAGGGGGCTGGTGCCCGTAAACGGCTCTTGCCCTTGGAATGCGCCGTCCAGTCGGCGTTTCATCTTATGGGTTCTCTCCACTAGGGAGGGGGGCAGAGACAGATCACGTCGGATCAGAAAGTAGGTATGATAGTCCAATAGGGATTTGAAGCGACTTTTGGAGGCTCGAATGACCTTCAGCTGATCGGCTTTCTCCAACCGCTTCTTTGAGTCGGGACGACCCTTGTACGGACCCAGGCGGGAATGTCGAGACGCGGCGTCCGATGACGTATCCGAAGACTCGGAGCTGGAACTCGACGACGGAGACGACGGGGAGCCCGGGGATTCTCCGGAGTCGGAGGACGAAGAGGAAGTTGTCTCACTGGACGGGCTTGACTCATTCGCGGCCGACATGTTGGCGCTCTCAACTGAGGATGTTGAGCGGGCCAACTCGGTCTCCTTGCGGATCTTACGCGCCTTCTTGCGAAGCTTGCGCTCTTGATCCCGACGTTCGGACGCTCGGACAACTGGCTCTGGACGAGAGGAAGACGACTCGCCCCCCTTGGCGTCGGGCTGGACCTTTGTCTTGCTCTTCGTCTTGCGACGCGACTTTGTCGCCCGGGCATCGGACTCGATGTCCTCCTGGCGCATAGCCTCCACGTTTGCGATCAGTTTGTCGTTTGCTTCCTCTAACGAGCGGTTAGTCGCTTGTTGGGCCGTCAGACGGAGACTAACTGTCTCCACCTCCGCCTTAAGGCTCTCCGCGTCCAGCGGTTGGCCAGAGGCCGCCGCGTTCAACGCAGGTGATCCCGAGAGGGAACCATCTAGGGTGCTGGCGTCTCGCATGTTCGTACGAACGCCTCCCGGCGGAACGTAGTCGGAAGGCAGGGCGTTGCCCTTACCCTTCCCATTGCCACGTTTCCCGTCGGCACCACCAGGGGTCATTGCTCAACCGTCACAGTGCCAACAGAAGCGCCCCGCGCTCCAATTGGAAATCACCACCCACGACGCCCAGCGTCGTGGAACACACAAGTGGGAGACGCGCCCTGCGCGTCAAGCCAGTGGGTGCAATACCCGCCACCGTGCCACTTGGCAACAAGAGACAGCTCTCGGGCACCGCGTGCAGATGCACGCAGCAGGCAAGAGTACTACCTGCTGCTCCCCTGAATGTGGGTCTAATGACGTTTGTCAAATAACTGGTAAATAGCGACCGACCGTAGACACACGATAAAGCGAACACTATCGCCTTGGAGGCGAGGAAGAAGAACCTTTGCTCGTGCAACATCCGATGGGGAGCCGGGGGTGCCGACGACGGCGAACCCCGGTCCCATGGTGCTTTTATTATCAGACGGTAAAGGGGCGGGGTCGATCGACCGAGCGATCATAAAGATCGAATAACCACCAAAATAGAGACGATAAAAAGGAAGGACAGATATACATGACGGAATTAATCTCCCAAAGGGCGAGCCACAAGTCAGTTCAATCCTCCACATGAATACTGACCAGTCAGGGGGGCTACTGGGCCCAGTATCCGAATATTAAGGAGATATGCTACAACCGCAGGATTGCGGTGACGGAGCCGTCCGTGCAGTGGATGGACCTGTCCTGGGGCATGATGGCGCGGGCATTGTCGTCGATGAATGTGCAGCCCAGGATGACCGGGACCAACAGGTCGTCGACGACGAGGAAGTTCACAGGGACGATCCATGCACCCGTCTGGACAACAGCGTGACGGTACCGCTGGTGCGTAGCCGCGCGTTGTTGGCGTCCCGGAGGCGTACCTGCTCCTCTTCCTTAGAGGTGACCACCCGGCGGGGCCACTCAGGGGCGAGAGCGCTCCGGCGGACTAGGTTGGGCCCCGCCCCGGTCTCCACGAGCACCCCGAATGCGACAAGGGACAGCTGGTCCAGGCCTAGCGAGGCCACGATGCGGTAGTTGTGCAGGCTATACAGTAGGACCTCCCCCCCGCCCAAAGGGGTGCCCGGTTGTCCCGCGCATTCCTCGACGGCGGCCGCATGGCAGCGGAAACGGGTACGCTCGCGTCGGGTGCGGCCACGGAGGCGGCGCCGCCCCCCTTCCCCGGTGCTTTCCCCGTTGGCGGGCCGCTTCGCCGGGATGCTATCCCCACCACACCACGCCTTGGGGGCGGAATGGATCAGGGACAGAACTGAAGCGGCGACCGGCAGCACCAGAGGGGGAGACGGGGCGACTGAGGGCGTCGCCTGGGCTGGGGCCGGGTCCGGGCCCCCGGACGATGCGCGGCAAACCCCCCCCGGTCGCGCGAGGACGCGGGGGCAGAAGACGAGCGCCGGCCAGCAACCCGCCGCGGCGCGCCGCTTGCAGACCTGACGCAGGCGGCTCGCCGTGATGTAACAATGCCGGTGCGCCTTGAGGCGGACAACTTCCGTCGGCAGCCCACTCAGGGGGCTGCCCCTTACACGTTTCCCTGGGCGTGGCAGAAGCGGCTGGTGTCATCGTCCCCCGCAGTCCACTCCTCGGAGGAGCTCCCGCCCTCGTCGGCCGCGGCGTCCGCGTACGCCCGGTCGTCCGTTTCCACGGCGTGGACGCAAGCGGCGGCACCCGTCGGAGCGGACCCGGCGGCGGCCACGGCCGGCGGCGGAGGCGCGACCGGCGGTCCCGAGCCCAGAGGCAGGGGCGGTGGCGCCGCGGGTCCCCGCCCGCTTCGGTGTGCCGCGACGGCCTCGCGCAGCGCGCGTCCGTGCGCCCGGACTTCGGGGGACTGGGCAGGGCACTCCCACACCCAGTGCCCCAAGTGGCCACAAAAGCAGCAGGCTCCCCGCCGCCGCGCAGCGGGTGTCGACTCGGACGAGCCGGCCCCTCCCGCGCCGCGTGGCGCGGGTGCCCCGCCGCGCGGGAGCCGAGGAGGGCGGTCGGAATACGGGAACCCGGTGCCTGCGCGCGGCGGGACCGGGGTACCCGGCGCCAGGGTGCCGCGCCCGCGGCCCACCCCGGTACGGACGGGGTACAGCTTCAGGCGTTCTCCCCACGCGCGTTGTTGTTTCCACCCCGACGCGGGCGGAGGACTGTCAACCGGTAGTACCGGGGCGTCCTTTAGCGACCCGTGTTCGGGGGGGCGCCACCGACGCTGCCAGGACGGCGGCCGACTTGGCCCGCTCCGCCTCCGTACCGTAATCCGTTATGGCCAGGGCCGCGGCGGCGGAGGCGGCTCCCACCGGGAGGGCCACCGACGCCGCTGTCCGGGCTCGCCGGGGATCCCGCTCTTCGCCCTCAGCGGACCGGAAGGTACTCCCCTTGGGCTTTGCCTGGAGCTTGACCACCCGGGCCTCACGGGTGGCGGCGCCTGTCTTGGCAAGGAACTTGCGCAGCTTGGGCAATGTCCAGCCCTGGGTGTTGAAGTTCCGTCCCAGCACCCGGACCTCCCGCCCGACTCCCTTGAGTAGGACACTCTTGAGTTCGGCTTCTTGCAGAACCGAGCCCAAGGCGCGATTAGCATCGAGGATGCGGTTCGCAAACTCGTGCTTGTCCTCTCACTTCCATTGGGACGCTTGCATGAGCGACTGCAGGTGGTCCACAAAGTCGTCCCCATCCAGGTACTCGTTGAGTAGGGCGCGGACCGCGCGCTTGTACGTGAGCTGCCGCGAGCCGTGCGCTTCCTTAGCGCGCTGAAGCACCTCAAGAACTTCGCTCGTGACGAAGTACTGAAGTAGTGTCACTGCCGTCCCTTGGTTCAAGCCGCTGCCGTCACAGGCCATCTGGAAGTTCCCGAGGAACGCCACCAACCCCAGCGGGGTATCGCCCGCGAACTTCCGCGAGGTGTGCATTAAGATCTTGACGCCCGTGCGGATGCCGCGGATGGAGCTGCCTCAGAGGAGGTGGAAGCGTCCCGCTCTCTGTGCGAGACGGTACCAATCCGGTGACAGGAGCCCCTTGAAGCGGGGGTCCAACACGGTGTCCTCCCGCTGCTCCCGTCGGAAGGCGCGCGGCGCCTTCAGCACCAGGGCGCGCTGCGGGCGCTTGTCGGCCCCGCGAGCCCGTCGTCGACGGCTAAGCGCCTCGTGGTCGCTACCTCTGTTGGCGGGAGAGGTCGAGCTGCGGCTGCCCTTCGTCGAGTCCGTCCCAATGGGGTCGGAGGTCGAGCCCGACGGGCTATGCTCGCTCTCGGTCGACGAGGAGGGCCCCGAAAACGGGGGCGCCTTGTCCCGTCGTGAGTGGCGCCGCCGATGCTGCTCCCGACGGGCCCCTTCTCTCGGGGGCCGCCGCGCGGCGGCCTTCCGCGATCGCGACCGTGTAGGCCGTCCGGCACGGGTGGCGGCCACCGTCGGGGCGGACCCCGTTGCGGCACGGCCCTCACCCAGGGCTGTCCCCCCGGGCGTGTCCGAGCCGTGCCCCGGTGCTTCCGTTTCGCCCGCGCTCGCCCACATCGGGGAAGGCCCCTGGGCCGCCGCGAGCGCCGAGGCAACGGCCGCACTACGCCTCGGGATCTGCGCTCCATCCGAAGTCGCGGTGGACGCCTCGTCCGCAGCGTCTCGGAACACCTGGGCGAGGTGTCGTAGGCGTGCGGTGTCGGCCGCTGACCTCTACAACCCGTGAGTGGCCGCGCCGCCGACCCCGTTTAGGCTGGGCCCCGCGCCGCCCGCCGCCGACTGCGGGTCCAGGGACCAGTGATCCCGGGTGGACCTCTGCCACTGGGCCCGGGCCACCTCCTCCGTGGTGGCCCCGAACTCTCTCTGTAAATCCCGGCGCTGTCGCTCCTCCTCCTCTAGCGACAGCGCATCCACTGGTCGGCTCGATCCCAGGCCGGCGGAGATCCCGCAAAGCATGGTACCCGACGAGGAGCCCACCTCTTCCACGTGGGGCGGACCAAAGGGCGGCGCCCCGTCAGGGCGCTGCCCGTCCAGGGGCGAGGGGTGAGCCCCCACGCCCCCACGCTGGGACTCCGCCAGCGTAGGCGTCCGTACCGCGCCGGGAGGAGGACGAGCCCTGGTGGTCGGCGAGCGGCCCGGGTCCTCGGGCGGGGAGTTCGACTCGCCCGCCAACGTACCGCCGCCGCCAACCAGGACCGCCCTTCCACCCCCAACGAGGGCCACGGCGCCCAACGCCCGCGTCGTCCCGGGGTCTCCCGCCGGTGGCGCGTCCGTCACCCGGATAGTGCCGGGCATCTCAAACGGAGGAGTGCCCCCGTCGAGCGGGTAGGATGAGGAAGATCCGCGAGCAATGGAAGCGGGGCCAGCGTATCAATCGGTTGCCATCGGTCACCGCACCGCAATAAAACCAACGAGGGTCCCCCGACCTTGATACCGAGAGAGGTGTCACTCCGCACCACGCACCGCGTGCGTGCACCGGCTCTCACACGGAGCGCCAAATGTAGTACCACGATCAGGGGGGTTCCCTCAGGAGGAGGAAAGTAACGGCCATCTGGGCCGCTCGCGCGACACCCGCTATGGGACTCGAGGTCCAGGAAGTCGGGCCGATCGAAACGCCGAGACATGAAGACACGGTTTTCTAGCCGGCGACAACGGTGCGTCCCACCGTCGTCGAACAGGGCGGAAACCGTCGCCCGGGCTCAATTCCCCGATTGGGAATTGACCAGTGCAGTCACAAACCAATGCAGATAATTTCCTCCATGCCTGTCAAGTCCCCCGAAGCGATCATTGCATACGAGGGGGAGTGACGTCTCCACGCGCAACGCGCTGCAACCGCCGCGTGGCGCCCGGTCGGCTGTCGCTTGCCGCGCCCTCTGGCCGCGGCAACCCGGTCCCTCGTAGGGCCCTCCCGACGGGCGTGGCGCCCGGGTGCGTCCCTTCGGTGGCTCGCACCCACGCGCGGGCGGGCCCGCCGACCCCTCGCCCACGCCACAGTCCCGTCCGCGCCTGCCGTCGTCGGCGTCGCCAATCCCCGCCGGCCGCTGCGCCTCCGGAGCCCCACCAGCGGCGCCCCCGTCCCGGATGGGGTCCCCGTAGTATGGTCGTTGCGCCAAAAAGTGGAGAGTCCAGGACTGTCTAAGAGGCGCTTTTGTGCGTTTGATTGGCCCAAACGTCGATTTGCCTCCCTGGGACAGTCCAGCTTTTGGCGCAACGACCATACTACAACACGGCTGCAATCGGGGGATTTTTTGAAGGCATCCAAGTGATGTGTTTTGTGTGCCTGGCCTCGGACGCGATGTGGGTTGGAAAATTGTTCTTAGTCGACTCGCTCATCGCGTCAGGTGCTGATTCAGAGAAGGAGATGGGCAAACACTCGTCTGTCTTGTCCGCGAGATTCGCAGAAGGTTGTCCCCCCTCCCGGGCGCGGGACGCAGAAAGCATTCGGGCGCGGTTCGTCCAGTTTGAGTCCCAGTCAGACCATGATGAAAGGCTTATCTCAAGCCTCACTGCACATATCTCGCGACAACGACCGCAGTCACGGTTGCACCTTCTTTGGCGAGCGCTGCGGACAGCCACAGAAATCGGCCCCAGTTCGCGGACTGTCCAAGAGCAGCACGAAGAAGCGGCTGTCGGGTTCCTGTCGTGCTTGGTCTCCAGTCGCAGGCTGTTGAGAGGGGCGGCGTGGGTTCCTCTTCGTGCTTGACATCAGAAGTCTGAAGAAAGAGTTGTGAGCGACGCAGCCTATTTGGAGCCCGATTCATTTGAACCAATCACATCGCACCAGGATGCATTCTTGTGGACTTAGATGTCGCTAACACAGGACAACTCGTTGCTGGCAAGACCGAATCGACCTCAACTGGGACCGATGCGCCCCTCTTGTACTCTTCCTCACGCCTAGTTGAGGGCGGAGGAAACCACCGCGACAGGTCGAAATGACGGGGTGCCCGGATAACCCCGGAGCACCAAGCGGTGGGAAGCTACCCGCGGCTCGTGATGCGAGCCGCGTCTTGAGCGCGCCGATGGGTGGGAGCATAACTCGGTGCCCGAAAGACGGAAGTCAACGCCAACGTGTGAGCGTCGAGCTTCTCCTCCACGGCGTGTTCCGCCTGGCGAGCTGCCTCGATGAGCTCCTCGAGGTAGTCCTCCATGCCCGCCTCCTGGGCAAAAGGCACCGACAACTCTGTGGCCGTATTGCGCGACAGGAAGACGGCCTCCGGCCAAGCCCGACGCAGCCGCCCGAAGTTGTTGGCGGCGACCTCAAAGGTCCCCATCTGATGGAAAAGGAATAAAAGGGCCCAAGCGTAAAGACGCGTGTGGAAGTCGTGGAACGGGCGTCCGTAACGGACCAACTCGTTGGCATAGGCCAGAACCTCATAGGCCTGCCGCGCCTCGCCTTGGTTGCCATAGATGGCGTTGCCGTGCACCTCAGCCACGACGGCGTCGACATGGTCGTCGGGAACCCCGTCGAGGATGTCGACAAACCCCGGCGGGACGCCCCAATGGCCTTGTTCAATACGAACCAAAGCCACGCGGCGGTTGTTCGACGCCGCGTCCATGAGGACGTCGTCACTCATGACCGGGACGCCGTCACGGGTCCCAAGAGACGGAGGGCTAAAGTACGTCCGCTTGAAAGGCGATGGCCCCGCCCCCTCGATGAGCGGCGGCTCGGCCTCTTCGTCGTCCGCCCCATCGGGGTAGTCGCCGCCGCGCATGTCGCTCCCATGGTCGGCGGACGACCCGTCCCGCCGCGACCCCGAGCGGACGCTCGCCTCCGACCCGGCCCGCCCCGCTGGGCTGCCCGCACCATTGGCACTGCTGCCAGCCGCGCCGGCCGCGTCGGCCATCTGGACGTCGCTGCCGCCACCCGCCATCTTGGCTTTGACCTTGCCGCCGGCACGCCGCGGCGGGCGGAAGACCTTGGCTAGCGCCGCGCCCCCTCGCAACCCTCCCCCCCACGACCTAAGGTTAACCGGCTGTGCACAAGCCGCGCAACCGACTCCTCCGTGGCAATGAGCCCGACCCCGTCCCCCCGCCCACCGCGTGCGCCAAAGCGCAACGACCCCCACCCGCCGAGAGCAGGGCCGTGACAGCCTGGCCTCGCAACGGACGGGGCACGGCGGACGAAGGACCCAGAGGCCAACAAGTGCGCAAGCGCAGGCCACCGCAACTTGCCCAACTGGGGTACTCAACCCGGACGCCTAGTGGCATGGGGAACAGGACGGGCCCTTGCCGTGCCCACTGCCCCCGGTATATATACCGTGGGGCGAGCCCAGAGGCCCGCCCAAGTGCCCCCGGCAGTGCCCCCTGCGGCACGCAAGCACTAGGCCCCGCCACCCCTGTAGGGGCCGATCTGATGCCTGCGCGGCCAGTGCCGCCCCGTGGGTGCCCAGAGGCTGTCCGTTCACGCCCTGTTGCCCCCCGGCACGCATCGGCCATTTTGGGCCGCTCGCGACCATTCGGGCCGCGGGCTCCCGCACCCCGTCTCGCGCGAGGGTGTCAGGGGTCTCCCCGATCCCCTTTGCAGGCGCCGGCCACGGCGTAACGCCCACACACCCCTTCGCGCGTCGTTACGCGACACCCTGATTGGTTGCCACTTCTGGCGTTCGTGGTGTCGGATCAGTCGATCTGCGCCCATTCGCCGGGACGGCTCGAATCTCATTACAGGGGTATGTAGCATATCTCCATAATATTTGGATATTGGGCCCAGTAGCCCCCCTGATTGGTCAGTATTCACGTGGAGGATTGAACTGACTTGTGGCTCGCCCTTTGGGAGGTTACTTGCGTCTTGTATATCTGTCCTTTCTTTTTATCGTCTCTATTTTGGTGGTTATTCGATCTTTGTGATCGCTCGGTCGATCGACCGCGCCCCTTTACCGTCTGATAATAAAAGCACCATGGGCCCGGGGTTCGCCGTCGTCGGCACCCCCGGCTCCCCATCGGATGTTGCACGAACGAAAGTTCTTCTTCCTCGCCTCTAAGGCGATAGTGTTCTCTTTATCGTGCGTCTACGGTCGGTCGCTATTTACCGGTTATTTAACCAACGTCACTAATCCCACACTTTAACCACTTCCTACCCATATGCCGACGCTGTATAGACAGAAAAGCTCGTCAGGAAGTGCCCGTGGCCTATCTTCTTTCTCGCCCGCGTTTTTGCTACTCCGCTTGTAGAGTACGCAAGAGGTACACAGGGCGCGGGGGGACGCATGGGGGGACCATTGGAGTGGACACCTGCCGCCATGATGGAGGGGGGAGAGGTGAGTACGCTTCTCGCATGATATCATGTTCCGAGAATATCTTCTCACCCTCCCCGTCCCCACCTGTATGGCGCCTTCTTGCACTCGAAACACGCCGAGACTCAACATACGTCTGTCCTTCTTCAGCTACGACCATATTGTGTCCCCCCACAGAAAGACAGGAACCGCACGGTGATGACAAATGCGTCACGGAATGGCCTGCAGTCAACAGAATCGAAGACGCTCGAGCAAGACGTGATCTGTCCCAGATCACGACTTCGACAGCTGCTGATCCGTTCGGGTCAGAAGGGCCCCTCTCACCGAGCCTGCAGAGGCATCTAAAAATTGGGTCGCGACCTGATGCTGGCACGAACCAGGTCTGTTGACAGCTGCTGATCCACTGGCGTCAGCAGCCCCTCTCTCACAGTGCTGCAGAGGCCTTAGAAAAATGAGTCGCGACCCAATTTTCTGTTGACCATTGGATTTCTAACACGTCGCTCTGGAGCTTTCGAGGCCATCATGTAATGCTCAGACCCAGAAGAGCAGGCTTAGCTATGGTTGTTGCGCCAAAAGCTGGACAGTCCCAGACAGGCGGATCGACGTTTGGGCCAATCAAACGCACAGAAGCGCCTCTTTGACAGGCCTGGACGCTCCACTTTTCGGCGGAACGACAATATGGTGCGTGTCCCAAAACTGAGACGTGCGCGTTCTCTGGATGACTGACACTTCACTGCACTGTGGCAGGCGAGGTGGGGTACGAGAAAATTCTCCACTGGCCTCCATGGAAAGAGCCTCTCCCGAGACGTTCTTGGCTGACAACTCCTTAGTACAGTCTTTCTCCATTGCTATGCACCCCTTTTGGCGATCGTCCTGCCACTGCCCAGACCCTGATCCTGCTCAAATGTGGAGCTCTCTGTTGCCGATTAGAAGTTGATCGGAGGAGGCAGCGGCTCTCGACCGACTTCGATCGGCCATCCAGAGGGCAGTTTGCTAGTTAATTCTGTACGCCGTTGGACTGTGTTGTGTTCCGACACACCACCACGACTATTTCAATTGCACAGCATGGGCGCGTCTTGCCGGCGACCAGTCTTCGCCGGGTCTTGGTTCGGTCTGCCACCGAGGCCAGACAGCTGCTTGACTCCCC
>Ga0209093_1000273_pt1 | contig 26861 bp, 37 predicted proteins | sample SidtaG_4_FD_187450 | JGI IMG/M metagenome (GOLD analysis project Ga0209093, IMG submission 187450) | Marine algal microbial communities from Sidmouth, United Kingdom - Sidmouth_Male1 metaG (SPAdes) (version 2) | ecosystem: Host-associated > Algae > Red algae > Unclassified | place: Sidmouth...
TTCCGCGTCGACGAGGCGGAGGGCGCGCCCAAGTCCCGCTTTGGCGCCGCCCCCGCGGCGCCGTCGACGCCCAACGAGCGCGCCGCCGCGGCCGTGGCGGAAACGATGGAGCGCCTCGGCGTGGCCGCCGCGTCGACGGCGGCGGCCACGCCCGCCCCCCCCCGCGGGCCGGGCCGCCGCGTCGACCTCCGCACCGTTAACGCGGGGGGCGCGGCGGCGGGCGCCGTCGGCGCGGGCGCCATGTTTTGGGTCCTCTGGGTGGCCACCACGTGGCTCGCCACCTGGTACGGCGCGCACCCCGTGTCGCCCGACGGGGCGGGCGGCTACGTGGTTGCCCGCGTGAGCGTCGTGGTGCGCACGGCGGTGGTTGGGCTCGTTGCGCTCGCGGCGGGGATGAGCGGCATGACGGGCGTCGGCTTGGGGCTCTTGTCGGCGCGCGTTGGGTTTGGGCACCTGACGGGCGTGTGGCCAGAGGTGGGGGAGGGGGGGGGGGGGGGGGGGGGGGGGGGGGGGGGGGGGGGGGGCAGCGCCAGAGGCGCGCAGGAGTGGGGACGGCGTCGACGGCAAGTGAGGGCCGTGGATGGCGAAAGGGCGCAAGCAAAGAGGGGCCCGACATCGACCTGTGCCGCGGGGTGTTGGACGAGGGCGTGGCCTACGTTGGACGGGGGCCAGAAGTGGAGTGTCTGCGGCGGCTGTGGAGACTGGGTGTGTATCTTGCTCGTGCTTTTCGCTTCTTGGCTGCGCACACTGTCGAACGGATTGTGTACAGCATTGCGCCTGCGACCACAGCCGTGGGTATGTCATCACACAGAGTGCTGTTGACCTACCGGAATGGCCATAGAAGCACATGACAAAGCAGCAGGCAGCCAAAGAAGCAAAAAAAAGTGAAGAAAACTGAGCAGTGCCGACACCCCCTCCGCCATCAAAACAACCACTTGAGCAACAAGGCCGACGCCATGATGCCGCACCCAATGGCCAAACACATGATGCACCAAAAGCTGGCCCGCTGCCGCTGGGACCGCTCCGCCCGCCGCAGCTGCCCGACCGCCCGGTCCGTCTCGGCGCGCACCTCCTCCACATTGTAGTCGACGCGGTCGAGGACGGAGCCCTGGTCAATCACCAACGCGGCCAGGTCCTTGACCATCACCGCCAGCTCCGTGATGGACGTGGCGATGCCCGTCACCTCGGCGGAGCGCGCCTCGGCGCGCCGCCGCGCGTCGGCCGCCTCCACCGACTGGGCGTCGTCAAAGCCCGTGTCGTACATGTCCGTCTCGAGCTCCAACTCGAGGAGCACCGCGTCCTCCCCTTCCACCACCCCGCTGGCGCCGTCATAGGCCGAGGGCCGCCCGCCGCCACCGCCGCCGCTGCCGCGGCCGCCGCCGCCTCCGAGGGGCCGCCGCCCGCGGCTGCCGCGCCCCCCCCCCCGCCCCGCTTGCCCGACCGCCTCCTTCATGCCCTGGAGCTTGCGCATGTACTCCTTTTGGTCTGCACGAAAGGAGAGTGACAGGGATTGTAGGTTGCCCGCCAGTGCCCGCTTGATGTTGTCGACCACCCGCTTCTCCGCGGCGCCCCGCCCGTCTGGGGCGAGCGCGCGGAGCTCCCGCTCCGCCCGATGCAACGCGGCCGTCACTGACCGCGTCGACGACGCAATCGCCTCCTCCGCCGCCGACGTGTCGTCCTCCCCAAACGCGGGGAGGAGGTGCCGCGCTTGCGCGTCGGCGAGCGACGCCAAGTCGCCCCGCACCGACGCGAGCGCCGCGACGAGCGCATAGTAGCGGGATACCCATTCGGGGTCTGGTGGGTCCCCCGAGGACGACCGTTTGAGGGCCACGAGCTCCGCCCCGTCGCCACCGTCGGGCGCTGCGAGCGGGCGGGCGTGGAGGAAGGGCGGGGGCGCCGCGCGGGCCGACGCGCGCAGCTGCAGGAAGAGGGAAGTGCGGTCTCGTTTGGCCATGGCGGCGGCGGGTGCGCCGCGGACTAGGTCGGCAACATGGGGGGGGGGGGGGGGGGGGGGGGGCCGCCGATGGTGTGTGGCCGGACGGCGGGCGCGGTCCTTGGCGCGGTGGCGGCATCGAGCACGCCTGGCTGTCGGCTCGACTGGATGTTCTGTAAGTCAGGGCAGTGCCACGTGGATTTTTGCTTTGACTAACCAAACCAGTTTTGCGAGAAGAGCGCAACACCGTTCTGTTTCTTTCTATTTATGCTCGACGCCTGCGAGCTCGTGGCTGTCGACCAGGGAGGAACAGCAGCAGCGTACCGGAGAAAGAGAACACCCCACGCAACGGATTCATCATACCGCCGTTCTCTCAACAGCCTCGCACGCCAACTGGTACACAACTCATACAAATCGGCTTTCACGGGGTCGCAAAGTGCGAGATCTTGAGAGAACGGCTGTACAGGTGAGAGGCGCTCCAGGCTCTGGCCCTTCGGGTCAGACACACTAGCATCTACACACTTACCCCCCAAACTGAAGCTGTCCATTGGGCACAAGCTGATGAACTGTGCAGTATCTGCATGCCATTGGGAACTGGAACAACGATACGACCGCAGCCTCGACCGTTCTGTCAACGGCGACAGGGAAAAAGTGCCAGCGTCGCAACAAGAGAAACACCAACAAGATAAGTACGAGTCAAAGCCAGAGCCCAAAAAGAGAAAGAGAATATATACAATCACACGACGGACAGTGTTGGCACGCACTGCGGCAGCAAGCTGCCGCCTACCTCCGTTGCCTTACACCCCCACCCGCGGTCTCGGGCACTGGGCGGCCGTCGCGGGCACCACCAACCGCCTCCTCTGCCTCACTGTCATCCTCGTCGTCGCTCAACCCCACCTCGTCGGCGAGCAGCGACGGCTTGGCCTTGGACCGCACGGACGACGACGTGCCCCCGCTGTCAGTCACGGACCGAAAGCGCATAAGCGCCTCCACAGTCACCCACAACACGGCCAGGACGCTCGCAATGTACAGGGCCCACTTGTACGGACACATCGTCATGGCGGCGGCTGAGATGGGCGAGCAGAGAGGGTCGGGGGAAGGGTGAGCGTGTCGCCCCAACGCGGGTGACACGCGGAGGCAGGACAAGTAAAGGGAGGCGCCGGGGTGGACGACGTCGACGACTCCAGGAGGGTGCCGGGACACGAAAACAAGTATCCGAAAGGAAGTCGAGGAAGCAGAGACAGGACCTCGAAGCGGGGGGCCTGCGGCAGCGCAGAGAGAGACCCGAGCCCGCGGTGGGATGGACGCTCAGTTGGCAGCCAGGCGAGGCTGGCGTCCCGTTGTGAATAAAAACGGCGGGACGGCCGCTGTCAAGCGCACCGCTCCCCACCGCCGGAGCCCGTCGACGCTCGACCCACTCACACAAGCAACAGAAGCGACACCCCGTTGGGGTGTCTAGCTCAGCGGCAGATGGTGGGGCAGCGCCAAAATGAACGTCCGTACGTGAAGCGCAAAGGTCGGAAGGAGGCAAGAGGGGGTAACCTTGGCGACGCTCACCGAGACCGCCGAGGATGGCGTGAGCAGCTGAGAGTTGTGCGGGCAGCGCACGAACAGCGTGCCAGACGGGTTTCGCCAGATGGCCACGAGAAAGAGCACGGCACACACGGAGCGAGCGTGTGCCACGTGCGCCATGCGACGGAAGATTCCACAACGATGGCTCCTGCGACGTCTGATGTCCGACTTGACTGGGGTGCATTTCTCGCATGGCCATTCCTACTCCAATTCTTGATAGCTGACCTTGGGTAGGTTTCTAGTAGAAACTTCATACAGATGCCACCGCACGACGCTAGAAAAGGTTGACAGTGCTGCTGCGGGCAGGGGTCCACGTGGTGGAGGCAGATGAAAATGATGATGGCAGCAACCATTAAATGATTTTGGGTATCATTTGTCACATTTCGCTGGGTAAAAGCATGAATTTTAGGGCCCTGACGAGGTTCGAACAAAAGAGGAATGACATGCCTTTTTTTCTCGAACCTCGGCCCAGGTATTTATAGCATGCACACACATTGTGTGTGCATGCAATAACAACCTGCGCCGGACGGCGCTACCCAGGGAGCTGCAGGCACAACGCGTACAGTCGTTTCTTTATGCTTCAAAAAGCGTTATACGCACCATCACGTCAGTTCTAGTGGCGCAAAAGACAAAGATGGCAATAAGGAAAAAACGACAGCAAGCACGAACAAAGCACATACCAGCCACGAGGACCTACCACGGTGATCGCACTCACGCAGCCTTCTCCGCCGCGTCTGCCGCGTGCTTCTTCCGCACCCCCGCCAAGCACTCCTCAATCCGCCGCTGCCAGCCGTCTGCCTTTGCCACCACCGCCGGCACGTCCATGGCCACCACCACCCCCTCCTTGACCAGCCGCCGGCCATTGACCCACACGTCGCTCACGTCCTTGCGGCACGCGGCGTAGACGACGGCGCCCAGGGGGTGAAACACCGGCTCGCAGCCGACAACGTTGGCCAGCCGGATGCACGTCACGTCGGCCTTTTTGCCAACCTCCAAGCTCCCCGTCAGGGCGTCGAGCCCAAACGCCCGCGCGCCATTGATCGTTGCCATGGCCAGCGCGTCGGCCGCCGGCACGGCCGTCGCGTCGCCCGAAACGCCCTTGGCGAGGAGGGACCCGAGGCGAGCCTCCCCGAGAATGTTGAGGCAATTGTTGGACGCTGCCGAGTCGGTGCCGAGCGCCACATTGACGCCCGCAGCGACAAACTTGGCAATGGGCGCGAGGCCCGCGGCGAGCTTCAGGTTGCTGCTGGGGCAGTGGATCACGCTCGCGCCCGCCGCCGCCACCACCGCAATATCCTCGTCGGACGCGTGCACCATGTGCGCCGCCGCCAGCCGGCGGTTGACAATGCCGAGGCGGGCGAGGTTGGCCAACGGCCGCGACGCCGTGTCGCTCTGGTGGCACGACGGGGAGGTGCGGTCGCCCGCCACGGACGCGTCCACCTCCGCCCGCGTCTCGTGGACGTGCGTGTGGATGGGGCGGCCGGTCGCCTCGGCGCGGCGGGCAATGTCCGCCCACGTCTCGTCGGCGACCGTGTAGGGCGCGTGCGGCGCGTACGCCCAGTGGAGGGTGTCGACGTGGCCAAACGCCGCGGCAGCCGCCTCCCCCTTCTCCAAATACTCAGTCGGCGTCGACGCGTACGCCGACGGAAAGCCGATGCATATCATGCCGATCACCGCCCGCATGCCGACCGCCTCCACCGCTGCCGCCGCCTCGGCGGGAAACCAGTACATGTCGGCAAAGGTCGTCACGCCGCCGGCGAGCATTTCCGCCATGGCCAGCCGCGCGCCGTCGGCGCAAAAGCCAGACGCAGAGGCAAAGGCGCCCTCGACGGGCCAAACCGTCTCGTGGAGCCACGTGAAGAGCGTCGTGTCGTCTGCGCACCCTCGCATGAGCGTCATGCCCGTGTGGGTGTGCGCGTTGATGAGCCCCGGCATCACCGCGTGGTCGGGCCGGTGCACGACGGTCGTCGCCTCGTAGCGGTCGGTGGCCTCGGCCGACGGGAGGATGGCCACAATGAGGTCCTTGTCAATGACGACCGCGTGGTTCTCCAGCACCACATCGGGGGTGGGCGCCACGGGCAGCACCCACCGGGCGTGCACGACCGTGTCGACGGCCGCCTTGGACGCGCCGGCGGCGGCGGCGGTGGTGGCCGCGGCGGGAGCAGCGGCGACGGGGACGCCCGGCATGGTGGGCGGGGGGGGGAGGGAACGAGGCAGTCGGTGAGCCACTGGAACAAGGAACAGAGCAACCTGAACAAGATGGGGATGACCGTCGGCAGCAAAACAGCAAAGAGCGGGCAAAGGCCGATACGGAGCCAGAGGTGTCAAGCTAACGGGCTGCCGCGGGCCGTCGTGCTCGTGTCGCATCGCGTGGCGGCCATCAGGCACTCCACCGCACTGCAGACCACAGCGCGGATCAAGTTGACGCAATCTGCAAAGAGCGGTTAAATACGAGCAAAGCCGTCGTGAATTCAGCCTCGTGACTCGTGGGTGAGACGGCGTGAAGCGCTCGCGGCGCATCCAGCGCCCGCCACGCCGGTACGTCACCCCAACGCGCCGCGCCGGACCGACGGCGAAGGGCACCACTCGTCTTGGGGCCGCACCTGTAGTGACGGCGTCCTTCTCCCAGACGAGAAGCAAACGCGAATTGTGGGACGCCGCGCGTCTCTTCTTGGCGGCGGTGACGGTTGCGGCCGCACACGCCGGCTGACGCAGCCGCGCCGCCCAACCAGCATTGGCGACGCTTGGTGGCCGTCCATGGACACCCACACCTGTTGGCTTTGGCAGTCTGGGACAGGTGGGCATGGCGGCGCACGGGGGGGCGGCGTGTGGGGGACAATTGGGTTGCGGCGAGTCAAGGCCAGCGGCACCAGCGCCTGCCTTTTTCGGTACTTAAAAGTGAGGTGCAGGTCTTCACGTTCTCTGCCACGCATGTCCGAGGCTGTCGGTCGTGCTGCCACCTGTTAGCTCAGTATTGACGGCCAGTCACTCGCCCCCCGCCCCCCGTCAACGGCGCTTGACGGCGTACAGCGCCCCTTTCCGCGGACAATGCCCGCCTTCCACCGGCGCCGGCTCCGCCGTGCCCATCGTCCACACCGTCCCCGCGTCCTCGTAGAGCGGCCCGTCACGGCGCTGCACGACGTCGTTGCGAAAAAAGAGGTTGCCCTTGCCCGGATCCCCGTGAAACGCCGCGCCGCGCTGGAAGGCGCGCCACAGGTGCCACGTGGGGATGTGGATGCGGTTGCGCTCGATGAGGTTGTCCCCATCGTCCCGCTGGTGGAAATTCAAGTCGACGCCAATGGTGTTGTCGACAATGACGCAGCGGGCGGCGCCGCACTGGACCGCCCAGTGGCGCACGTGGGACACCGAGTTGCGGACGGCCAACACGGAGCGGCCCGCGCAGTTGATGCCGTAGCCGTTGCCGTTGGGCCCCTTTTGGAAGGACCCGCGGACCGTGTTGCCCCGCAGCGTAATGTGGCGGCTGTCGCGGCCAATGATCACCCCGTTGCTCCCCGCGTCGAGCACCGCACACCCGTCGACCCAACAGTCGACCGCGTCCTTGATCCACACCGAGTCCACGTACAAGTCCGTCGCGGCCACGTACGCAAAGCCCGGGCGGTCATAGTAGAGGCGCTCATTCTTAAACGCTTGCCCGCGCGTCTCGTACTTGGAAAAGTAGTCAAACGCCCAGTCCGTGTCGAGCGGCAGCACCCGCCGCCCATTGTGCGTCACAACATAGACGAGCGTGAGGTCCTCCAGCCCCGCCCGGGAGACGCCAACCATGGACACGGCGGGCGTCTTGACCGCCGCCGACGCGCCGCGGAAGCGCATGGAAATCTCGACAGTCGTTGCGCCCGCGCCGTCACCGCGGAGGACGACCCCCGAGCACAGGGCGAGCGCCGAGGCCAGCCGGTACGTGCCGGCGGCCAGCCACACAACGCCGCCGCCGACCAGGGAGGCAGCGTCCACCGCCGCCTGGATGCGTGGCCCGTCGTCGCCGGCGCAGCTGGCAGGGGCGGCGACGGCGGGCGTGAGGCGCTCGCGCACGGGAATGGCGGCGCGTGGCGGGATGCCCCCGCGCACCCCGGCCGCCGCCCAGTGGCGCATGGCCGGGAAGTGCGAGTCGTCGGCGTCGTCGTCAAACGTCCAGCCGGGGTCCCCGAGGACCGGCCCGGCGGCGGCAGGGCAGGTCGGCAGCTCCATGGCGACGGCACTGGCTGGGAGGGGACGGTGCAGCGCAGTCCCCAGCATCGAGTCGGGGCGGTGCAAGGCAAAACTATGGCGGGGGGGACCGCTGGGGAAGGTGATTCCTACACAAAGAACGGGCCCAAGAGAGAACCGAAGGGGGGGCGTGGAAAGGACAGCAAGAATCAGTATCGGGCAAAGACCCGTCCAGAGCGTCGAGCCGAACGCCGGACACTTCTTCCAGGGATGGGGAGGGCAGGAAGAGGGATGGCCGCAAGCGAAGAGGACACCTGAGCTGACAATGCATGCACAGCACAGCGGTACATCTGAAAATCCGAACACGACGGAATTAAAGATAGCCAATGGAGTGCTCTGAACCATGTGTGGAAAAAATACACATTCTTGGCGGAAAACTGCGAGTAAGCTATCGGTTATTAAAGCAATCTGTAAATTTAATTGATCGATACATTATTCGGGTATCTTCTTTGTCCAACGCCGACCTGAGCCACCGAGGCCGAGGCGGCCGCGCAGCGGGCCCACATCCATTGTCAAAGCACGACTGCTTTTGAGTTTTTTGGGGCGATCAGGAAATCTGCAAACCGCCATGGGGCTCTGTTCAGGCTGGATTTTCCAGAAACGGCGCCTAAAGCATCTGTTCGCCAGAATAGATGCATCTCCGCTCATAAAAAGAGAGACACAGCATGAGACGTAGGCACTCCTCCCTTCTTGACAGAGAAAATTGCGGAGAAGCATCGATGGCTCTGCTAGCAGGCGCCATGCGTGCAGTGAGGCAAGATTCCGGTTCTCTGAAGCATCAATGTGCAAGGACCTCGCGTCGGACTGCGCGCCACCTGCGGAATCTCCGGGCGTCGGAACTTGCGGGAAAAAGCCCACACGGACAGGATCTACTGGGGGTGATGGACCTCCGTCTACGTTCCGAAGTCGAGCACCTCTACATACGGGAGATCGTTGACAACGACGACTACAAGATTATCTTCTTGCAGAGCGACCAACAGGCGCAGCTTTCTGGGCGTCTCCGCAACTTCCAGGCGGTTGAGACTGTTGACGTGGTGGAGCCTGGATCGGAACTAATGGGGGTCTCCCAAGCAGCCATTGACAGCAGCGCCCCGCATGACCACGACTGGCATCAATTTTCCATCGTGTACGATACGTCCCATCTTTGTCGAGCACCTGTTATGATGAAGTTTGACACTCTTTCTGAGTGGATGCATATGAGAATATGGCACTACCAACGGACACTGCGCTCCTCCTTTCTTTTTTTCTGTTTCCCTCTTTCTAGGTGTTTCCTGTTTTTCTTTTCCGTGGAACAGGGCTTGGATCACAACTCTCAACAAGGCCGTTGTTGTCATGCGGGCCACCCTGATTGGGAAAAATAAGCCTAAGTACTTCGCAGTGTGGCGGTTCTCTTAGCACAACCGCGGCGCTGCAGGGGATCGACCCGCCCGCCCGACAGGGGACCACCCGTGCAGTCAAGCGGTCCGTCGCTGTATCTGTCCTCGGCTTCCCTCCCTCCCCTTCGCCCGGCGCGAGCATCAGCCGTGTCTGCGGCGGGCGCGATGCGACTTTCTCCGACCACAACTGCGCGAGTCCCCCCCCCCTGCGGCTCTCCGAAGGCGGTGGCACCGTCGCCGCCGGCGCGCCCCTCGATTGCGGTCCTATGTCGGAGACTGCCGCGGCCCCCACAATGTGCCCGTGCGGGTCAGCATCCCCCCCCCCCCCCCCCCCCCCCCCCCCACCACCCCCCCCCCCCCACCCCCACTGTCATCCAGAAAACGCTCCCTTCTCAGAGAGCAGGCGGCTGTGTCAGACTGGTCGGGTGCGGTCGCAGCGCCCGCCGCCGACGTCCATGAGTCTGAATGCGGAGGGGGAGGGAGCGTGAGCGAGGGCGGCTCTAAATTGAAGGCTGGCGCTTTCAATGCCGCCCGCAACGGGGCTATCCCCCGAGTCATTTATGTCAAGATATTCACTTCCCATCTCACAGCGTCACTCTGACAGCTACTCTTCGATGTCAAATAATTCCCCCGACAACGACCGCATCGCAGTCACAGCGCACTGCAGGCGACGCTCGGCTTCCTTGTGCGCGGTCTCGTTGGACGTGTTCTGGCGTTCAAGGCGCTTGGCCACCGCATGGCACTCGACCACCAGCCGCTGTACCGCCGACGCCCTCGCGTCGAGATGCCTCATCGGCTTCAATGTGGCAGCTGCCCACACCGCTGGCACGGCACCGGCGGGGGAAGAGGCGGCATCGGAAGAAGCGGCGGCGGCGGGGATGGACGCGCTAGCCAGCGGCGGCGGCTGCGGCGGCAGAGGCGGCCGGGGAGGCGGCAGCGGTGACGATGGCGGCGGCGGCGGTGGAGGTGGCGGCGGCGGCGTCAGCGCAGATGACGGTAGGGACGGGGGCGGCGGCAGCGGCGGCTGCGGGATCGTGTGCGCCGGTCTTGCCGTCGCTTTTGGTTGTTAATCAATTACTGGCTGCGACAGTTGAGGTGTCATCGTGGGCATCGCCTCTCGCTCTGGAACGTGTGCCCCGAACAAACGTCGGTGGAGTTGAGGAGGGAGGAGGAGCCCTTGTATTGATGGCGGTGGCGGTGGCGGTGGCGGCGGCGGAGGTAGTTGGAGCCGCCGGGTGCTCGCCCGCTCTCTGGTATGCGAGACGCCGTGCCCGCCACCCCACTCTCGGGTGAAGGCGGTGAGCCGACGCTGGCCTTTCCCATACGTGGGGCGACAGGTCCCTGGCTGTCTCCACTGTCGCCATGGTGGAAAGCCTGTCTCGACCACCGGTGTGCCTCGGCAGTCGGCATCGTCGACGCTGACCGAGTCGAGTGAAAGACTGAAGAAGACATGATGTCTGGGCACGGCGTTGTATCGGGAAGGCGGAAGGGAGGGGAAAGGGAGGTGATGAGTGTGTCGGCGGGATGTGCGGGAAAAATGAAGATGACACAGGTGCAACACCGCCAACAGGAAAGAGAAGATTACTTCTGAGGATGTTAAAGACCAAGCACACCCCAGAGAAGCGCCCGTGCCCCTTTTTGTCCGAAGTGACGTACTGAAGAGGCGCCAACTTGCAGCCGATTCCAAGCTGCGCGCCGCCGTCGCAATCCGATCTGGAAGCACTCCGGATGTATGGCCGGGCAGCAAGCAGCAGCCGTCGTGTCCAGCATAGAGGGACCACATGATCTCGAAGGAAGGCATCGCGCCGCCGGCGAGCATTCCCTGTGAGGCAGCGGCGCGTCTCTGGGCGCGGACACACCCACTGCCGCGGTGTGACGCCAATACTGACGAGGTGCGTCTCGTTGATTGGGGGCGGACCATGGGTGGGCACTGCGAGGCGGCGCATCTCAGCAGCCGCCAGACCAGATGTTTGCGTGGAAGGCGTGCTGCCTAAAGCTCACGTCGAGCGAGAGAGCCGACTCCCGGGCGCAACGGCGTGGCCACTCGCAATGGTGGGCCACCAGGATACTGACCAGCAGCAGCGGATGTTCAAGAAGGGCCTCCTTGCGGCCATTGAGGCAGATGTCGAGGCCACCGCTGGCCTCCTCGCGACTGCCAAACGAGCGCAGTTTGACCGCGCGATGGAGTGCTCTGAGCGTGTTGGCATAAGCCCGCGTGACTCCCGCTTTGCTGTCGCAGCAGATGCGGACATGTATCCGAGCGACGGGTAGGAGGCAGGACCGGCAGAAACTGGCGACCGCGCTCCTGCCAATTTCAAAACGTTCGCCGCGGCGTCAAAGGTACTCACCCTCTCTAGAAGCGCTCTATGCTTGCATGCCCGTCTTTAGGGCGTAAGTGTGAACGCTCGATCGATTTGTCTTTGCGTGCTGTTGACACAGTCTACCAGCGTCTCTGGTTTTTCTGCTTGTTTTCTGGACAGTTGTTGCCCGCATCTCTTCGTGCTTTTCCTTCCTCTCCCTCTCACACTCCACAGAAACGCGGTGAAAACAACGCCGCGCGCTTAGGGGTCATTCTGGGCTCCGTAAAGAGGGCGTGCCCACAACCCGGTGCGATTCAGAGTCGGTCTAAGAAGTGAACGGCGCAGGCGAGCACGCCTCGGCCGGTAGACCCAGCCTTTTCCAACTGTGTGTCGCGGCCCGTGGCCAAAGTGGCGAGCCAGCTGCAGTTGAGCGTCGGATGCGACAGGGCCGCCGTCAACTTCTCCTTCCAGGATTCCGTCGAGAAGAACGACCTCTCCGGCTCGGAAACCGCGTGCCTTCATATAAAGGCTGTTGTCAAGCTGTGTGACGGAAACCTGACAGCGGCGGGTCTTAAAACGATTGGCTTGAATGCTGCTGTGTCTCTGTTTCTCTCGCGCATTCAGTCATCTATTTAGAACGACATAAAAGCATGCTGTGATTCTGCTTCTTTTCTTATTCACATCCACAGATCCCACTGGCATCCACGCGCTGCCCCTCTGTTCTTGTCATTTTGGCCAGGTACCATTCACCTCGAAGTCTGACCCATGCCGCTCAATCGCAGGATGCGCCGCAGTACCGGCATTCCAGGGAAGACAGACACTGGCATCTGCACGAAGATTCTACGGGGATTAGCCCCCCCGAATGGGGGCGAGTGTGGAACTCACAGTCGTAAAGCCACAAGAGCGACACGAACGACCATTCAGAGCGTGACACGTGTACGGCATCCACTCTTCGAAGTACACGTCGCAGATCAATGACGGATCAAGAAAGGACGCCTACAATGCGGTCCTGTCGCACGGCCATGGTCGTTCAGGCTCACCAATCCGCAGAGCGCCGGCAAAGGAAACAGACGAGGCGGAGTGCATTTTTTTCTGCTGAGACTACGCTGTGGGATATGAGTTTGACACAGCTTGAGGATAAGTAGGGTGGGGGGGACGACGAGGCTGGGGGCTCTTGCTCGCAAACATTTCTGGCCCTGTGCACGCTCGCTCGGAGACACAATGGCACAGATTGCGACACAACAGGGAAACGCGTTGAAAAGGATGGGTCCTGCTCCACGTTCCAGTCGGTGAGTGTGAGCGGGACCTCTCCGTTAGAGATCAAACGAAGCGTCTGGATAAGAAAATCATGGCAGATCTCCGAAGGGACGTTTCATACCGCCAGTACAAATGATGGAGGGCGGGGGGTAGAGATGCAAAAATGCACACCAAGGGCAGAGAGTGCATGGCAGAGCTTGGCCGGGACCTTTCCTTATCGCCCGTGACGATAAGCAGCGCGCGGGGCGGGGGTCTTGGGCCGTAAAACCAAGCTGAGAGAAGAAAATGCATGAGAGAGCACGGCAGGGGCGTAACGTACCCGCAAGTGAGCGGCGTAGAGCGGGGAGGCGCCTGGAAAGACCCTCAGATGCAAACTGAGACAAGAAAGGGCATGGAGCACGGCCGGAAGGATATCTCTTTCCAGTGAAGTGAGGCTCCGAGACAAGGGACGCGGAACAGGCCCTCTTTGTAGTGGATCCTGACCTCAAAGCCGACGGGGTATAGCCCCGTCGGAAAGCCCAGCACAGGATGTGGAGCGAAACACGAGAGAACCGACACAAACGCCTGGATCACAGGGCCGAAAGCGCATAAGAGAAACGGAAGTAATGCAAACGCAACGCATTTATTCGAAGGCGCAGGATGACCCCAAAGCATACACTTATATACCCTCAGAACCACGAAGCTGGACGTGCACAATCCCGACCCCCGGACGCCACCATGGGGGGACCGGTGGCCAACGGCCACCGGTCTCAGGCACGGGCATCTAGTGGCCCCTGCCCAGCATCCTCGACTACCCTTCCACTGGAAGAGGTCCCCCGCCCGTCTCGGGGCGGAAGTAGGAAAGTCAGCAAGACTTCCCAGATCTCAGGATTTACCCAAGATCAGTACCTCGGGACATATTCCAAGATTTTTCAAATTTCCCGGATAGAATTCCGGTGGGATTATATCCCTGTTCGAGATCAGATCTCGGTCCGGCTTGCGGAAGCTTCCACAAACTTCCCGGTCCCTCCAGAGGGCCCGGATTCGGGAAAACGCGTCTCTCCCTCGTCTGTGTCAGACCGCTCCAGGGGGGCCCGATCGGGTGCTCGTCACCCCGCGCCCCTCTAGAGAGGCCGTTTCGTGTGTGGCCCTCGGGCTCCGTGGCCACCCGTCCCAGGGGGGTTGTCCTACGCTACCCCCCTACAGGGGTGTTACGTGAGTCGTCGCGATCCGTCCCCGGCTCATGCCGGGGGGCCGTGCCACCCCTGACCGGGAGAGCCCCCACTCGCTTGCAATTGCCCGGAAAAGCCACGTGCATCATTTTAGCCTGTGGCCAGCATCCGCAGCCGCTGTGATAATTTCGGACGCGAACTGACAGCATGAGAATGTGAGAAGTCTGTCCACGAATTGTAGGCGCATCGGTCTTGGAGCGCAGGGGCCGAGCGCGTGCGTTTCCGTGCGCCTCTCTCTCGTGGGATGCCGAGCTTTCTGTGCCTGCCTACCTGTCACGGGAATCGCCTCCCTCTCTCTTTCTTACAAACTGAGCGGCCGCCTGTCCGTACCGCACCCACTCAGCGTCCAATCGTGTGCAGAAACAGCAGGTACGTTGCAGTGGATTCCGAGAACGGGCAGCACCGACCTACGAGCCTGTCGACCCCCTTTCGACCCGACCGCAGGGCAATCACTGCTGTATTTCCCAACACCGTGTGGGCTGTCTCCCCCCCCCCCCCCCCCCCCCCCCCCCCCCCCGTCTTACGCCGGCCGCCACGAAAATAACAAAGAGGGCGGCCGACCCCCATCATTGTTCCACAACATGTCCGGATCCGCATCGCCTGGCATGTGGTGCACCACGCCATGCCCTTCTCTGAGGCCGAGCGGCTTTTTGGCTGCCACCCCAGCTCGTGTTCCACTCAAAGACGACCTACCTGGCGAACTGCGAGCTATGGCCGAATGGTCAGCGACGCAACGCCTACCGCGACACCACAGCATAGTCGATGATGCCTTCAAAGTCGCCCTAGATGAGATCATTGAGGAGCGCCCCGAACTGTTCTTGCGCGAATTCAAGTACAGTCAGAGGGAGGTGCCGCAGTTTCCCGCCTGGCCGGGCGACCTGCCGTGCTCCACATCCACCGTAGACCGGGTTCTGCGCGTCGTCGGGTGGAAGAACAAGAGGGTTATCGCGATTTAAATGGAGCGCAACGACACCTTGCGCGTGCGGTGGGCGCGCAAGATGCTTCTCTTCTTTTGGTCGGCCTTCGTCTCCTGCGACGAGTCGCAGATCTACTGCTGGTCGACGTTCCTTCGCAGCAGCTGGGCGTCGCGGAGGCAGCGGTCCCACCCGCCCGCGGAATCGACCACGCTTCACCGTGAAGGTGGGCATCTCCTCCACCCCGGCGGGGTGCTGGCGGAGTACATCACGGAGCACGCCGACGGTGGCAGCGGCCAGGCAGAATTGTTTTGGCTGATACTCATCCTTTTTTTGCAACCCAACGCCAAGCCAGCTGTTTGGGCGACGGCGGCCAACCACAACCAGAAAATCAAGTCCGTTTTGCTGGTTGAAGATGCCCCCATCCACATCGCTCGGGTGGACGCATTCATCTGCGCCCGCGGCCGACGAGTGGTGCGGCTCTCTCCCTACAGCCCGGACTTTGCTCCGGTGGAGATATTCATCTCGAAGATGAAGGCTGAGTTGGCAGAGATCACGACACCGCCTGATCTGGAGGGAGAAGGACGGTCGCCTGTGCACTTGGCGTGTTTGTCTATTATTCCACAGGACTGCAGTGGTCATTTTGCGACTTTTCGTGATCACATGATCGCTCTCTTTCCAGAACTAACAGTTCCGTGTGCTTCACTGGAAGGCATGCTTGGTGCTGCTCCAGATCCTATGCACCCGTGGTGAATAAGTCTGAAAAACGAGCAACACGCCGACTGAGGCGCATGATCCATTGCGGAAGAACCGTCTCCCCCCCAAACAATGTTTTTAGAAAACCTTACCGGAGGAAGTGCTTCATGGCCAAGTCCCGGGAAATCACTTGGGTGCGGAGCGCTTCTTTGAGCGGAGGCTGCCTCGCGGCCAAGGCAAAGCTTCCATACTTGGCCTTTGTCCGCGAGTTCGACAACAAGCGGCGTCGACCCGCGGGAAAATCACGCATGAGCGCGCCGCATTGCAAATCCACATGAGTAGAAGAGAAAAGAGCTGTCTCCCTGGAGAACAATTGTGCGCTCCTACTGCAGCCTGAAGCCTGCCACGAGATCGCGTTAGTCTCTTCTGAGGCCTCTGCACCTGCTCTCGCCTCAGACCATCAGTAATGCACTCAAACTGTGCGGCACGTTTTCGTGCCAGGTGCTGTCGTGTTCTCAGGTTGACGCATGGAAATCTTTCCAGAAAGACCTCGACTCACATGGATTCAACAGCATCAATTCCGATGCAAATAAGTTTCAACCTGGGTCCAGGCGCAGATCTGGCCCTCTTCTCGTGGGCATCTATCAGACTTCCTTGCCGCGTCTCGGCCACGTTGAGCCCCAGGCACCCGTAGTTGGCTATCTGAGCGACACCTCTCAGAGGCATGAGATTCTCTTTTCTCCGTCCGCACATGTGGCGCAGTCCCATTGTGTCGGGCCTCGTAACCTCCGTTCCGCACCGGAATTAAGTCCGAAAAGCCAAATGAGCTACGTGATTGCAAGCAGTCTGAAGGTAAGGATCGGAGCCACCAAAAAGAGTGGCGGCTTTCCTATGCGGCCAGTGACACAGCGATGGCCAGATTGAAAATGGGTGGACGTGCATTAATTCATGAAGCAGACTTCGAGATGTGTTGCAGCACTCTTGGAATGGTCAGGAAGGTTCTGTGCTTCAGGCCACGGCTGGGACCATTTTGTACCGTAATTGCCATCCAGATGTGTAAACCGAATCGGACAGCGGGCAGCAGCGCGCGTACGTGAGACGGCCGGTCCCGTAAGATGCTCTTGTGAAGCGCAGTTTGCAGTACGCACACTTTTCTACACTTTAGAGGCTCCTAAGTAGTGCCGTGGGGGCTTATGCAAGTGCTGATGTGGCACGGGGGGAGGTCACTATCTCCGTAGCTGCGGCAAACTGCCCAGGGAGCCGCCGATTGGGGCGGCAGCCGGCGCTTGGGCTGACGCCCGAGCAGCAATCGGGGATAGTTGCGGTCAATGGAGTAAGATTGACGTCTTTCAACGGCATCAGACGGGGCACTCGTGTGATGTGAGTTTGTCTCGCGAGCATGCCCGTTTTGCGAGCAGCTCGGAAGCGAATGGCTGCGCTAATAGCTAAGCAAGTGGCCGTCACAGAATCAAGCGCGCTCGTGGTGAGCCCCGAGGCCTACAAGAAGAGAAATCGGGATATCCCGGGTTTATGCCGCGGAATCCCGGGAAACCTGGGACCCCCGGCCAAGTCGGTATCCCAAGAGCATTTTACCCGGGATTCCGAGGCTGAGTAAATCGACTCGTGCGGATCAACAACGGGTGTTGCGCCCATTCGATCGGTGCGCACAGGTCAACCCGGGATCTTCCGGAAACGGGGCATCGGGCCGAAGCTCACAGAACTGAAAGCACTCATGCTGAGCCGCGCCAGAACTAAAAAAATTTCAGCAACCTCCCCACCAGGCCACCCAAACAGAGCACATAGCGAGCTGTTTGCGGGGCATGCCCCAGGACGCACCGGTTGGGCTCGAAGCTGCCAAGCGCTGTCTTTGCTTCTGAGACTATGCACAGCGCTGGCCCGGCCTGCCTTTTCCACACCTCGCTGTGGCAGCGCACGCACTGGCGCCCACCCTTTTGCAGTGGCCTCAGAGCCAGGTTTTCCGCCACTTGTCTTCATGCGCTTCCGATACTTACAGCCCTTCCACGGTCTTCCACCCCACTCACCCCTACACGGGCGTGTTTCGGCAGGGAGCGCCGCACTCTGCCGGACACAGAATCTCATTTTGCATCTGGTGACGGGTTCCAAAAACAAAAAGGAATCAAATTCTCTCCTGTGTCTCTACAAAACAACCCTGTCGCTTCTGAAAGGCGAACGAGCAGCTTCCACAAAGAAGAGCCACAGGTGAGGCATGGACCGCCGTCGAAGCATCTATAACAATCCCCTGTCAGCCCATGGTGTCTGCCATCTGGTTGGGCGACAGATAGCATCGAATGCGTATAGTATGGTCACTCATGGGACTTCTGGTTGTCTCATAAACTCCCCAACGGACTCAGACACAAGCGGGACCACCTCCATCCGCGCCTTTCACCCTTTCCCCGCCTTTCCCCCCCCCCCCACAGATGGAAATGGCGCCCGGCGAGGCGTACCACTGTGACTGCTTCACATGTACGGGCGGAGGCTCAAGAAGCCCCAATCTCGTCTCCATGTTCACCGTCTACAACCACCGCAAGCACTAGAAACTTCGCCGCCTGGATACGCCCTGCGTTGGAAGGAAAACGTAGACGGGGGAGGGTCTTCGGTGAGCACCGGAGCGGGCGCCGGCTCCGGGATGGGTGCCGGTGCCAGGGTTGGCGCCGGCACCGGGGCGGGCACGGACGCCGGGCCGGGTGCGGGGACCGGGGCGGGCGCGGGCGCCGGGGAGGGCGCGTGCGCGAGCTCGAACAACAGTGCGGGTGGGGCAGCGGGCGCGGGAGCACGCACGTCGGACTTGGGATCCGCTAGAAACGGCCGCAGATACATGCCGATGAAACCCCCGAGTTGAGCGAGGCCAGTGAGGCGAGTGATCCGGATGACGTTTCTTTACCCAGGATCGAAGGCGAGATCATGTCGAAAAGTGAAGTCCGGCATGCACCAACCCGCATCAGCCACGCAGATGTAAGCACGAGCGAATTGCGGCTTCCCGTCAGCCAGTTCAAGGATCATATCGCTGATCTAACGCTCGATGCTTGCGCGGTGGGACACGACTTGACGCAAGCTTCAATTGCAGATCTACTTCAACTCAGCTCGACCGGCCCCAGGGTACAGAAACCCCTACCTCATGGAGCGCTTTGTGGATGTAAGCGTTAATTGGAGACGCGCGCCGTCGATTGCTGCACCAACGGCTGCGTGGCGTTCGCTCACTGACAGACGCAGCAGACAGCTTGCGACGCGTGCGGCGCAGCGAGGTACAAAGCCGACGAAAATACATCCAAGAAGGTCATCTACTGGTCGCTGAGTGTCTGCATCGCACACCTGCTTGGCGACCGCGTCCTCGGAGAATCTATGCTGAAAAACAGGACGGCGGCCCGCACGGCTGCTGAAGAAGGGGCTGACGGCGTGCACGACTACCCTCATTCCACCAACTATCGTCAAGACCTTGCCAGAATGCTGCTCGATGGCGGCCCCTTTGTTCCCGTCAACAGTAGGACCGATGGCTTTCATGTTTTTGGACAGAACGATTTTGAAGGGTGGCCAGGTACAGCTACCCCACTAAACATGATCCCGGTTGAATGCACGCACAACAAGCACCAGCTGCGTCTCTTCGTAACTCCATCTGGAAGACAACCTGTCGTTCTAGGCTCGTTTTTACACCCTATCGCATAGGATTTCAATGAGCTGGCTAAGCGTGTTCCGGGCCAAGTCATCCCTAGCTCCACGACGCCTGTCGATCTAGGGGCGGGATTGGTGAGCTTCTCTAGAGACCAGCCCGCAGGTGGTATGATTTACCAGTTAACGGGCGTCAGCAGCTACGTTTACAACCGTCTTCGAATTTTTAAGCGGGTCTACGTGGCCGCAAGCAGCGATTATTACTTCCCGCGGACGGATTCTGCAAACAGTAAGGTCTTATTCAAGGTACTTTCTTGTACAGCACCCCGGCGCACGGCACCAAGTATTGCCCAGAATGCAGCAGAAAACGAGATTGCTCGGGCATCCGGGAAGTATGTCTCGTACCAAAAAGGGATGCAGCAGACACGCGGTGTCAAGTGGCATTCGCCGTTCTCCGCACCAACTCCAGCTGTTCGTGACACCTGCTCATACTTGAAAGACCGTTAGGACGTGGGCCCCACCGCGCCGCCATGGAACTATGCACTTTCCGCTTGTGAGCGTCGCTACACACTTGTAGAGGATTCCTTCTGGGCTCAATCTCGTCAACAAGAAAAAGGACGAAGACTACATTATGCGAAAAGCTACAGTAGCCCGTATTGGTAGGGAGCTCCGCGGGGCTCGGCGAACAGTGCCCATGGCCCGGGCAAGGTATCCGCGGAACATCGATGTGCACCAGAAGAGTTTCCAGGCCGTCGACTGGATGCACGTCATTCTGTGCAGCGAAGACGTCCGGCTGGCGGGGCGGATTCCAAGTGACTATCTCGACATTTTCATGGCATGAAGTCGGGCGTGCCGGCCTCTGCTTGGCCGAAGAGGCGTAGCTAACACGGGGATTGCGCAGATTGACAAAGATATGAAGTGTTTCCTACTGCTAAAGTCTGTCTCACTCTATTAGCCCTCTGGTAACTGCACATTATTCGGAGAGACAAGAGCTCCGCCGCTGCGACCGCAAATGACAAGCAGACTTCACACAAAGGATAGAGAACCCCCAACCTTTTTGCTGCTAGAAATGATACGCATTCTTCAGTAGAAAGCCCTTCAACGGCACACCTATATCGGAACGGTACGGCTCGGACGCTTCGTTTTCAGGCCTTCCTGCTCACTGGGCGAGCTGCACGACGTCACAGCACCGTTTCTCGCATTGTCCGATGTTCACATACCTCGTGCAAACGACTGCACTATTCTGCGCAGCGCTCGAATGCCACTGGCCGAAGATAGACGACCGTAATGAGTATGTCGAGCAGAAGCGTGACAGTTTCTTGCAGCGGTCCCGTGACAGTCGCAGGCTACTTTAAAAATCGCCCATTCAAAAGTGCGATCTCTTGCGCGCCTTTTTGGATCCGAATCCACGAGAGCCGGCAGTCACTCGGCTTGCGCGCGCGCGCGCTTCGTCAGCAGCCAATGAGCGCCCGTGCACGGGCACGCCCAAATAACAGCCAGGACTGTCCTCTAAGGGCGCCGCGCGTGGCTCAAGCGCCGTCGCACACCTGCCCCCCACCCCCCCCCCACCGTCGCTGTCGTGCCTCCCGCCCAGCCCCCGCGGTTTCCGTCGTGGGGCAGCGTGTATATCACGGCGACTTTCCCCTGCACCCATCCGCAAGCACGGCGGGTCGCAATGTCTTCGACAGATACGGCCGCGCAATCGCCCCGTAGCTTCGTGCGCGCCATGTGCCGCATTACGGTCGAGGTGGTAGAGATTGTCTGTCACATGAGGGGCATGTTTGGGGCCGAGCGCGACAGCGGGCGCACAGAGCTGCTTATGCAGCCTGTGGAGCGCACGGCGCGGGCGGCGGGGTTATCGGCGCGCAATGTGGTGCGCATTGCCGAAGAGGGGTACGCGGCGACTCGACCGCTGTCAGGAAAGCGCGAGCGCCGTGCGACCAAGCGACGCATCCCCGCGGCCGAGTTGGCCCGCGTGCGGGAGGCCGTGTACAAGCAATATGAAGAGAATTCTGTACCCAAGTTGGACAGTACTCTGGAATTTCCGAAGGTCGCGAGCCTGGTAGCTGGCTGGAGCGGAAATCCTGCCGCGTACATATGGTTCAGAGCTACCCTCCAGCGTGCTATGACGGACCTGGGGTTTATGTTTGCCGTTGGGCCCAATCATTACGATGTGGCACGCGAGAAGACAACAATCATCGTGCAGCGGGAGAACTTCATCAAGAAAATGCGCGAGTACCGTGCAGCGTGGCGCACCATCGACTACACAGATGAAGCTTGGGCCAACAAGAATATGACGCCCAGTCGCACGTGGACCGCCAGGTCCTTGTGCGCGCGCCTCAACGTGCCGTCGGTAAAAGGGGCGCGAATCATCGTCGCCCACGTCGGGTCGCGCGGCTCGAGGCTCGTCCAAGATGCCTGTCTCTTGTTTCCGGGCAAGAAGAAGACGGGCGACTACCATGGCGAAATGAACTCGGACTTGTCGCTGAAGTGGCTTAGGGACAAGGTGCTCGACACGATTCAAGGAGGCGTACTCTTCGTGGACCGAGCGCCCTACCACATGAAAATGACAGCACACTCCCGACCAGCCTCGCCAAAGATGCGCAAGGCTCAGGTCGTAGCGTGGCTTGAGCAGCATGAAGCTGTGCCTGGGGACTGATCTGCTACCTGGAGGCAGCAAAAGACTGTCCCCGAGCTGCGTGAGCAGACGGTGAAGCACCGACCGACGCCGCGCTACCTGGTGCAAGTTTTGGCGGCAGGATTTGGCGTGTCTGTCATCTTCTCCCCCGTCGCCCACCCCGAATTGAACACGATTGAGATGGTGTGGGCCATCGTCAAGGTCGCCGTGCGAAAAGCCAACGTGACGTTTACGACGTCGCGCCTGCAGGAGCTCGTGACCATCGAGTTCGCCGAGATCTCGGCCGAGGCGTGGGGAGTGTCTGAGGACAGCGACGTTGGCACGGAGAATCAGTACATGGAGGTGGCCGCAATGAGGGCGGAGGTGGAGGGGCGTTTGTTCGCGCAGGAAATTGAGATAGAAGCTGCTGAGGGGGAGGTTGTTAATGGTTTCTACGAAGAGGAAAAGGAGGACAAGGAGCGATTCTGGCTTGAGCGGAGCTGCGTGTAGCGGTGGGGTGTGTGATTTCGACGTTTGTACAGGGATTGCTGCTTGTTATTGAGTTGTCGCAATTGGGCTGCACATCAATCGTAGGCCGCTGCCAGTGGTAAATTTACTGCGCTTCTCGGCTACTTGTCCTACGGGAAATATCTTCGATTAGTCAGCTTTCAGCGTCACCGCTCTTCATCCGTGCGGCATGACGAGATCATGAAATCGAGCTCACGAGGCTGGAAAAGTAGCCTCCTTGTCATTGCGATCCTCCCAGTTTGGGCGGTGATATTGCTGACCTCCAATAAATGGCGGATGCAGAGTGGCTGCAATCATTCAACAGCTTCCGTGGACCAATCGAAAGGCTATGAATCATCTGAGATCCTTACAGCGTCTCCCCATGCAGCTCTGCGCACTGGAAACGCACATCAGGATCTCAAGAAGTCTGAAGAAATTTGTTGATCTCATGAGAAATCACAGGTCTGGCCCAGAACCCTCTCCATGCCCTCTTCTGGCCCAAGCAAGCGGCCCAAAAATCTCAGGAAATCTCATTGTGGGTTGCAACGGCTCTGCGTGACTCCTGCAAGACACGGTGATTGGCTTGCAAGTTTACTGGCGGCAACTCTCAGCCAATAGTTTGATCGTGGCTCGTCGAACATCCAATCCGACTTCATTTCTACGCTCTGTCGTCGGCTCTGCCTCCCTTCTCTCTGCAATCGCCATTTTTTGGAGGTTAGCAATAAATCGGGTGCTGTCGCGAATCGGGCGGATCGGATGTCCCCGATCGATACTAATGCGGAAGAGGGCACCAACGAGTGCGATCTGCTGCGCTTTGTGCTCCGTTCTCGAATATGATGAGATAGACTTAAGGCCAAGATCTATCGTGGCACCACCGAGCGGCTGCCGCTCTGCCTGTCCACCATATCCATTCTGTTGGACATCGCTCCCCTGCTATGGGCATGCGGACAAGCCTCGTTTACATGGCAGTTTCCCATTGAACGGAAGCTTGGGACGTTGGGAAAGCTCATCCGAACGGCACTCATTCATCATGCAAGTCTGACGTCGAATGTAGCTCGTCATTGCACGGCTGACCTCGTTTCTTCTTTCGCGAGCTATACTTCCAAAAAAAGGGGGCCGCTACAGCAGGCAAGGACTCTGAGGAAACCGGGCTTCCTGTCGGAAGCTTGGTGATTCCTGAGGACTTCGGTTCCGACTGCGCGTTTCTCCCGCCGAAGAAACCAAACCTGAACTTGAGCGGAATGGAGTTGGCCAGCATGCGGGCGACTCAAATGCAGGAGTCGGCGATCGATGTGTCTTTGGCCATCGAAGCACAGAAGTACTACCGGGCTGACCTGGCATCGGGAAATTTGGTGGGATCCACATCGAATCTGACAAGCATCGGCGTCGCAAGAACTTAGTTCGGATCAACTCAACGGAAAAATTCTTCCTCACGGACTGGACGGTCGGGAAGCGCCTCATTTCAACCTTTGGTGCTGTTTATATTACGCCGCCGTCTTCATCGACGGCCGAACAATGTCCCTCGCCTAGGTCAAGAGATTCAATTCCGCTACGGATCGCTTGAGAGTGTATGGCCGCTCGGCATTGAGTTCCGGAATCGAGACCTTCCTCGAGAGTGGGGGCGCTGCGGACTACGGCCCTGTTGATGTCCTATTCGAACTCGTGGCGACTATGAGGAGACAGGAGATGTATTTTGTTCTGAATACTCGGGAGCGGTTTTCTTTTGACGACTAGGGCCGTGGGCCCATTTTGATATGCGACGAAAGATGACGAACGGCCTTCATTTCGAGACCAGACCACATGGAAATGGGGCGGAAAATTGAGGGTATTTTATGAAGTCACTGCAGGCTTGCGAGTCGATATTTGAAATGGCCCCGCCTGAACGAGTAGATTCTGCTCCCCTCCAGCCACGTATGTCGGACGGCGCACGTCCCTCCGATCTCGTTCGGACACGCGTCTGAGGCGCTCTCTCCGCCGCAGAATCAGGGAAACGTGGTTCTGGGCTTTGCCTGCAAATGCTCGTCAAACGGGCCTGGTGAGAGGGACCTCTCGCCACATGGGCGCAGAGCCTCCTAAGAAAAGAGGGAGTGCCTAGCGCGTGCCGAGGGGGGTTCCCCAGCAGGAGTTCTCACGACGGTATGACAGAAACACAGGCACAACCGCACGCACGCCGTCGCCGCTTTGCATCTCAGATCACTTCCTACAGTCGTTGTCGTGGCTATGGACATACAGGGTAGCGCTGTCTTTCTCCGTCCTGCTCGTTCTGCGCGGACGGTTCCGATCTCTCCCTCTCTATGTTCAGACTGCCGCCCGCCCGCCCTGCTATGTTTTTGCTGCTTGCTCTATTTATTTGTCTGTATCATCACTCGTTCGACGTCTTTGTTTCACTGCGGTCGGAATATGACCACCCGGCGGACGCGTACACGCGCCGATGCGCGGGCCTCCTGTATGCTTTCTATTGCTACTTTATTTTTCAGCGTAGTGCCGTTCCCGACAACCACCCATCTCCCGACATGACACTGCCATGTGTGATCGTCTTTGCTTGTGCATGCTCCCATCGCGGTCACGCCGTCTTCTTCCTCATTTTGGATATCGGTGACTCTGCTTTTCCATGTTTTCTGACGGTCGTATAATAGTCTACTGTCTTTCATTTCCTTGTGTTCTTCTTATCTCTCTGACAACCGTTTAGCTGGCCGATTGTCTGTTGTGACAGATGACCTATCTGCGGCCGCGTACGCCGCCACTTCTTTTTAGGCCGGGATGGGAGCCGAGAATGGTGCGGCTGCATCCGGACGCCATTTACATATTCGGGCACTGACAAGGCCAGGTCGTGGCCGCGGCGCTGCGGTACCTTTGGAGCTTTCTCCGGCCGCCCCACCGCCCTCTCCGTCACGTCGGTCGACTCGCGGCACCCCACGGACGCCACCTGCCGCCCCGCGGCCTTCATCGCTCGGCCGCTCATTGGCTACTCGCTCCGTGCAATCCATCCAGTCGGGGTCTCAACCGACGTGCGTGGATGGCACACAAGTGGCCCCCGCGCGGCCTACTACCCATGATAGCGGTAGCTGCGCCGATGGTTCGGCCAATCGGCTGTCATGGATGTCGGTTTTTCTTCCCACGCCAAACTCCGAAAACGGGCGTCGTCGGATCCGCGCGAGCGGGAGGATCGGATTCCAGCTGGATCCCGACCCACATGCCGGTCGGCGGACAATGACGATGCCGGTGGCCCGATCGGTCAACGGAAAAAAGGTCGTCGGTGCGTCGCCGCTCGGCATAGCGCTGACGAACGCCAATCCATCCCGTAGCCTGGCGCTCCGGGCCGCCACAGAGTTTGCGTCCGGCGAAGGCGAGCGCCGAAAGTTGTGCTCGCAGACTCGGGCAGCTATGGAGCCGGCGAGTATCTACTTGGATGGCAACGAGTCCCGTCTCGCCGTCTGCCAGCGGTGCTGGGGGTCTCGCGCCTTCCTTTCGAGGGATACTACCAGCACGGTTGATTTTTCGAGCCCGGTGGCTGGGAGGGTCTGCCCTGTCGAGCTAACAACACGCCTAGTTAGCAGTGGGTTGTTTGTCTCTTGTGCAGAAATCGTCCTATGGTTTGCTATGGCGCGTCGCCTAAGAATGATCGGATCCGAGAAACGCTCACAGCAAGTCACAGCAACCTTGTACATAACTCCATCCTCTGTTAGCACTTTCCCGAACATGTGATTGGCTGTAGTTGCATGGTGACTCTAGATCTCTGCAACGCTGCAAGATCTGGCCGCATGTGAGGCCAGTGAACAGTTTTTTTATTCGACAGCTGACGGGTGCTGCGGCGGAGACAGGTTTTCCGGCTTGTTCAGATTTGCTGTGGGACGCTGTTTTCAGCTGTGCCTTGCTGTGATCAGCCGTCGTCGACATCTTCCGAGTCGGCTGCAGTCGTGGACCCGTGATATGCCAGGCTCTTGCCTCGTGTTTCATCTTCCCTGCTCAGGGATGCTGTGGGTTGCTGTGGAATCCCACAGCAGCTCATAGCATGCTTCAGAGGAAGTAATTTACTCAGGAGTCGCTCGTGCGGACGTCCGAGCACATTGATTGGTGCCACGTTGGCCAATGAATGGGCTCGCTTTGTTGCACCTGCCGTGCTGTGAAGCGGAGTCTTCGGGTCGCTCGTTGTCGTCCGTCCAACACCGTTTTCCCTCCCTACTGTCACCAGCCATCATCAGACATCCCCCAGAGGCCCCCTGAAGGGGACGCACACCCCCCCACCGTGAGAATATGGGCGCATGACACTGCTGCAGAAGGCGTTTCCGAGTCGGAAGTCTCTGCAGTGCCTGCCGCGCGCCGTCTCGCTCATTCCCAAGCGCCCACTTTGCCTCCCCTCTCGGCACTTGGCACGTTCAGAGCCTCCCACCTCCCCCCTTCTTTGCCTGAAGCACGACTCGCTACACCACCTCTCTCCGTGGCCGGCTGGGCCGAAGTGCCTCCCCCGCCCCCTACGCGGTCGGCGACTGGACAGTCAGCGTAACGACCCCCCCCCCCCCCCCCCCCCCCCCCCCCCCCCCCCCCCCCCCCCCCCCCCCCCCCCCCCCCCCCCCCCCCCCCCCCCCCCCCCCCCCCCCCCCCCCCCCCCCCCCCCCCCCCCCCCCCCCCCCCC
>Ga0209093_1000276_pt1 | contig 26795 bp, 34 predicted proteins | sample SidtaG_4_FD_187450 | JGI IMG/M metagenome (GOLD analysis project Ga0209093, IMG submission 187450) | Marine algal microbial communities from Sidmouth, United Kingdom - Sidmouth_Male1 metaG (SPAdes) (version 2) | ecosystem: Host-associated > Algae > Red algae > Unclassified | place: Sidmouth...
GGCAGGGGCCACTAGAGGCCCGGGCCTGAGACCGTGGCCCGTTGGGTACCGGTCCCCCCATGGTAGCGCCAGGGGGTCGGGATTGTGCACGTCCTGCGTCTTGTTTCTGAGGGTATATGAGAGTATGCTTTGGGGTCATCGTGCGTGTTCGAATAAATCATCGTTGCGTTTGCGTTGCTTCCGTCGTTTTTGTGCGCTTCGCGCCCAGTGATCCCGGCGTTCGCGTTGTGACTCTGGCGTAGCGATCCGCATCCTGTGCTGGGTTTTCTGACGGGGTTATACCCCGTTGGCTTTGAGGGCAGGATCCACTACAGACCTGCCTACACCGGCGTTGCGGCCATTTTTAATTCCCCTCTCCCCGCCGCCATCGCCCCGCCGCCGCACCTCGACATCGCTTCATCTATACGCCGCCACATGCTGTCCGTCTGCCGCAGCGGTTTTATGCCGTCCGATGGACGCACGAGTCGCTCCACCCCACACACCGTTTCAACGGGGTCTCCGACCCCGTCTGCCGTGAACCCTCGCTGCCCCACCCCATGCTCCGCCTTGTCTGCTGCCGGACTTCCACGTCGTCCCGCTCCCTTCTCTTCGCCAGCGGCGGCTTGGCGCCTGCCCGGCCCCTCCCAAGCTCGGCTTGCGGCTGCCCCTCCCCTGCTTCCGCCTCGCGCGTGAGCCGGAGCGGCCTCTCCCCGCCATGGAGCACCACCACTCGGTCTTCGTAGTGAAGCGCGCTGTCGCTGATGGTCGCTTCGTGCGGCGGTCGGGGGGGGTGCAGCGACCTGAGCGCGCTGCGGCCGCGCGGCGTGCTGTTCTTCTCGCTGTCGATATTGCGGCCGTCGTGGTGCCCCGCGCGGCAGCGGCCGCTTGCGTGACGCCTCCGCGTGTGCATGCCTGTGAGCACGCTTGAGCATGAGCTCGGGCCTGGACCACGTGCAGGAGAGTGATATTCGGTTGCTTCTCCGTATGACTGGGGAGCGTTTTAGGGCGTTGCACTCGGCCGTTGAGCACCGCTCTGTTGGGGACGGGATAATGGCAGCACTGTCAAGCGGCGTCCCCATCCCAGCGGACTGCCGACTTGCACTCGGGTTCAGCATGCTCGCCGGAGCTTCCAACGTCGATTCCATGCTTGTGTTTGGGGTGAGCCGGTGCACGGTGTGCACGATTTTTTTCGTCAGGTATGACCGATATTCTCCACGTCTGTGGGTGGTCCGCAGGTGGCCGGGGCAGTGAGAGACATCAGCACGTTGGGTCCTTCACGGTTACCTGTCGTCATCTCGGGACTACACGGCCTTCCTCTTGTTGCACGGCATCACGCTAACCTCGCAATCGCGACGCCCATTTCTGCTCGCTCCATGGCTGCCATTGTGTCGTTACTCATTTCGGCCGCGTGGTCCATCGGCTGCTTCCTTTCATTTTGAGATTTCTGTGGCTGTCTTTTTTTGCCGCAGATGTTGGGTGCGTTGGACGTTGACACGATTTTGAACAACTTTCATTTTCCTTCTACACCTGCAGAGTTGCCGCCCAGAGCGAGCTGTTCTTCGCGGGGTGGCCGCAAGCTGCTGCGCAAGTGCGTGTCGGCCATCGACGGCATCGCGCTCCGCATCCGCCGGCCACGTGTCTCCGAGGTACGCAACGCCTCATCATATTAGACACGTAAGGTCGTTTTTGCTATCAATGTGCAGGCTGCGGTTCGCGGGGACTACCGGGTCCACTTCCTGTCGACGGTGACCGCGGGCTCACGCCACGAGAGCACTCCCTTCTCCGCAAGCGGGCTGGCGGAGCTGCTGGCCCGCGACGATGGGCTGCCTCGTGGGTACTGGGTCGCGGTCGACGATGCGTGCATTGCTGGCGAGCGTTTGCTTAGGCCCTGGCAGGGCAACAACCTCCCGTGTGACAAGGAATCGTACAACTACTATCGCAGCTCCTCGCGCACTTTCGTTGAGCAGGTGTTTGGGCAGGTTGTTGGTCGGTGGGGCATCTTGTGGCGCTCCGTTCGCTTCTCTGTGTGTCGGGCTTCTCTTATTTTACGTGTATGCGTGCGCTTGCACAAAGTTTTATTGGGATGAGCAGCCCCCTGCCGGATGCCCTACTCCCTGAGGATGGTGCCGGTGGGACTGGATAGGTCATGATGCAGGACCGATGCAACCTGGACGACCACTTTCGTCAGCGTAGACGAGACAGAGAGCCTTTCCTTCTTCGAGCCACACTCACGCGCCGACAGAGGGAGCAGCACTGCCGCCGCCCAGCCTGACCGGTTGCTGCTCTAGCTCATGAACACGATCACCTGACTTTGTGCACTGGCCCATCTTCACACTTGAAACTGTTCCAGCGAAAGATTTCGCGCGGTACGAGGACAGCGGCATCCACACCGGTTGCTACCCGCGGCCTTCGACACAGTCGGGACCACTGCCTACGGAGCATTGCTCACCAACGCCGGCGCCCCCGGGACCATTCCCAGTCCGTGACCAGTGTTAGACTGTCGTTCGCTACCATGGTCCCAACTAGCGTCGTCATGGACATCAAAGCCTAGAGAATCTGTGAGATAGAAGGCGAGGGGAGCATCAAGGCAATACTGACGGTTGCGGTGGCCCCAGTCGACCTGAAGTGCCGTTCTCATGCACACATTACGAGCTTTGCGGCGGCCCCCACCCGCCCCGGTGTGGCAGCAGCTGTGTGGCGGGCTGTATGTGGTGCCGCCGTCGGAAGGAAGTGTACCGCCGCGCATGGGGCTGTACCAGGATGAGGGTTTTGTGTTCTTGCGCTGCTGACGCCCCGGAAGGACAGCGAGCACGCCAGGCAAGAACAAGAAGTTCTATTGCACACAAGCATGATTGTTTCACGGGATTCTACATGAGCACACAAGCCACCATCCCATCCTAACAGTCCTCCCTCCTCACGGAAACGTACCACAAGGTGAAGCGCTACTCCGTATCCATCCGCTTCTGGAGCTGCTGCTGAAAATGAACGCGTATGGAAATGGCGAGCACGTCGCTGGCGTCCACGACCGCGTCGCGAGCGGCCATTAGCTGCTTCCAGATGGCACCAACTGCTTCGGCGTTGTCAAACGCAGACGCTTCGCTGTGACCCGCAACGTCGCCGCCAGCTGGGCCAGCCGAGTCTCCCAAGGAGATAAGCGCCGCTGTCATGTTGTCCATGCCCCCAATGACGACCTCGGAATGACGGAACCGCTCGCGCAAGGGGCGGGGAGCTGAGCCCGGGTGCCCCGGACCGCGGCCGACCGCGGCGCTTCCAGGCGAACCAACCTTTGCCTGGGCCGCTTGTGGCAACGATCGGAGCACGAAACCAACAGATGGGTTGTCAAATATGAGGCAGTGCAAGTACAGGGGTTGATGGTTGCCGTTTGTGGATTCCTCGGAATTGCCCCCTTCCATATGGCCGCTTCGCGTGTAGTTGGAGTACGCCCTTGTGTTGTTAGACCGCAAGGCTCGGCAGATGGTCTCCAGCCTGGATGCTTTCCGGCTGCACGTGAAGAGGGTCGGTTCTATTCCCCATAAGTCAGACGCGAGTACACCGTCGATCGGCGTTGCGCGCGCAGGTTTGTGCTCAAGATTGTTGAAGGCGGGAGAAAGGACGGCGTCCCAGAGGCTTTGATGCGGCTTGGCGCGCTCCGCGTGCAACAGGGGCTGGTTATCCGCCTCGATGGCGTCGAAGTGAAGGGGAAAGGTCGCGACGTGCGCCAAGCGGGCCATGGCATTGGCACTAAAGGGCGGGCTGCAGCTAATTGCCAGCGGGGCAGGGGCCGCAGATGCTGGAGAGCCGCCAGCACCTAAGCGGCCGCTGGCCGGAGAGAGCACGAGCGCCGAGGCCGAGGCACCTGTAAGAGGCTGTGCGCCAAACTTGGGTGTCGCGGGAGCCGCTAAGTTGGCATCGTCCATCAGAGCTCCCGGCTGCTCATCGTAGAGGTTCTGATCCTCCATTCAAACCGCCGCAATGGCGCGCTTCTCTGCCATTTTGTCGTGCATCCGGCCCTTGACGCGTGCCACGCGCAGCACAGTGCGTAGCTCGGTCGCTGACAGCTTTTGGAGCAACGCAGCCGCCATATCGTGGGCGAAGGGGCCCCGAGAAGGAGCGGAGCTGACTGCAGCGGGCGCCACGCACGCAAGCGTTGCCGTCACTGGCGTGACAGGCACGGCAGCTGGCGTGTCCTCGTGCTGGGACGCCATTCTGAAGCCGTTGACGCCCTCATCGGCTGCCATGAGGATCGCGGCAAAGGAAGGCTCGGAAGAATGGGTGGCAAGAGAGGTGTCGAGAGCCATAGCTTGATGGCTCGCCCACAACAGAACGTCCGGGGGAATGGACAGCACGACGATGACGGTTAATATGGGTGGGATCGGGGACCTGTCGGGTGGGTGTGTCGCTGACGACCGGTGTTCAAGCCACGTCCGAGTCGCGGCGGATCCTTCATCTTTCCTGATCCATCCCCGGCGTCCGCAGTGGCCCACTCTTCTTAACTCGGGCGCGGACCGCAGCGGCTTTCACGAGCGCCCTCGCCTTTGGGCTGTTGGTGCTCCCAGTGGAGCGTGATGCTCTCTCGCGGGGCCCCCAGGAGAGCTCAAAGGGCCCGAACGAGTTCTCCGAAGGCGCTCCCCCCCTTTCCCCTGCTGCCTGAGCCCACGCGATGGGTGACTCTGATTTCACGCATGACATGTTCACGGCTGTGAGCCCCTAGAGCTGCCTGGAAGGCGCCGCAGCCACGGCTGTGGGCGTGTCGTGGCTCCAGCGTTCCCCCTCCGAGTGCAAGCTACACAGCCGTGGAAACGCTTTTGCCCCCGAGGAGCGCCGAGTGGCGCGTGCCCCCCTTTCCCAGTTCGCCTTGGAGCGGTGGCTTTCGCGCACGTGGCGCCCTCCGTGACGCGTGTCCCGCAGCCCCTGATGCCCCCTCTGGCTGACGCGTGGGACATCGACGCAGCGAGAGCTACACGGCTGCAGCGAGTAGGCGTCTCTCGAGAACCGACGGGTCGCCCATCTCTTGATCCGAGTGGTGCAGTCGTGAGGAGCCTTCTCGTCCAATCATTCCTGCGAGAGCCAAAAGATGCAAATGGCATATTCCTGTTCAAACACGTTCACCTGCGCAAGATATAAAAAACATCTCGCGCACGTGAACGTGTTCGGCGTGGCTGCGCCGAATGAGACTGTTTCGGCTCGAGAGTCCTTTGTGTGCCGGATCGCATGTTCGGCCGGATTGGGTCTAAAAGTGTCAGCGTGATTGGGGTGTAATTGGAGCGAAGCGCTCCCATTGGCTAGCACGTGTCTGCGCACACCGTGCACGCGCCGTGTAGACTGGGCCTCAAGGGGCGACCTTAGGGCGTGCTTGATTTCTACCGAACTGAAAGTCCAATAATTCGCGGAGGATCTCGCATCAGACAGGTGTAGGTCAATGGATTTCGTGTGGGACACCCATCTTGAGAAATGGAAGAATACTTGCATGACATGGGCACGATGTCCACGTTGTGTGCATCATGCGGACGCCCAGACGGCATGGCCACTTCTGATGGTGTGCGTTCCATGCAACGAGCCACGCTCACTACGTCAGCAAAGAGAGCTCATGCTGTGCCTTCAGTGATGCAGAACCCGCGCGTCATAGACCCATGGGGCTGTCTCATGGTCATACTCCTTCAGAACAGAGGCCAGTAGAAACCAGGTGCAGCCGCCGCGCCCGTCTGGCAAGACGGCCGCAGCAAAACACTGATGTGGTTACTGGATTTCATGACACGATCGAAAAGGGGAGCTATGAGTCGATCTGTGGGGGAACTACTTCGGGCGTGATGGGCGTGCTGATCAAAAAAAGGTCGTGTGTTGGCGTTAAATACCATGGGGATGGAGGGGTCCAGGAAACCCAAATCGCTTTTCAGCGCTTGCAACGCGTCTCGTGAAGGGGGTGCCTGCCCGCACGCAATCTGGCGGATCGGTCCATTGCTGACGGATCCTCGGGTGACTAAGAACAACGACCGCACATAATCAAACGCTCGGATCCATCGACCGCAGCACTAAGCCACATCAAATGAAGCGTTAATATCAATGACCGGATTTAGCACATCGTACTTGCAGTGCAATTAAAGCCAGTTTGTTCCAACTTGTTCTGCCAAAATGATCCTGAGATTTTGCAATCACGGACTTTTCGCGCACGGGCCAAGTCAGGATAGAGCACCAAGTGTCAGGACGCAAGGACAACAAGACGCATGGGCGACGGCCGTGACAAGCCCAGCCGGCACGCCTGACCCCATCGAGCATGCGTGCCTCGCGACCGCCAGTGGGCTTGTCTGGGCTCGTTGGGAGGGGCGCCACCTGCAACGAGAGGTGGAAGGGTCGCCATGGCGACAGCGGTGTTGCAGGACCGTGCTCGCAGACAGCAAGCCAACTTCTCAGCCAAAGTAAAATCGCCCAGCCAATTGAGCACGCACGTGATGTCAATCAGCTAGAAAATGCAGAACCTCGCAAAAGGTGTGCAATTATAAAACAGAGAAAAAGTAAGTAACAATCTTGAACAGTTCTTTGACAATCTGCACCTCCTGATCGAGATGGCAACAGAAGAGGCTTGTAAGGATAATTCGGAGAAAATAGAGTATGCGATTTGGTGCCTCATCTTGGGTTGGCTAGAACACCGTGGGTTCTTCGTATCTCATGCGAAACCTGTAGGGCGGGACATGAAGCAGCATTCTCCTTGTGTTCGTCAACGAAGCTGTCTGACTGCTCTAAAACGTTTTGCATGTCCGTCTCCCTTCTGACCCATTGACTCTCGTGGTGGCCTCGGTCACGGCTGTGTGGGCGTTCTGCGACCTGTCCTCTGGTGGGGAAGGTCTCACTGACAAGAACCTTGTGATTTGCACGCGAAGGCCATCAACATGTCGTCGGCGTGGATGATAACAGCTGCAAGTCCCGCCAGGGCAGGAGGTTCGAGTCCCTCTGATTGAGCCCATCAGACTGGCCATCCACGAAACCTGTCGTCAAATGTACGGAACACGCATCACAAAGCAACAGTGCGGGTCAGGTGCATGACTGGTCAAGTGTATCAGGTGGGCGCCACGGTCCCCAGCGACGCCCACTTCGCCCGTCCATGTGTGCCTCTGCGCTCCTCGTCCTTGCTTGACGCGGTGCGTGACACCACACTCTCCCTGGCCCCGCGACACAATCTGCGTACCCGGGTGGCCGAGATGACCCTCTGCTTCAGTGTAAGGGGCATCTGGGACAGCGGTCTCGCTGCACGTCGGAGAAGCCGTTTACCAAAGGCAACCGGTGTCATCGTCGGGCGCGGTCTCAGCGTGCCCCCAGCACTCCTCCCACATCAAAAAGACCGGAAAGGTGACGTACAAAGGCCAGACGTGAGGCCCACCTGTGATCTGCAGCGCTATCACAAGTGAATAAAGTGTGGTGTGGGAAGGGAGCAGATAAGAGGCGCGGGGGCGCTAGGCTGCTCTGGGGCTGCTGAATATTGGACAAGGCAAACGTCGCGCACCTCAAAAAGATCGTGAGACGTATCTGACCACGAGTGGATGACGAGCACGCCTTGGTGCCGCAGTGCGTCACTAGGCGACAGCGGCCTGCAGCAGGCACATTGACTGAGTCAGTGTACACATCGTCCCAGAGCTCTTGTGGCGGAGCAAATCCACCGACAGTCTGCCGAAATGGTGTACCCCACACTTTGAGGACGGGCTCCAGTGGCATTGTGATCACTATTCAAGAAAACCACGGCGTGATGCGCTGTCAAAATAAAACTGGTTTCCAAGGATCTCAAAGCAGCGCAGGGCGCAGGTACGCACCGATCTCCGCTAACAGGCAACCCAGGACGCTCTTTGGGCTCCAGTCAGGCGGCTTTGATGCCTTTGCGAGAGCAGGGCCTGACTCATTGCGCGGCTCTCGGCAATCAATGGTCGTAGACTGGCGAGCTCGTGCTACTCTCGTCCAGCTGTCGTGGTCACCCCGAATTGCGAAAGTCAGTGGCCGGGAGCACCTGCTGGCAGCGCTGTCTCAACGGCTTTTTTCTACAGCCTGCTGTAGAATCAGGGCTCGCTGCTCGCGTTCTGTCTGGGGGGTAGTTAGGAGGCACACCCTGCTGAACCTCCAACTGCACGGCGGGGACTCTCTTTCAATTCCGGGCAAACTCTGAGGAGCAGTATACTTTGACGGCCACGAGAGCTCACAGGGCTAGCCACGATCTGCGGATGCTCTTGGGCGCGATGACACACGCCGGGATGACCGAAGAGTCGCGACCGGGCCCGATATCGGCTGCTTTCTCTGCATGCGGACAGTCGCAGGTGCTCTCTCGCACCTGTAGTCTCAGCGTTGCTGGAGTCCCCCGTATTCGTAGCGGTGCGCGTCGCAGCACTTATTTTGTCGCTGCGGGTCAGTTTTTGATCTAAAAACGCGCCGGAGGGCGGACAGGAGCCGGCAGCGTCATCCAGATGAGAGGGTGGCAAGTCTCCTGCGCGAAAGCCAGACTCACATGCGAGGGCCGCGCTTACTGATAAAAGAACAGGGGGGTAATCGGCGCCTCAACACGTGCAGAGAACACAGAGCGAAGCGGGACAGGGAGGCAACCCCAGATTGTAAGTTGCTCTTAGTAATGGCGCCTACTACAGCATTGGACATGTGTGTGTCGCCGGCCTCGGCTGTGGGCTCCTCTCTCGGTAGGAAGGCGTTGCTCAGTCGGAGCACTCAGCAGTGCTACGAATGATTGAAGAACTGAATGCTTTCAATTCACGGGAGTGTGGCACGCATGTACACACCGGAGACAGGCATGGTATTTCCCATCTGAGCGTAGTTTACACCTGCAAAAACAGTGATGTACGTCGTGGCTGTTCCGGCCGACGAGTCTGCTTCTGCGGGCCCCCCAAATGAGGTGCATATTGACAGCCATCAGTGGAGTCCTTCGCGACCAAGCCGCACGCCCCGGGTCGACCAACTGCACGCTGCGTCGAAGATGTGAGCATGCAGTGTCACTACGACCAGCAGAACTACCGGGAGTTGCTGCTCTCCCTGTGTGTTCGGTGATGTCCTAACATCTTGTGGCGCAGCCGTGGAGATATAAACTACGATATGCCCTGCGCACACGCCGCAGCGGTACGCACTGTCCCTGAATGGCGTCCGTGGTGAGGTCCTCCGCCAGACGACCCCCTGAAGCTCCAGTGGTCCCACAGGCTACAGAAATAGGTCCTAGCCCCTCTGGTACGCCTTCTTTCACTCATCGGGCCGCCTTATCTCCAAGCAGCATAATTCCAGTCGGGCGCCCGGCCGCAGACGGCGGCCAGCTGTGAATGCCTCTCGGGCACGGCCAGGAACTTAAGAGTCGCAGTGTGAGGTCACCGCGCCCCGGAGAGGATAAGTGAAACAGACTTGCCGTGTTCTGCAGTCAGCTGCGGCGAGAGAATTGCCGTCACAAAATCCGACGGCGGTTGACGCCGCTGCTCCGCGCTTCGTGTGAATGGCCGGCGGAACAGCCGCTTGCCCCTTCTTTCGCGTCCAGCGACCGAAGCCGCGCCGCCGCGACCGTGAGCGCGGCATCGAAGCCCTCCGCCGACGTCCCGGCGGCCTCTGCGGGCGCTGGCGGTGCGCCTGGCCGCCGCGCTCGCCGGCGCGGTGGCGCTGTTCGCATCTACATGGCTGCCGCCTCGAGGGCGTACGCGGAAACCTTGGTGGGCTCTGTTGTTGTCGTGTCGTGCGAGGCACCAATTGTGACGGGGTGTACGTTCACTGCGTAAAGACGCGTTTCTGACTGATGGGGGGATGACTGCTGCGGCGGATGTCTTGCGCAAGATATGGCGTAGAGTGGCACACGCACATGGGGTGACGGTTTTGGAACGTGGCGGATGGCCATTGAGGCGACGTCCCGTCTCTTGAATGCACTTCGCCCATGAAGCTACACTTCGTGGTTCCGTGATCAACACTGGGCCGCCCAGGCGCGGCATTCGGTGCAGTCCCGCAGGACCTCGTCGCCGGTTGCGCCACAGTTCGCGCGCGAAGCGGACAGCGCCTTCAAAGCCTCTTTGGAATACACCATGACGGTGGCAAACGGCGGCTGCGAGACTGCTACTGGCGCGCGCCATCTGCGTCGCTGGCAAGAAAAGGACGCTTGTTGGGGCTTCTAAGGAAAAGAGGCTGCGCGACGCCGCCGAGGAAGCAGCGGTTCTTGGGCGCACAGAGAGTGGTGAAGAGTGCGGCAGGGACAGATGGGGGGCGGCGTGCCACCCGAGCGCGCTTTGTCAGCGGTGCTACGGCAGCGCGAACACGCAAGAAAGCCGCTGCCGCGCTGGCGCAGGTGGCTATTGCCGCCGCCACCGCCGCGTGCCCGGGCTCAGGTACAGGCCGCCGATATCGTCAGAGGAAATGGTTCCGCCTCTATCGCTGCTGCACCCTCGGTGCAAAGCTGGAGCTGCGATTGCGTTCACACTGTGCGTTCGGAAAGCCTTTTCGGCCACACGGGGTACGGCTCCTGTGTTACAGTCAAAAAACGTTGCAGTGACGCTCTCGGAGGCTGTGCTGCACAAGTCGTCATGTGATGCGGCGCTCAGAACCCGCTAGCACGTGGGAGCCTCGTGGCCGTCTGTGGCGGCCCTACTGTCCTGTTCTCCTGCCCCCCCGTCTCCGGGATCCCCCCGTTCGAACCAAGAACCGAGAATAAGTGGAGATGGCGGCTGCTCTATCGGCGCTTGAATGTCCGCCGCTGTTTCGGCTGCAATCATGACAGCGCCACTGCTGCAGTGGAGCCCGATGCTTTCGGGTGACCCACCCGCAGGCTATTCGTTGCTATTGGCGTGATTGTTCGTGCGAGCTCATGAGGTGGGGAAATCGTATGCAGTAGAATGACAGAGTCGGATGCGCCGACGTGGATGCTCTCTACAGACTAGATAAAAGCTGTTCTGGAACACTGAGTCAAAAGAGAATGAAGATGCACCACCATTGAGACCCGCATTCGCCATCAAAGCAGGGATACATGCAAGCGCGAGCCCCAACCTACTCGTGTGCTGGCAGTGAGGCCTCATGGAAAGCGTGAGCTGCGCTGATGACAGCATGAATGTATGCGAGGTGCACATGAGACACGCCACCACAGCTGCTAGGCACCTGAGAGCCAGACCCCTCATTGAGCATAGCAGCAAACCATGGCTCCAGCAGACTCGTGCTCGCGGGCAGGGGAGCCTTTGACCAAGCCAATATCGAAGTGAGTGAGGTTGGATGGGAAGAGCCCGTCGCTACGAAAGAAAATGGCAACGACCTCCATCGCCGCTTCAGGTTCCATCTTAATGCTCCACTTGTCGAGGGCGGAGAGCCACGCCGTGGCCGCGACGTAAGCCGAACACACGCGCTGCCGCTTGGTCGGCCGACCCTCCAGTACCAGATGCTCGGAATGATGGAGGGCATGGTCCATGCCATTGGCCGCGGTCGAGGTCTCCTTCTTTCCCATCGACGCCGCCGCCGAGCCGCCCCCCTCTGGCGACCAAATAGGTGCGTCGCCGGCCGATGCCGCCGCCGTCGCGCCCTTAGTTGCCTCTGCGGTCGTTGTATTGGGCTTCGACGCTGCCGCCAAGCCGCCCACGGCCACCGCCGCCTGAGGCGCCGTATAGGCCTTCGCGTCCGCGATCGCGCCCGTGGTCGACGCCATGGTCGCGGTCTTGGCGTTTGGCGCCACGGACGAGCCACCCATCGCCTGCGCCGGATTTTGCGCCATTCCGGTCGACCCGACCGCGGTCCAGACCTTCGTCGCCGCCGTGGTTGCTGCTTTCGCGCTTGACGCCGTAGACCCGGCTCCCACCGCCGGCGCCGGATCTGACGCCTCGCCGGCCGACACGGCCGCCGTCCCGCCCTTGGTCGCCGCGGTGGTCGCCGTCATCGTGGTTGACGCCATAGACCCGGCGCCCACTGCCGGCGCCGGCTTTGACGCCTCGCCGACTGACGCGGCCGCCGTCCCGCCCGTGGTCGCCGCCGTGGTCGCTGTCTGCGAGATTGGCGCCTAAGACCCGCCATCCACCGCCGGCGCCGACTTTGGCGCCTCGACGGCCGATGCGCCCTCGGTTGGCAGTTCGGCAGCGGCCTCGTGCCGGCCTTGGGCACAGCCGCGGACATCTCTCCAGCGGTGGCACTCCACAAGGATGTTTCCGAGGGCCCTCAGTTCAGGACACGTTTTCAGGACAAATGCAGCCGACCAAGCAGCCCCACCTTCTGCGCCCAGATGTAGCAATGCAGGACGTTCTTAGGCCGTGCAGGCGAGAAAAGAATGAGAAAAGGACAACGCGAATAGACCTCATTCGTGCCTGTCGTTCTGTTGCGTAACGATGGGCGTGACAGCGGAGATGCACGAGTGCATCCAGCGTCGCGGAGGCACAAGATCCTCGCCCGTGCGAAGCCCGCGTCGGATGCTCTCAGCACGCAACCAACCCAGGAGCGTCGACCGCACACGCGAGACGACAGGCACGCCGCGGAGCGAGTCGAAGAAAGCCAAGGTAGCAATAGACTTACCAGTGTGAACCGCGCCACCCGCGCTCATTGAAAACCATCTCTTCAGACGGGGCGCACCGGACAAACCTCCAATCCACCAGTGCCCACCCTCGCGAGAAAAAACACCCGCGTGGAGAACGCAAAAACATTGAAGCGCTTAGTCATGGCGGCCACCCTGGGCGGTCCGCCAGACCGCAACGAGCGAAAAAACGCGCTGTAAAACACCAAGTATTCTCTCCGTTCTGCACCACAGAGCTGCGCCTGCCATATATACCTAGCATGGGCGTCGTTCACACCAGCACAAGTGTATGACTCGTCGGCCAAGCTCAAAATGGCGTCATGCGTGACGTTGATTCAGCCCGACGGTCCACCGAAGTACGTGAAGACGACATCTCCGCTGCGTCTGCTCCGGGGAGTTGGCTCGGCATCGGCGTCCACTACGTCGCCGACTCCGACTCGCCGGCTTCCTCGAGTTTGTAAGCTGGTCATGGCCCGCAATCGACGACGAAGCACTTCAGAAAGGAGGAAGCGGTCCGGGGCTAAGGCAAAGGCGGGCCCGCGACTCTGGGCAGATAGCCAGCGAGGCCAAGACACTGCGCGGAGGTCCCCAAGACTGAGGCCGTCTGATTGCCACAAGCCCTCCCGCACAATTCGAGAGTGCCATCGAATTCAACAAGATAAATACAATTGCATACACATATTGAAATGGACTCTTTCACCAGGCTGTCCTCCACTATAAAAGAAGTACAGAATGTAACTTATAGTGCAATTGCTATCTTCATTATGTAGATGACCACAATACAATGAGAGAAGCACATATTGTCTACATTTGTCACACAATTAGGGAGGTTACTGTCGCGATGCGGTCCTCACAAGGCCATCGGCAACAGAAGTCGTAGCAATTAACGTAGGGATGTGCAAGCGGACGAGACCTTCGCGTTGCTGTCTTATCTTGTCTGGCGACATAGACGATGCCTGAGCATCTTAAACGACGACAAATGCGCTAGATTTCGGCCACCATAGCCAGCGCCTGCCGGCCAGACATTCTTGCTGTTTATTCTTCTTTTGTGACATAGTCGTGGATTGAGCATGCTGTCCGAACATTCGTATCCTGTACGTTGGGTACCATAACCAGAGCATGCCCGACAGACTTTCTTGTTGCTTGTTTCACTTGTTTGGTGACACAGACGATGCCTGAGTGACATAGACGATGCCTGAGCATCTTACACGACGACACATGCGCCAGATGTCGGCCACCATAGCCAGCGCCTGCCGGCCAGACATTCCTGCTGCTTTGTCCTCTTTGGTGACATAGACGTGGATTGAGCATGCTGTCTGAAGGTTCGTATCCTGTATGTTGGGTACCATAACCAGAGCCTGCCCGACAGACTTTGCTGTTGCTTGTTTCACTTGTTTGGTGACGTGGACGATGCCTGAGCATCCTACATGAAGATTTTTGTGCCAGAATTTGGCTACCGTAGCCAGCGCCTGCCGGCCAGATATTCTTGGTGTTCGGTCTTCCTTGGTCACATAGACGTGGCTTCAGCCTTCTGCATGACGATTCTTGTGCCATAAGTTGGCTGCGGTCTCCAGGGCCCGCCGGACAGACTTTCTTGTTGCTTGTTTCACTTGTTTGGTTACATAGACGATGCCTGAGCAAGCTACATGGCGATTCTTGTGCCAGAATTTGGATACCATAGCCAGCGCCTGCCGGCCAAATCTTCTTGGTGTTCTGTTGGCTCTGGTGATATAGATGTGGCTTGAGAATCCTGTATGAAGGTTCTTGTGCTACCTGCTAGCTACTATAGCCCGTGTCTGCGGGCGGGCATGATGCAGTTCCAGCTCGTTTGTGCCCGTCCAAGACACGTTGTGTCACATTCCTAAATGTCTACATTTGTCGCCAGTGGGCAACTGTAGGCACTTCAAACCGCTTTGCATGAGCAATCCTACTTAGATGCGTACGGGACTTTGACATCCTGCTGAGCAAATGTGTGAAGAAGATGAGCTAATAGTGCTACCTTATAATGTGTTTCCTGACGAGATGTGGTGATTCCTGAGGAGGTTAATACTGTTTTATGTAGGTCCAGGAAGCGCTTCCTGGTAAAGTAGCACTCGCGCTTGTCATATTCCAGCTTTGTTGGCAATCCCACCGGTAGTCGTGCTGTGCGTGGTGTCGATGGCGATCGACCCGTCCATTCTTCGTCACTGAGGCCGGTCGCGCGGCAATCTGATCGCCACGCTCGCTGACAGTCTGTCACGATGGGTGAATTAGCAATCCGTCGATCGTAATAGGGAGTGAGACTTACCCTTAGATCATCGTGGACTTTGTGTTGCGTTTCCTCTGAATCAAGTACGGCTTCCGGACGAGGATACCGTGATTTAGGGCGTCACGCCCTCACGCCGGCCAAACTTGCTCGTCCTCATCAACCCTACTACCAGCTATAGTCAGTGCCCTCTTTTACGATGGGGTGGCGCACCTTGTAGCCCACCTTAAAGTTTTCAGCAGATTAGGCAATCTGGTCTAAGATGATCACCATCTGAGGCCCATGGAACGCTCGATCGCGAACTTCTACAGAAAGTGGGGATATAGCATTTCTGAGGACAAGTAGTGGCGTCCGGATTGCTTCACACGGGGCCCTGATGGGGGACAGGCGACCCTTATCAACGCTACTTGACACGAGGGATTACTCGATCGCGAACCTCCACATGTATGATCGCTGCAACTGCTTGCAAGTGCGGAGGGCCCCGCTCTGGAGCGATCGAGTTGCGCTCAGCTAAAAGATGGGCTTCTTAAAAGCGGGAGACATATAAGTGCGCAATGACTGTACTCCCTTTGTGTACAAGAAGCCGGCGGACCGGTTGCTCCTGTCAATCTCTGGGTTGTACCAGTAGAAGCGCGAGATCGTCCCTGACGCGCTTCAATATTTTGCAAGGCGCTACTCTCTCTGGGAGGCGTCGGCGTCGTCCTCTTCTGCAGCTCCTTTGAGCAACACGTCACACGATGAAGGGTTCTTCAACGGCTTTCCTTGTCGGCGTCAGTTGGTGACAGTAGACGGCGTCGTGACAGTCTTTGACCCAGCATACAACGGCATGCTGTCAATTGCCAAACAGTTGTCTTACGTCATCCCTGGTCTACCCGTCGTCTTAAAGGTACGAATCAAGGTCTCGCACGATATTGGAGCTGAGGGCAGTGCCAACAGTACGAGTACGAACGCTTAAAATATTCCCAAATGACTTGCGCGTGGCGGCCGCTGATTGGGTCCGTTTGGCGTCCCGTTAGCGCCGCTGAAACGAGCGTGGACTTACGCCCGAGGGGGGGCTACAGTGGGCAACTGTTGAAGATATATGCGGACAGGAACCAGACAGTCTCCGGCGTGACGTGATCTGGTGTGTGTGCCAAAGTCAACAATAGCGCTGGAGTACACGTCATCGTGGGCTACCCAGACGCGAATGCGGGCGAGCAACGGGTTGGGGTGCGATTGTCGCTGCGATCGTCGTCGATCATTTTTCCAAGAAAGACACGTAGCCTTTTCGAAGGGCCGTTTCAGTTGCTATACAGCTGTCTCGCTCCAAATCTGGTCTCAGTCGGCCCCAATCGGCGTGCCACGACAGCTTCACAGGGCCCGAATATTGTGTGCGGCGCCTCATTTGGGGCCTCAAGTCGGGGCTGACGAGTTCTCGACGCGAGCTCGGCACCAGTGACGAGTGCTCGCCACGACAGGGCCTCTACGTAGCAGCCTGTGCGAGGGACGCGCCGACGGATGTCACCGTCCGGTTGCATGTGGGCGTCTTCTGAGGTCAGATTGCGGTGCGCCGCCACAGTCGCTGTCAGGCCTGACGCGGGTGTGCGCTCCACCTGGAGCTGCCGAGGTGGGCTCGAGACGTGTTACGGTGCGCAGGCGCTACGCACTCACGAGGCCAAGGGTGACAGCTTGTGTGATGGCGCGACTGCGCTTGCATGTCAGACAGCCAATAGGAATCGTCAAATGCCACGTGTTCGGACGTAGAGCGCGGATATCCGTTGCCCAGATTCTCGTGGACGGGCGCCGGATTTTCGGCTGTGTGGTGGATTGTCGGGCGTCGCTCTGTGTGAAAACGAGGGAGTCAGCGGCTCTGAGCTCGCGCTGAAACCGCACCGCTCGCACGCCAGGAGGCACCATATCTTCTGCGTTGCGCTCCCTAGCCGCGCGATTGCTCAGCCCTGATCTGCCGCTGCACACCGGCGCCGCCCACGTCCGTACCCCCTCACCCGTCAACCGCAGGCGCACAACAAACGCCGCGCTGTGGCGACCGGGTTCTCCCTCACCACGCTGCACCCCCTGGACCGCATTGTTGAGTACCATGCAGCGTTCATTGGCACAAAGGGAGGGCCGCAAGGTCATTTCCCCTATCTCCGACGAGCAGCTGAAGTTTATTGTGCACACTTGCGCGGTCGCGACTCGCACCTGTGCGGACGCTGCTGCTGCATCCGCTCTGTCGCGAAACGCCAAAGTCGAGGAGAAGACGGCGCTCGAGCGGCGCAAGGACCAGGAGGACGCCATGGGGGCCTGTCGGGATGCTGGGCGACAGAACGTAGCGGCTTTGAAGCGCGCTGCCGCGGTCGGTTTCGTATCCGGCACCCCCGCAGCTTCTACGATAGAAGCGACCGAAGACAACAACCACACGGCGGCCGCCGACGAAGCAGGCTTGACATCCGCCGGCGCCAAGGTCGCGGCGGCGGCCGCCGTCCAAGAGGACGTGGCGGCCTCGCGGTGACCCGCCGCGAGGCGCCCCGGTTCGGGTCGTCGGGGCTGTGGACGCCCTGACTCAAGTCGTCGTGGCACGGAACGAGTCGACCTGACCAGAGGCCCCGGACGGACCGACTCCCGGTGTGGGCGACCACTCACGCCGCCGTTTCTGACAGAGTGATGGCACTCCCCGTCGCCAACCCAGGACGGTAGAGTACCCTTGCTGGAGGCGTGGCAAGGTGGGTCATTGGGATGTGGTGTGCCCAACTTTGGACGCGCACCCACGTGACTGATTGGCCATCGCCAGTCCCTTCTCCAATCTCGGTGCACCCTCGGGCTCCCGAGACACCCTCCGGATGGGGCGGCGGGTGGCGGTCGCCACCCTTAAGGACGAGTCCAGCTCAATCGGAGATGAGTCAACTCCGCTTGAGAAGGGGGAACCGCCGGTCGGTCCCTAGTACGTACCTGCTTCCTCTTCGGAGTCCGAGGGAGGAGACGGGTAACCACCGGTGCTGGGCCCTCTCCGCGACGACCGGTAGACCCAAACCGGGGCACGGATGCAGTGCCAGTACGCATCCAATCCCGACCCAAGGGGATCCGTCCTCGGGACGCGCCCCTTCCGAATGGGCGCGACGGCCGGAATGTGGTGGTCATCCTGACAGCGTCTATTCATCAGGTGGCCAGCCGCATCTGAATGGACGCGTGGCGTGAGTGAGCCGTCCGCGTGATTTTCGGCGCGGGTTCCGGCGTCTCTCTACTACGATAAGCGCTGCTCCCCCCGGAGATGAAGGTGGCGTCCGTAGACGCCGTGACCGCCCTGTTGTTTGACGTGAGTGGGGGACTCCTACTCATCACGGGCACCATGACTCCTAAGGTGCGGGTGGGAGCCTACACGACACCGGTCACGTGTGAAGGAGTGCGAGGCATGTCGGTCCCGCTACTTCTCGGGACCGACTACACCGCCGTCCGCGTCCCCAACATCTGCGGGCAAAAGCGATATATCCAGCTAAGAAATGGATGCAAGGTCCCCATGCTCCGTCGGGGTAAGACGGTGTCGTATGCCAAGGCAGACCACCCCGGCGGGGCTTGTTCCGCACGTGAGGCAGACGCCAAAGTGCGTCTGGCCCGAGAGGTGGTCCTGTTTCCGCGGTCCCGGGGGTACGTACCAGTGCAGACGCCTTTCCAAGGGAGTGGGGCCATTATCCAGCGCCACCAAGTATATGAACGCCGCCGAGTTCATGTTGCGACCAGCACCATGGACTGCACCGCCGACCAGACGTGGTGCGTGAAAGTGACCCACACGGGGAATACGAGTAAGCGTCGTCCCAAAGGTATTGTCTTGGGGCATATGTCGGCCTACTCCGGTACGGTGGCCGCCATATCCCGAGAGGAATGGGCTGCACGAAGTCTCAGTCCGGCCACCACGCCGGACGCGACGGACCCCGTGGAGGAGCCCCATGCTCATTCTTCGAACGTGCCCGAGGGGCTGCGGCCTCAAGTGCTCTCCTTACATGAGAAGCACGGGGCCCTGTGCAGCGGGCCCTTAGGCTCCATCAAGGCCACTCAGCACCGGATGGAGTCGAAGCCGGGCTCTCAGCCCGTCCGGCTCAACCCCTATCGGATGAGTCCCCGAACTGGGGAACTCATCAAGGCCGAAGTCGACCGAGTGCTCAAGCTCGAAGTCACCGAGCCCAGCCAAAGTGAATGGGATAACCCCGTGGTTCTCATCCCGAAACCCGAAGGGCGCCCCCGGTTCTGCATTGACCATCGGCAGTTGAACGAGCGCACAGTGCGCGACTCGTATCTTATACCCCGGATGGACGACTGTCTCGACTCCCTAGGGGATACCCAGTACTTGTGCACGTTGTACTGCATCGCAGGGTCCAGGAAAATCCCCACAGCCGAGGACGAATAATCCAAGACGGCGTTCACCTGCCTTTGTAGGACGTACCAGTCTACCCGTCTGCTCTTGGGCCTCTGCAATGCCCCTGCCAGTTTCCAGCAGGGGTTGTCAGGATATGCATTTTGGGCCGTAATAGAATACGGATACACGCCGATGCTTCGTATCTGATTACGGATAACTCCGTTAGCTCAGATCCGGATACGGATCTCTGCCTCCGAAACCGGATTATTACGTAGAGTATATCCGTATCCGGATACGATTATCGTATCCGATTATATTCCCACAAGTCCCACAGACAGCACAATTAGAGCCCGAGAAGGACGCCATCCAGACACTCTTCGAGTGCTAAATGGCCGTCAAGTGCGACTTGAAATTCGCAGTTGATTTGTGCTCCCGAACGGGCGCGGTCCGGGCGGTTCCCCGCGGTTTTTGTAAACGGACGTCAGAAGGACCATTCTGAATCTCGTGTCACACTCTGATGACAACGCATGCGGGCCGAGTCGCGTGATTGAACGGGTCCTTCCGGGTCGAGCGGGATCGCCGCTGGTCGCTGCAACATGTTTGCACACGAATCCCGCAATTGTTGGAACGCGAAAAGAGAGGTCGACTGCGTTTTACTAGAATTCTGCAGGCGCGAGAAGTTTTATAATCTTATATATCCCTGTATCCTGACTCTCATATCTGGGATACGGATGAGATATAATCTCGCAATTTTTGTCGGACAGGATAGATATAACCTTTCCTCTCTTTCTCATAATGCATTTAGGATATGCGTCCTCGGCGCGTATCCGAAGTGGATACGGATATATTGCATGGATATATTCCTCAGGGATATATCCATGACAACCCCTGGTTTCCAGCGGGCTATTGACATGATCCTGTCCGGAGTCAAGTGGCCGAATGTGCTCGTCTACCCAGACGATCTCATCGTCTTCTCCGCGGACGCCGAGTCCCACCTGTCCCATTTGGACACGGTCCTCAGCCAACTCGGGAAGCATGGGGTCACGCTCGAGGCTCAGAAGTCACACCTCTTTAGTAGCGAGGTGGAGTACCTCGGCCATGTAGTGCGGCCAGGGAGCTTGAGTGTTAACCAGAAAAACCTGAAAACCATCAAGAAGGCCGTCCTCCTCAAGACCCAAGCCCAGCTGAGACGTTTCTTGCGCATGTGCAATGTCTACCGCCGGTTCACGGTAGACTTCGCTAAGACCGCGAAGCCGCTGGATGACATGAACATCGTGAAGCTTCGGATGCGGTTTAGTCCCTCGACCCCGGAGGAGCGGGCCGCGTTCGAAAAGCTACGCGAAAAGCTATGCCACCCGCACATCCTTGCGATACGGCGCAAGGAGGGAAAGTACATCATTGATGTAGACGCTAGCTACGAGCAGCTGGGGTGCGGCATACGACAGTAGTCACCCGATGACAAGGACCTTCCGGTAGGTTTCTGCAGAAAGAGCCTACTCCCGGCGAAGAAGAACTGCACCGCTACCGAGATTGAGGGACTGGGCGTGGTGTGTGCTGACGGTTTACCGCGAGCGTATATCGAACGCACCAAATATTTCATCCGGTAAGACCATAAGGCAATGATGTGGATAATATCCACGACGGCCTGTACCAACAATAGACGTTATCGATGGCGCATCCTCCTCTCGGAAATCGAGTATGGTGTGAAGTACAAGCCCGGCCCCCGACACGCGGTGCCCGAAGCGCTGTCCCGCATCCCGAGTGAGGGGCCGGAAGAGCGACCAATCGCTCATGAGCTCCCCACAGTTGCGGTGACCACGCGGTCTGGGGCGGTACTCGACCCCCGGCTCCCAGAGAACTGTGAGACCGCCCGCATTCCTCTGGGCGAGCTATCCCAGAAGCAGGCAGACGACAAGTTCTGCCAGGAGGTCAAAGAGTTACTTCATACCTCCGAACCCTCCGTCTTTTACCAGAATGCAGATGGGTTACTCTGCCGAGAAGTTCATCGGGCCGGCTCCCAGCAGATATTGATACCCCGGTCTCTATTCAAGGACGTTGTACGGGCGGATCAGTCGTCCCCCTCAGCGGCACACCCCGGAGGGTCCCGGATGCACCAAACCCTGAGTGACCACTACTTTGGGCCCTCAATGGACGCCGACGTGTTCTTTTGGGTCGCGGCGTGCCCTACCTGTGCGAAGAGCCGTCTCATGGGAACGCAGAGGGCCGCACCCATGCAATTGCTCCACGCCAGGGAATCTTTCGCAGCCTTGGCCATTGACCTACTCGGCCCACTACCACGGACCTTCGAAGGATATGAGTGTATTGTAGTGATTCTTGACCGCTTCACTTTGGTCACGCGGGCCGTTTCTCTGAAGGAAATCTCGGCTCTGGATGTCCTCAGTGCCTTTCTGTACGGATGGGTTGCACGTTACGGGATGCCCGACTCGGCTCTGTCGGACGAAGGACCCCAATTCGCCGCCGTACTCTGGAAAGGTGTGCACAAGACACTAGGTATCGATGCCAACCATGCAACGCCTTACGATCCGCAAACTATTGGGCAAGTCGAAAGGTTCAAGAAAACACTATTTCAACAACTACGACACTACATAAGTGACCACGCAGCTACGTGGTCCAGGTACTTAAGCCTAGTGGTTACGGCATATATCTCCCAAGTTCATGATAGTGCCGGGAAAGTCCCTTTCGCCTTCGTAAGCCCACAACGGCTCACTCCCGTGGCGATCGACCGACTGACAGAGGGCCTTGACACCGGGGAATCAGTAACCACCGAGCGGGCAAAGGAGAACTTCCTCAAGCGAATCGACTCCCTGATACCCCTCGAACGGGATGCCATGGAGAAGGCCCAAGCCCGTTACAAACGGGCCTTCGACAAGCGCGTACAGGCCCGAAGCGAGGCCCTCCGAGTTGGAGGCTAGATTTTCGTCAAGTCACTCGCAAACCAGACAGGTAAGCCCTTCTTCAAGACCCTGGGACCGTACCAGATGCTGAAGACGGATGGGCGTCGGCTCACCATCAAAGTGACGATGGGATACGCGCCATAAACGGGAACCACGCCACCCGGGACCCGAAACCGTCAGAAGATGACGCTGCCTGGGCGCAGGCCCTGGCCGTGTGGCAGGTCCCCTCCCTTCCCTCATCGGCTAGTCAACCGATAAAGGCTGTCTTCGACCACTTTGTCGGACAGGGATACGACGAACATGATCGACTCATGCTCAAGGTGCGATGGTTCGGGTATGGATCACGGGAGGAATCCTGGCACTATGTGGAGGAGCACCCGGCCGAGAAGGTTCGCGAAAACTGACAGCAGCACCGACTCACGGTGCGATAAAGCGTGACAGACAACTAACCCTCAGTAGAGGGTACCCACACACCGCCCCTACGGAAGAAACAACCCACCGCCATGCTTCTCATATAACCCCGGGGCAAGAGCCCCGGACCTCCGGGGCCCTCCACGCACGAAGAAACAACGGACCTTCCCCTCGATACTGGAGGGGATCGGCCGACCCAACTAGGGGCGTAAATAGGCGGTGGGGGGGGAGCAGCAAGACCTGGAGCCCCCCCACACGGGCACGGGCCGCTGAGCGTGGTCCGGTGACGGCGGGATATCGTCACGGGCATACCTCCCGTAATGAGCGCGGGCCGGGGGATTAAACGGGAAGTCATGCGCCGGCTTCCTCTCTGTGGGGAACGGCTTCCACGTCCAGCGCGGGGCCCTATTCGGCCCCGCCTCAACTGAGGAGTACCCTCCGGCGTACGGTGCGTGTCCCGCCGCCGAGGTGCCCCCGGCGGATTAGGGATAGCCGCACCCATAGTAGGGAGAGGCGGCTGTGGCGGGCTCCCATGCATACGGGGCTCGAGCGAAGCTCCCGCTGGCCGCCGGTGCAACGGACGCCGGCCCCACCCTTTGGTCGTGTCACTCCATCTGCGAGGCCATCTGGTAAGCCATGGCCTCGGGCTTGGTATCGGACAGGAACTGGGCAGCCGCTACCGAGAAAGGCGACGAGGACCCCCGTAGTACGGCCTCGGCGCCCTGGGTGACCCAATCCAGGGTGTTCACTAAGGAGGCGACTTTCGTCTTTCCGTAGGCCACCAGAAACTTCCCCGACGCAGTCGGGTAGGTGGTCGCTATCGCCCACGCACAATTGGCGGTGCCATACCCCCAGCTGAGGCCATGCCAAGCCCCCAGGGCCGGGTAGTACGGCACCCCCGGCGGGGCAAACGTCGGTCGTGCCGCCAGACCCACGGGGGACGGCCCCGCACGGGTGGTTCGCCGGACGGCGCACCCACGAGCAGGGAGGCGCTCGGCCGCACCCCGGGCGCGATTGCGCTGGTGCGGGGATACTCCCCCCGAGGCGCCCCAGCGCGACTCGGGCGGGGCCGACGTCGCCGTCACCCCCGCAGCATAGGGTTATGACGGATACTCCAGGCCCCCATGGAGGCCAATCTGACCCTCCACGAGGCGCTTGTCACAGTTCACAAACGCTGGGGTTGCCTCGTCGTCCTCCCCGCCAACGCGGCGCGAAAGGTACAAGCGGCCGCCAAGGTCAGCGACTGGTGGTGGTCAACCACCTCGATGAGGTACGCGTGCGTCTCCTGATCCTTTGCCAAGTTTGTGAGGTGCAGTCCTACGGGGCATTCCACCACACACGCGGGCAGGTGCCACAGGAACGCCGTAATCCAGGCGGAGGCATACCATACCCTCGCCACCTCCGGCGTGCACTGGGTAGCTTGGACGGCCGCCGCAGGGGTGGACTCCGCCCGAAGAAGCGCCTTGCAGAAGTAGGCCACGACGCGGGGCACCCTCGCGGGAAACCCGTGGGGCACCTCCAACGTCGACGACCACGTCGGCGTCGGGCCTCAGTAGTCCCTCCATGCGGATACGGGGATCTGGGTGCTTTCATCGCGAGCAGCACTCACCGGTATACCCGACGCCTCCCGCACGCGGCGATCGGTGCGGGCGTCCTGGTCGTGGAAGTGAGGGTCTCTCTCCCCGAAGTACGGGGGGGATCAGCACGCGCACTTTCACGCAACAACGAGCAGGATGTCGTCCGCCGTCGCCCCGTCCATCACGTTGGACAGGCGTGACGCCTCGCGCTTCACCCACGGCAACCCCGCCGACTCTATGATAGCGGGGAGGTCGGTCGTCACTCCGGCAGGTAGTTCGAGCTGCACGGGGTGACGTGTCAACCACCCCTGCCACGCCGGGCCTTGCTTTGGCACCGGGATGGCCTCGTACATAGCCCGCAGGCGACACTCCCCCAACTGAATCGGGGCGTGCGGGGGCTACCACAAGACAAGAGCCCCCGACTCCGCTTTCGCGGGCCCTGCATCCTCCACCGCCGGGGGGCGGACCCGACGCGGAGCCGGGGGGGTGGAGTCCGGCTCCAAAAGGACTTCCTCCCCGTCGGCCGGTGGCGCCGCTGCCGCCGCCGCCGCCGCCCGAGGAGTCCCCGACAGGCTCCGCGGCAACTGCACTTGTGCGGCCGCCACTGCGGGGGCCGCCGCGACATCAACGGCCGACCGCCCCGCCGCCTTTGACGCGCGGGACGCTGTCGCCCGCTCCATTGTTGCCTAAGAACGACGCGAGGCCGGCGCCGGTTGCGTCGCCTGACTCCTCGCAGCCGAGGCCTTCCGACTCGGGGATGCGCCGCTAACCGGGCGCGACCGACGGACTGCCTTCCCGCGGGCCGCTCCCGAAGCTGCGCGACTGACTTGGTGGCGCCCGTCGCCGTACCAGGAGCCGACGCGGCCGCCCCCCCCGCCCGAGGGGTGGCCGCCGTGGAGCCCCTTGACTTCGCCGCGCCCGTACTCGTGGGTGCCCCGCGGGTCCTAGCTGTCGCCGCCGCCGGGCCGCCCGACTTGGCCGCGACCGTCGTCGGCGCCCCGCCGCCGGTGCAGACCCCCGCCGCCGTGAGGTGGCGATCCGACCTGGCCGGCCTCCCGCCCGACGACAGCGCGACGCACCCAGCACAGGAAGCCGCCGTCTCTTCCCGCCGCGTGACGCGCCCTGGATTTGGGGCCGTCGTCTTCTCCGGCGGTGTCGCCCCCGTCGACCGCGAGGAGTACATGGCCATCGCGTCCGCGTCTTGACGCGGGGCAGACTATGAGAATAGGTGAGGGTTGGACAGTAGTAGAAACTCGGGGCCGGGGTATGGTGGATGCCGGTAGCATGTGGCAGCCCCGTACCGCCCTCCGTGGCCCCCAACTGCCTCGCCGATATGGGCCCCTGAACATTGGCAGGGGCACCCCGTCGCCTCCCTTGGCGTCGCTCCGCCCCCCCCCTCTGGTTTTCCCCACGAGCGGGCCCGCGCGGCGCCCGCCTGGGAGAGGGCGTCTCAACTGGCGTCTCTCCCCACGGCTTGTGTGGCCCAATACAGCCACAAAGCCCCCCTGACACGCCCCGGGGTCCTCCATGCTTAGGCGGTGCATGCCCTGTTGGCGCCAGCGGACCTTCCACGACCCGGGGAAGCCGCCACCGGCTCTGGCCGGGGTAGCACTCAGGCCCCACACTTGACGGGATCCCCGTTAATCGTCTTGGCCCGCCCTGGACGCTCGGGCCGCCCCCGTCTCGCCCTGGGTCGCAGGATGGCGACCCCTCGAGAAGGGGGAGCTGTGTCGGCCGGACACATGGCCCCCACCCGCGGGGAACAAGATACCTCCGAGTGAGGAGGGGACACATGAACTCGCGACCTCAGCCTGTCGGATCCGGTCATGCAAAAATGGCCCCAGGCACTCGCGAGAATAATCTGTCCTACTAACGCATCTTTCGAGTCGTTCCGGTGGCGATCCACTTGTGATCACTCCGTGGCTCACCAACCACAACCGCGATCTCGAGACGTTCTTGGGAATAGTCAATCCCAGGACGGGCCTCCAGTAACGGGCCTAATTTTGTGTAAACCCGACTTGGGATTATGACGAGCTGTATGCCGCGCCCCCGACACCGGGGCGCCGCGACGCTGGCACGTCGCACTCTTTCCCCGCCCCAACTCTGCGCGGTGACCGAAGCGTCGACCGTCCTTCGCTGAGCCTGGCCCCATGAGCCCTGAGGGGAGGGCTCCGAAGGGTCCTCTGAAGGTGTCTGAAAGGGCGTTTTCTGAAGTTTACAGGGGGACGGACGGGGTGTGGAAAGTTTGAGAGGGAGAGGCGAGAGTGTCGCCTCGAGGCCGTCCACGTGGGCAAGTAAACTTCCGGTCACACAACTAGTGTATGTCGCTCGGGTCGCCTCCCGCTGGTCGACTCCGTGCGTGCGTGCTCTTCACGGTACTGTTGCGGGGCGGGTAGTTCCCGACAGGACAACCCGACGACGCGGTCTGGCCCGTCTTCCCCCTGCCTCGGTGGAGTTGTCTGGTCGTGTTGTCACATCGTACACCTCTCTCGCTGGCCCCCCATCTTAAGCCCGGCCGTCGTCTTCGCCATCGCCCTCGCCGTCTCCCCCGCCCACATCGTCTAACAAGCCGTCGCCGTCGTCCACGCGGCCATTCACGCCGCCGCCCTCGCTCGCACTGTAGCCCGCGCCCCCGACCCCGCCCGCGCCATGGCCGTCGTTGTTGACACCGGCCTCGCCCGCACGAGCGCCTCCTCCCGCGCCTTCGCCCCCCACCCCACCTCCCCGCAGGCGCCGCGTCACGTTTCCCCAGTCTGTGGGTGGGGCAAAGGCTATCATCGCCTACACCCCTGACTGCGCGCGCACCCCCGCCCCCACCCTCTGCCCCTCCCGAGTCGTCGCCCCGGCTGTCGCT
>Ga0209093_1000277_pt1 | contig 26793 bp, 27 predicted proteins | sample SidtaG_4_FD_187450 | JGI IMG/M metagenome (GOLD analysis project Ga0209093, IMG submission 187450) | Marine algal microbial communities from Sidmouth, United Kingdom - Sidmouth_Male1 metaG (SPAdes) (version 2) | ecosystem: Host-associated > Algae > Red algae > Unclassified | place: Sidmouth...
CTTATCGCAGTAGTAGCACACGACCGACTTCTTGTCAAACGGCTTCTTTGGCGCCGCAGCCGCGAAAGCTTGCGACTTGACACTACCAACGGGCTTCGACGAGCCCGCAGACATGTTCCGCTGCTCGACTTGAAGCAGCTTAGCTGTCACGTCCGACATGACCAGCTTGACGTCCTTGTTCTCCAGGACAGTCCTGAGCATCCCGTACTCGGAAGGAAGCCCCGACAAGACGCGCAGCACGAGCGTGTTGTCGTCCACCGGGTTGCCGAGCATGGCCAGCTCGTCCCGGATCATCTTGGCGCGCGACATGAACTTGATGATGCTCTCGTCGTCGCCCTTCTTCACGCTGCTGAGCTCTTCCATGAGCCGAAGCAGCTGAGCGTTGTCCCGCGCCTCAAACATGCCTTTGAGCGCGTTCCACGCCTCCTTGGCCTTGTCGACCGACGTCACCGTGTTCAGGTGCACGGGCTTGACCGACATCTGGATGGTCGCAAGAGCCGCCTCATTCATGGCGTCCCACTCCTCGACCACCAGGTCGGCCTTCTTGTCGTCCGACCCAGAAGCAGGACGGTTCGTCACGACCGCCTTCCACAGCTTTTCCTTCTTGAGCTGCGCACGTTGATACGCCGCCCACACTTTGTAGTCGTCGTCCAGCTGTGCAAACCGCGGGCCGCCAAAGCGGCCGTGGTCCGACATGTTGACGACCGTGGCACCGACCGGTACCACCCTGTCGACGTTAGAGGCTGTACCCGCCCGTCCAACCCCGGAACACACCGCGACCCGAACAACGTCGTCCCCCTAGAGACCGTAGGAGAGGAAGACGATGACCACCAGCGACAACTGGGCCCATAACCTGAGAAGCGGGCAGTACAGTGGGTGGGTGTGCTAAGGTTTTCATCATGGAGGTGGCGCGAGCCGTAAGGGGGCAGCCTGATAAGACCCAGGCGCCCCCACGCTCTCAGCACCCGCAGACACCCCCACTCCCAGCATGTATACACACACCACGCACCTCCGCGGGCGGAGGGCGCACGGGCCACGAGCACACACGCTCACAGCCCCTCAGAATCCCGACCATGCACCTCGCTAATCTCCCGGAGCTCATCCCCTAAAGGGTGCCCCCAAAATCAAATACATGCGATAACATCAAATACAATGTCAAAGTACAGAACAAATTGCAATGTGACATCCCGCCAAAGCATTTAGTGACTTGGAATTGCTGAGCAATGCTCAACAAGTGCGACCGCCTAGACGGCCTGTTCCACGCTCAAGATGTGAAGGATGTATTCATCAATGGCTTGTCGGAGATTATCCAATCTCATGTCCGGGTATTGGACGGGCAGGTCCCCAAGCGCACTCTGGCGGACACTATCTCTGCTGCGCAGATGTATTGGGACGTAACGAATAAGCTTCGCCTATCGCTTAAGCTGCCTCGTCTTCAGACGACTAAGGTGGCGTACGCCTCACCCATGCCAACCCGGCATACCAATGTCGACCGCCCCTTCCCGGTTACCCAACCGCGGGCCCGGTCCCGTTCCCCTCCTCCGAAGGAGTCGCCTCAGGCGAGGACCGACATTTGTTACAACTGTAACAAGCCCGGTCACTTCGCTGCGCACTGCGCAGCGAAGTGACCGGGCTTGTTACAGTTGTGAGCCGTATCGGCCACGTGAACGCCGTCCGCCCGTCGTTTCCGTGACCTCCGTACCGAAGGATACCAAACCAACCGCTGAAAGCGATAGCAACGAGTCCACCGACTCGAAAAACGAATGAGCCGGGTGCCCCTTAACGGGTTGCCCGGCGCATCATCACCAACTGGTGAAAGACGTAAAGTCAGAAGGATACTAGGCCCGGCACATCGGCACTATGAGATCGCGGCCATTATTGGCCCTTGCCAACGGGCAACGCACAGCTGTCGCCCTGTCTTGGACACTGGGGCCGGCATAAACTTGGTTCGACCTAATGTCTTACCCGCCAACTGGCAGAGTTATGCTGAGAAGCTCGAGCGCACACCCCGCATCAAAGATGCAAACAACAACCGCCTCATAGCAAATTATGCTATACATCTGTACATAGATGTTGGATGCGCCAAGGTCTTCAACCGATTCTTTGTCGCCTAACACCTATCGGTGCCATGTATTCTCGGTACCGAGGTCATGGATATCCATGTCGAAGCCATCTGCACACGCCTGAAGAAAGTTGTGGGGAAAGACCACGTCGGTGATGTCACCAGGAACATGAGGCGAACGCCTATCCTCGCCACCCTACTTTCCAATAAGTGGGAACGGTCTTGGGAAGACCAACCTGCTGAGGTAAGGGCGTGTCGCCAGGTTCGCGTCAAAGGACGAATGGAGGAATGGGTTATGGCGACCTGCGCCACCCCTGGCCTCGTCACCATCTCGCCCAACATCCGCCTATGTCGGCACAAGTCAGTGGCAGTCGCCCGTGGCGTTGCACTGGTCAAGCCCGATGAGCCATTTTTGGTTAAGGTCTGCAACTTCGGGCCGGACCAGGCCATAGTTCATAAGAACAGCATCCTTGGGTTCGCCGAACCATTTCAAAGGCCCATGTTGGCCGCCATAACAGAGGAGAAGGCAACCCAAGACACACCAACCGGTGAGGATACATCGTCGTCCGACGACCCTGTCGAGGATGTGGACCTTAGTGAAGCACCGGAGCACTTGCATAAGCAAATCCGGGAGATGCTGCGCACGCATTCCGCGATGTGGGACGGTACACTCGGTACTATACACGCCACTGAGCATGCCATTGTAACCCCAGCGGATGCCGTCCCTATCCGGGCACAACCGTATCGCACGGGTCCCTTCAAGCGACAGATCATTGCTGATCAAATCAACAAGATGTTGAAGCTCAAGGTCATAGAACCTAGCCACAGTGCATGGGCAAGCCCCGTCGTCATCGTACCAAATAAAAACGGAAAGGCCCGCTTCTGTGTCGATTACCGACGACTCAACAACATCACCACGAAGGATGCTTATCCCCTTCCCCGGATGGAGGATTGCCTGGACTCCTTAGGAGATCCGAAGGTCTTCACCTCCCTGGACTGTACGGCAGGCTATTGGCAAGTGCCCCTACGCCCTGCCGACAGCGAAAAGACTGCGTTTACAACGCATGCGGGTATTTACCATTGGCTGTCCATGCCATTCGGACTGACGAACGCCCCCGCTACATTTCAACGGGCCCTTGACATTATACTGTCTGGACTCCAGCGGAAACTTTGCCTCGTTTACCTAGACGATGTCATCATCTTCTCTGCATCTGCAGAGCAACACGTCAAGGACGTTGATGTGGTCTTAACGCGGTTGCGTGAAGCCGGTGTCACTCTCAATCTTGAGAAATGCACCTGGTTCTCCGACGAAGTCGAGTACCTTGGACACATTGTCCGACCGGGTCAACTCCATGTTCATAATAAGAACGTCGACGTGTTGAAGCACGCTTCTTTCCCCACCTCCAAGACCCAGCTTAAAAGCTTTTTGGGGATGTGCAATGTCTATCGCCGTTTCGTCAAAGACTTTGCTTAACGAGCAAAGCCGCTCATCGCAATGACCCGCGCGGAGGTCCCTGCAGACTTACCAAAGCCAACCGACGCAGCCCTCGCGGCCTTCGACGACCTGCGGCAAGCACTCCTTGCACCACCAATCTTGGCCCTGCCAAAGGCCAAAGGCCAGATCATTGTCGATGTCGACGCCTGCGCCGACCAACTCGGATGCACCTTGCTGCAAGAGCAACCTGACGGTACTAGATTACCGGTTCGCTATTGGAGCCGTGGACTCAGCCCAGCTGAGAAGAATTATTCCACAACGGAACGCGAGTGCCTTGGCGTCGTGTGGAGCGTACTCAAGCTCAGACACTTCCTCGATGGACATCGCTTCCTAATAAGGACCGACCATCAAGCCCCAAGCTGGATTTACAGCACCACTGATTCAAGTGGCCGGTTGATGCGATGGCACCTACGGCTGTCCGAGTATACATTCGACATGCAGTACAAACCCGGTGCATCGCACCACGCCCCAGACTTCTTGTACCGAACGGACAATGACGCCGCCGTCGAAAATATCAACGATGACATCCCATGCCTTGCATTGGCCGAGACGGCCAATGGCTTGCTGACAGGGAGGTACATGGGTACCGACATGCCGGCCCCCGTCGAATACGACGATATCGTGGAAGCCCAACAAACCGACGCGTTTTGCGTCGAGTTGGCCAAACGGGTGGCACACAAAACGGCAAAAGCCTTCTTTCAAAATGAAAGCCACGGCCTCTACAGGCGCGTACCGTACGGCGACCAATTGGTCATCCCGGAAAGCCTACGCGAGCGTATCCTTACGTTGGAACATCACGCAACGGTTTCAGCCCACCCGGGTATGAACCGGATGTACTACGCCATGCGGCGTCGGTATTTCTGGCCATACATGGTCACAGATATCTACAACACTATTACCAAGTGTACCACCTGCGCCCAAAATCGGCTGTCACTACGACGACACACTTCTCCACTGACGCTGTTCCCAGCTACGGAACCATTAACAGACCTATCGGTCGATATCTTCGGGCCAATCCCCGATACAAAAGCTGGTAACCGCTCCATTTTGGTCATTACCGACCGCTTCTCCAAGCTGACCAAATGCGTCGCCTTACGGCGCATAACGGCAATCTCCGTGGCATCAGCCATTATCGACGCATGGGTCGCCTGTTATGGCCCACCTGACCGAATCCTATCAGATCAAGGGCGCCAGTTCATGTCGAACTTCTTCATTGCCGTAATGAAAGTGCTAGGCACCGAAACAGTGGGCACCACGGCCTACCACCCACAGACAAATGGTCAAGTCGAAAGGTACAATCGTACCATGGCTACGCAACTCCGACATTACGTCACAGACGACCCGCGCCGTTGGGATGAACTACTCCCCGTGTTGACCATGACTTATAATTGCCAGCCACACAGATCAACAGGCATTGCGCCATTCGAACTCTTTATCCCGAGAAGAATCCCGAGTTTGTCGGTCCGCAACCTCCCCCCAGGGACGACATTGACAAATAAGTGTACCCTCAATGATGGGTCACCCCTAGCGCGTAGGCGTGAGTTCATGGCCAAGCTAAGACAGCAATTTCCAGCCGTCGTAGAGGCCTTGCAAAAGACTCAACAACGCTAAAAGAGAAACTTCGACTCGACCGTTGATACACGTAACAGACGTGTCCGTTTCGGTGACTACGTCTATACGACGAACCACCAACAAAAAAGCAAGCTGCAAAGCCGGACCGTCGGCCCATTCGTCGTACTTGACGCAGATGATTCTACCTAAGTCGTAGACGTGAATGGCGAAGAGCGAAAAGTCAATAGTGACCATGATACCCCGGCCCCACGGCCGTCGACCCCAGACGAGACACCACATCCACTATTGGACGGACTTGATAAGCCTGAGAGCACACCTCCGGTACCCGACGAATACTTCATCGACCGCCTATTGAAGCTCCGTCGGAGCAATGGCATCTACAGTGCCAAGGTCCGATGGTTCGACTATGGTCCCAAGGACGATTCCTGGGAACCCTTGGAAAACCTCCCTCGGAACTTAGTCATCCGATGGCTCCGAAGGAAAAAGAAGAAAATTGCGGGGTACTCTTGGAGTATTCCCAAACCCCCGTCTCGGGGCACCCGCCGATCACCCAGGCTTAATCAAGCCGAAACGGCGTTGGTAGTAACCCCCCAACGCCAAGAACCAAAGTGGTCCCCGACCATTCTTGGAGTGTTTTCGAATTCCCATGGCGAAATTCGAATCACACTGAACTGGATTAAGATTAACCAATCGAATTCAGTTCAGGAGACTTTACCGATTTGTTGGGTTCGACTGACATTGCCCGAACGGACGCGTAATATCCCCCACGACCCCTGGTTGGGTCTTTGGCGTTTCGCCGAGCTTCCTGAGTGGCATGGGCCGTACACCTTCGTGTGGCCCTGCCCCCCGTCCTTACAGGGCAATGACGCGCCACCCGCGCCTGTTACCCAAGGGGTTGGATCCGAGCCTAGCGGGCTACTGTTACCTTCTGTCCATGACCTAACCACAACGGTGGAGGACCTGATGTACCAAAGTACAGAGGCGACGCTTATAGCCCCCAGATGGGAGAGCGCCCCCTGGTACGCCGACGCCAGAGCGGCTTGTGCATCGCACGAGGTACTCCCCCACGCGTCAAAAGACCATAATGATAGGACCACATGGGCACTTGTTGCCTTTCACTTTAACAGGAAAACCAACAATGCTACACAAGCCAAACCCTCTCTGTCCAAATGACAGCAACACATGGCGGGACAGATGTATACAACACCGCCACAGCATCACCTGCCGACGGGCATCGGCATCAAACAGGTCTAACACAACAAAAAGACACAAGTCGGGCCCGCACCGGTCCTAGACCACCCCGCCTCAGTTGCGGGAAGGCCCCAGGCTACCACCGTCCACCGACGAACTGCGACGGCGCATATTGCGCGGAGGCTCCTCCTCGTCCTCGTCGTCACGGCAGAGACGCCGGCCGAGGATGTCGCCAGCGTCAAAGCGCACAGGCGAGGGAGGCACCGCCGCCACTTGGCGAAGACGTTCGACCTCCTGGGAGAACGGGTCGAAGGCCACTGCCGAGTCCGCCGCCACGCTCATGGCCCGAGCCAAGACCGGCATGGCGTCCTCAAGGACATACCCATGGGCATCTCGAACCGCCCGGAGCAATGCCTCCGTCTGGCTATTACACGCCAAGGCCAGGGCGGCCGCCTCGACGCCACGAGGCACTCGCTGCCGGTCAATACGACGACTAGGATTGTCGCCTAACAGCGCCACTGCCGCCTGAAACGCCTCAGGCGAAGTCAAAACGTCCTCTAGCGATGAACGCTCATGTCCCCCGGACGCGGCGGAAACTCGTGTCTCACGCACAGGCGACAGCGAACCCCGACGGCTGGGAGAAGCGGCCCGACGCGAAGGCCCACCGGCCGACCGCGTCCCTTGGCGGAAGAAACCGCCATTGCCTTGAGCCGCCGGCACTGGCGTGTCGCCATCGTTGTCCGAGCCTCCGCCGCAGGCGGGAAGCGACGCAAAGCCTCTCCAAGGGTAGTTCAACATGAACCCGTATTCGGCCAACAAGTCCAAATGGACATGCACCTGACGCGCCGCTCGCGTCTGCGTGTCCCGTCGGATGAAGCCCTTGACAACGATGGTCCACGGGAAGACCTCCGTGGCCTTGTGCATCTTACGCAACCTGTCCAGCATAGCCAGGCCACCCAGCTCACTGGCCGTAAGGTGCAGGTCCAGCTGGGACATGCGCCGAGGAGCTGTGTGTAGTGGATCCTGCCCTCACAGCCGACGGGGTATAACCCCGTCGGAAACCCCAGCACAGGAAGCGGAGCACAACTCCAGAGATACAACACAAACGTCGGGATCACCGGGGGCGAAGCGCATCAAAATGAAGGAAGTAACGCAAACGCAACGCTGATTAATTCGGATACGCACGATGACCCCAAAGCACACACTCATGTACCCTCAGAAACAAGACGCAAGACGTGTACAATCCCGACCCCCGGGCGCTACCATGGGGGGACTGGTGCCGAACGGGCCACGGTCTCAGGCCCGGGCCTCTAGTGGCCCCTGCCCAGCATCCTTTACCACCCTTCCATAGGAAGAGGACCCCGGCCCGTCTCGGGCGGAAGCAGGAAAGTCACGAAGACTTCCTAGATTTCAGGATTTACCCAAAACCAGTACCTCGGGACTTATCTCAAGATTTTTCAATTTTCCCGGATATACTTTTGGTGGGATTTTATCCCCGGTCGAGATCATATCTCGGTCCGGCTTACGCTCGGATCGCGGAAGCTTCCACAAGCTTCCCGGTCCCTCCGGAGGGCCCGGATTCGGGAAGACGTGTGTGTCCCTCGGCTGTGTCAGACCCGTCCAGCGGGGCCCGATCGGGTGTTCCTCGCCCCGCGCCCCTCTAGAGGGGTCGTTTCGCGTGTGTACCTAGGGCTCCCTGGACACCGGCCCAAGGGGGGCTGTCCCACGCTACCCCCCTAGGGCGGCGCTACGTGACTGGTCACGACCCGTCCCCGGCTCATGCGGGGGGCCGTGTCACCCCTGACAGGGGGTTTCCCCCACACTGTGGCATCGAGCCAAGCGAAGACCTTGTCCGTCAGAAGGGTGTGCGCCCACTCGGCCGCCAAGAAGTAGTAATACTCCGCGTTGACTACGTGCCAAGCGGAACTGATTTCGTCGACAGGCTTATGAGCTTGATAAAACAATGTGTATGGCATTTCCATCCACACCCCGCGGTTTAACCAGCAGCGGGGGTGGCTTGGGAACCACGGCGACAAGTCGAAATGACGGTGCGCCGGGATTACACCGGAACACTAAGCGGTGGGAAGAAGCCCACGGCTTGCTATACGAACCGCGTCTTGAGCACGCAGATGGGCGGGGGCATAACTTGGCGCCCGAACCGGGGAGGTCATCGCCACGGTGCGCGCGTCGAACTTCTCCTCCACGGCGTGTTCCGCCTCGTGAGATACCTCGATGAGCTCATCGAGGTACTCCTCCATGCCCGCCTCGTGGGCAAAGGGAACATACACATCCTTGGCCATACGGCGCGACGGGAAGACGGCCTCTGGCCAAGAGCGGCGCAAACGCCCGAAGCTGTTGGCAGCCACCTCGAAGGTCCCCTTCTGGAGGACCGGGAACAAGAGCGCCCATGCGTAAAGACGCGTGTGGAAGTCGTGGAACGACCGTCCGTCACCGACCAACTCGTTGGCATACGCCAGGACTTCGAACGCTTGTCGCGCCTCACCTTGGTTGCCATAATTGGCGTTCCCGTGTACCTCCGCCACGACGGCGTCGACGTGGTCATCGGGTACCTCATGAGGTTGTCATTTAACCCCAGCGGGATGCCCCAATGGCCTTGTTCAATACGAGCCAAGGCCAAGCGGCGGTTGTTGGGCGCCGCGTCCATCAAGGCGTCGTCACTCATGACGGGGACGCCGTCTCGGGTCCCAAGGGACGGCGGGCTGAAGTACGTGCGCGGAAAGGGCGACGGCCCCGCCACCTCGATGAGTGGCAGCTCGGCCGCTTGGTCTTCCGCCCCGTCGGGATAGTCCGCGGGGAGGCCGCCGACGCGCATGTCGCGGCCATTGTCGGCCGAAGACCCGTCTTGCCGCGAACACAATTCAACGCTCGCCTCCGACCCCGCTCGCCCCGCTGGCCCCCCCGTGCCATTGAAACCGCTACCGGCCGCGCCGGCCGCGTCGGCCATCTGGACGTCGCTACCGCCGCCCGCCATCTTGGCCTTGTACTTGCCGTCGGCACCCCGCGTCGAGCAGCAGACCCTGGCCAACGCCACGCTCCCCCCACCCACAAGCCCAACACGCCCCCCCCTCCCGACCTAGGGTCAATCAGCTAGATACAGGCCGCGCTTCCGACTCCCCAGTGGCTATGAGCCCGACCCTGGTCCCCCGCCCACCGTGTGCGCTAGTGCAACTACCCCTACATGCCGAGGGCAAGGCCGTGACAGCCTCTCCTGGCGACGGACGGGGCACGGAAGACGGAGGACCCAGAGGTCAACAAGTGTGCAAGCGCAGGCCACCCCAACCTGCCCAGCTGGGCTACTCAACCCGGACGCCGAATGGCATGGGGAACCGGACGAGCCCTCGCCTTGCCCAACCCCCCGGTATACATACCGTACGGCGCGCCCAAAGGCCCGCCGTGCCGCCCCCGCCGGTGCCCCCTGCGGCACGCAGGCACAAGGCCCCCACCCCTGTAGGGGTCGATCCGATGCCTGCACGGCCGGTGCCGCCCCCTGGGTGCCCGGAAGCTGCCCGTTCCCGCCCCCGGGCCCTTCGGCCCACACCGGCCACTCTGGGCCGCTCGTGACCGTTCGCGCCGCCGGCTTCACCGCCCCGACTCTCGCGAGAGTGTCATGGGTCTCCCCGATCACCTTTGCAGGCGCCGGCCAAGGCGTAACGCCCTCACGTCCCTTCGCGCGTCGTTACGCGACCCGTTGATTGGTTGCCACTTCTGGCGTTCGTGGTGGCGGATCAGTCGATCTGCGCCCACTCGCCGGGACTGCTCGAATCTCATTACAGGGGTATGTAGCATATCTCCTTAATATTGGAATATTGGGCCCGGTAGCCCCCCTGACTGGTCAGAATTCAGGTGGAGGATTGAACGGACATGTGGCTTGCCCTTTGGGAGGATATTTCCGTCTTGTATATTTGTCCTTTCTTTTATCGACTCTATTTTGGTGGTTGTTCTATCTTTATGATCGCTCGGTCGATCGACCCCGCCCCTTTACCGTCTGATAATAAAAACACCATGGGACCGGGGCTCGCCGTCGTCGGCACCCCCGGCTCCCCATCGGATGTTGCACGAACAAAGGTTCTTCTTCCTCGCCTCTTGGGCGATAGCGTTCTCTTTATCGTGCGTCTACCATCTGTCGCTACTTACTGGTGTTAGTTAACCAACGCCATTATTACCACACTCAGGCTCGTAGAGAAAATCGCCGCCGGGGTGGCGAAAGGAGCCCAGGTACCGCGACGCCGACCGCACAGACAAACTCAAACAGCGGGAGGCCGCAGCCACGTTGGTGCCCTCTGTGACGGCCGGACACCTGGCCCCCACACTCGGGGAACCAGTTCCCTTCCAGTCAAAAGGAGACACGTGGATTCGCGTCATGGGCGGTTGGATCCGGTCAGTCCGGAACGGCCGCTGGCTCTCGCGAGGGAAATATGTCCTACTAACACATATTGCGAATCTTTCCTGTGGCGATCCACTTGTGATCACCTCGTGGCTCACCAACCACAACCGCGATTTCGAGACTTCCCTGGGTTTAGTAAATCCCCGGGCAGGCCTCCAGTTACGGGCCTAATTTTGTGTGCGCCCGACCTGGACCATTGACCAGTATTACACCGCGTCCCTGACACCTGGGCGCCGCAAGGGTGTCACGTAGCACCCTTCCCCCGCCTCTACTCAAGGCGGTGTCCGAAGCTTCGGCCGTCCTCCGCTGAGACTGGTCCCATGTGCCCTGAGGGGAGGGTCTTCTGAGGGTCCTTTGAGGGTGTCTGAGGGGGGTTTTCGGAGGGTCTGAGGGGAACGGACGGGATAAGAGGGCGAGGCGTGAGTGACGAATCGAGGCCCTCGACGCGGGAAAGAAAACGTCCGGTCACACAGCTCGTGTTTGTCGCTCGGGGCGTCTTCCCCCGGTCGACGACGTGCGTGTGTGCTCTTCGGGGTTTCCTTCCGGGGCGGGTATTCCCCGACAGGACTACCCGGCGACACGGCCTGACTCGCCTTCCCCCCGACTGGGTGGGGTTGGCTGGGCGTGTTTTCACATTTGGTGGAGCAGCAGGGAAGGAAGGCGACTCAACCTTCCTCGGGGTGGTGGCGGTGCGCCAACCCGCCTCGGGGAGAACCTAGTTGGTCCTCCTCCCCTTGGTGCCTAGCGCTGCGGGCGGCGCCCCGCAACTCCAGGTTTGGCTGAGTCCGGCCGGGTCGATGTCCGCTGGGGGGGGGGATGGAGACCCCCCTGATGTCGACGTGCCTGGTGTCGGGGGGGATGGGTCTTCCCCCCCCGGAGGCGGATTTTCGGTGGACGATCGCCACACCAGTGCAGGCACCATGGATGCGGGTGCCCGCGGGCAGCGGACTTTGTCCCAGCCCTTGCCCCCGGGCTTTGATCCGACTAGGACTCGCCCACCGGCGGGCGCCCCCTCGGGTAGTACTCACCCCGAGGTGGCCCCGCCGGGTGCTGGAACTCATCTCGGCGGAGGACAGCCGCCCGACCTAACCACGTAGGGCGGTGGGTCTGTGCCACCACCGGCACGGGAACGTCCTGGTGGGAGCTCTAGTCGTGCTCCCCCAGGTTCACGGAGTGCCAAGGGTGCCCCAGCGCGCGAGAACAGCGCCGGGACCCACGGTATCGGTCCCCTGGCCCTCGGGCTCGGTGGCAGATACCCTCTCGGTGCTTGAGAGGGGGGGGAGATGCCAGAATCGGCACGGGAGCCTGCGGGTAGGAGCTCTAGTCGTGCTCCCCCAGGCTCACGGGGTGCCAGGGAGGGCCAGGGTCTCGAGTGGAGAGACGCCGCGGCCGAGGTCGTTCGGTCTGAAGTCACCCGATCGCTAGTTACGATGTTGCGGGGCTCTACGCCCAGACCCGCTGATCGCCGGGGCAGAGCCAGGCGCTCTTCCCGTCGGCACCGACGCGACGACTCGTCGTCGTCGTCAACCACGGACGTCCCCCGCTCGGGGGACTAGTCGGCCGTTGCGGCCCTACTAGGTGCTGTCCGCGCGACCCCCACGCCGTCGACGGTACGGGAGGGTACTCGGGGTATTGACCCGAGGACCCTACCGACTACTGACTCGGTTGGGGGTGACCAGGGCGGGGTGGCGGCGCGAGAGTTACCGCGGGGTATTGACCCGGGAATCCCGACGCAAGTCTCCCTCGCGACCGGTACGGAGGCGGAGGGGTGGCCGACTCAAGCAACCCCGACGCCACCGACTCGGGTGGTGCCGCCCAAGATCGTGGTGAACAACTCGTACTACCGGATGATGTACGATTGCGAGACTTACGCGCTGGACAACAAGTCGGTTGTCTACACGGGGCGCCAGGCCCGTACTCAGGGCCGGCGCAAGAAGGATGTGGCTCAGTCCTTCGGGAAGCACGATGAGTGGGACGGTTCTCGCCCTGCCAGGGTCTTTCAGTTCTTGCGCAAGGTCGTCAAGGCCTGTGACGACAACGACATCTTCGAAGGCGAAGCCATCTACATCCTTCAAGACTTTACGAAGGAACCTCTCAAGTCGGAGGTAATGATGGTTATGCCAACTCGCCGGGCGGGTAACCCCGGCGAGGTCACTTCCTACCTGGAGCGCATCAACTGGATGCTCCGACGGCACGTCGACGAGGCCTCAGTGGCAACCTTCGTCGAGACCGTGAACGTCGCGGTCCAACGGGCCGACGAGGGCGAGTTGTCCTTCGCCGAACGGCTCCGCCGCCTCAACACCGAATGCGGGTTCATGTACGGGGAGGGCGCGCTCAAGGGACGCTTTGTGGAAGGTGTCCACCGCGCCGCGCGCGCCACTGTTCGCGAGCGGAACACCCCCGGCATGACTATGGCGGAGTTAGCTCGCTTCGCCCAGACTAGGGCTAAGGCTACTGGCGACGAACACCGCTGGCTACGACTTGAGCAGCTGAAGGAGCGGACCAAGGAGCGCGAAGTGCTCGCGGAGGAGTCCTGGCTCCCGCGGCAAGCTCGTGCGGCGGCGCTTCCCCGGGTTTCGGGGGGACCTCCGGGGTACCCACCGCGAGACGGCCCTGTTCGGGATGTCGGGGCCGTCGACGCCCCTACACCAGGCGGCAGGGCACGGCCCGAGGCGGCCCGACCCACAGCACCAGACGGCTCGACTCCCGGAGGCGGCGACAACTCACGCCGCCGGTCCGGACAGCGAGATGAGCCTCCCCGTCCCAAACCAGGGACGGGAGAGTACCCTTGATGGTAGTGTGGCAAATTTGGTCATTGGGCCGAGGTGTGTTCCACGTCGGACGCGCGCCTACGTGACCGATTCGCGGCCGCCAGTCGCTGGTCCCCTCTTGGGGCGCCCTCGGGCTCCCGCGATACCCAGCGGATGGGCCGGCGGGTGGCAGCTGCCACCCCCAGCGAGGACTCCAGCTCAAGCGGCGATGAGTCGACGCCGCTTGAGAAGGGAGAACAGCAGGCCGGGCCCGAGAGCAGGCCGGCTGCCTCCTCTGAGTCCGACGAGGGAAACGAGTAACCACCGGTGTTGGGCCCTCCCCGCGGCGACCGGTGGACCCAGCCCGGGGCGCGGATGTGATGCCAGTACGCATCCAATCCCGACCCAAGGGGATCCGCCCTCGGGATGCACCCCTCCCGAAGGGACTTGACGGCCGGAATGTGGTGGCCATCCTGACGGGGTCCAAATATCAGGTGGCCAGCCGCATCTGGTTGGACGCGGGGCGTGAAGAAGCCCTCCGCATCATTGTCGACACGGGGTCCGGCGTCTCTCTAGTACGAGAGGCGCTACTTCCCTCGTAGATGAAGGTGGTGCCCTTAGACGCAGCGACCGCCCAGTTGTTTGACATGAATGGAAGACTCCTTCCGATCACGGGCACCGTGACTCTTACGGTGCCAGTCGGCACCTACTCAACACCAGTCACGTGTGGAGTTGTGCGCGGCATGTCGGTCCCCCTACTCCTCGGGACCGACTACACCGACGTCCATGTCCCCAACATCTGCGGGCCCAAGGGGTATATCCCGGTACTAGATGGATGTAAGGTCCCCATCCTCCTTCGGGGTAAGACGGTGTCGTATGCCAAGGAGGACCAACCCGGCGAGGCTGGTGCCGCTAGTGAGGCGGACGCCAAGGTGCGTCTTGCCCGCGAGGTGGTTCTTCCCACCCGGTCCAGGGGGTACGTCCCAGTCCTGACGTCCTTCCAAGGAAATGGGGTCATTACCCAGCGCCGTCAAGTGTATGAGCGCCATCGCGTCCATGTGGAAACTGGCACCATGGACTGCACCGCCAACCAGACGTGGTGGGTGGAAGTAACCCATACGGGGAGTACGAGCTAGCGAATCCCCAAGGGTATGGTACTGGGGCATATCTCGGCATACTCCGGTACAGTAGCCGCCATATCCCGGGAGGAATGGGCTTCACTAAGTCCCAGTCCGGTCACCGCGCCGGACGCGACGGACCCCGTGGAGGAGCCCCATGTTCATACTTCGAACGTGCCCGAGGGGTTGCGGCCCCGAGTGCTCTCCCTCCCACAGAAGCACCGGGCCCTATGGAGTGGGCACTTGGGCTCCGTTAAGGCCACGTAGCACCGGATCGAGTTAAAGCCGGGCTCCAAGCCCGTCCGGCTCAACCCCTACCGGATGGGTCCCCGAAATCGGGCACTCATCAAGGCCCAAGTCGACAGAATGCCCAAGCTCGAATTCATAGATCTCAGCCAGAGTGAATGGGCTAGCCCGGTGGTACTCATCCCGAAACGCGACGGGAGTCCTCGGTTCTGCATCACCTATCCGCAGTTGAACGAGCGCACAGTACGCGACTCGTATCCGCTACCCAGGATGGAAGACTGCCTCGACTCCTTAGGGGATGCCCAGTTCTTTTCCACGTTGGACTGCAACGCGGGGTACCGGCAGATGCCCATAGCCGAGGAGGATAAGCCCAAGACGGCGTTCACCTGCCACTGTGGGACGTACCAGTGTACCTGTCTTCCCTCAGGCCTGTGCAATGCCCCTGCTACTTTCCAGCGGGCTCTTGACATGATCCTATCCGGAGTCAGGTGGCAGAATGTGCTCGTCTACTTAGACGACCTCATCATCTTCTCTGCCGATGCAGAGTCCCACCTGTCCCACTTGGACACGGTCCTCACCCTACTCGGGAAGCATGGGGTCACCCGAAAGACACAGAAGTGCCACCTCTTTAGTAACGAGATGGAGTACCGTGGCCATGTACTGCGGCCTGGACGCTTGAGTGTCAACGAGAAGAACCTCAAGGCCATCAAGAAGACCGTCTTCTCCAGGACGCAAACCCAACTGAGGAGTTTCTTGGGCATGTGCAATGTCTACCGTCGGTTCGCGGTAGACTTCGCTAAGACAGCGAAGCCGCTGAATGAATTGAACAGCGTGAAGCTTCCGACGCGGTTGAGTCCCTCTACTCCGGAGGAACAGACCGCGTTTGACAAACTACGCGAACAGCTATGCCACCCGCCCATCCTTGCGATACCGCGCAAGGAGGGGAAGTACATCATCGATGTAGACGCTAGCTACGATCAGCTGGGGTGCTGCCTTCTACAGCAGAAACCCGATGATAAGTACCTGACCGTAGGTTACTTCAGTATGGGCCTACTGCCGTCAGAGAAGAACTACACCGTCACAGAGATTGAGGGACTGGGTGTGGTGTGGGCTGTCGGTGTACTACGACCGTACATCGAAGGCACCAAGTTCCTCATCCGGTGTGACCATAAGGCACTGAAGTGGATACTAATCACGACGGCTTGCACGAACAATCGACTCATTCGTTGGCGCATCCTCCTCTCGGAGTTCGACTAAGATGTGGAATACAAGCCCGGCCCCCAACACGCGGTGGCCGACGCGTTGTCCCGCCTCCCGACTGAGGGGCTGAATACGGGACCAATCTCCCAGGAGATCCCCACAGTCGGGGTGACCACCCGGTCGGGGGCAGTGCTCGACCCCCGACTCCCCAAGAATAGGGAGACCGCCCGCATACCCCTGGGCGAACTAGCTCAGAAGCAGGCGGACGATGAGTTCTGCCAGGAGGTCAAGCAGTTACTTGATACCTCCGAGCCCACCCGCTTCTACCAGAATGCGGATGGGCTGCTCTGCCGAGAAGGGCATCGGCCCGGCTCCCAACAGTTCTTGATACCCCGGTCCCTAGTCAAGGACGTGTTGCGGGCGGAGCACTCGTCCACCGTGGCGGCACATCCGGGTGGTTCTCGGATGTACCAGACCATGAGGAACCATTACTACTGGCCCTCATTGGCCGCCGACGTCTTCGGTTGGGTCGCGGCGTTTCCGACCTGTGCGAAGAACTGCCTCATGGGTACGCAGAGTACCGCACCCATGCGATTGTTCCCCGCTACGGAACCTTTCGAAGCTCTGACCACTGTCCTACTTGATCCGTTGCCACGAACCCCCGAAGGATATGAGTACATCCTAGTCATCTGTGACCGTTTCACTAAGGTCACGCGGGCCATCCCGCTGAAGGACATCTCGGCTCTGGATGTCCTCAGTGCCTTCTTTGACACTTGGGTCGCTAGTTATGGGATCCCCGATTCAGTTCTACCGGACAACGGACCCAAATTCGCCGCCGTACTCTGGCAAGGGGTGCTCAAGGCGTTGGGTATTGACACAAATTATGCCACGGCGTACCACCCCCAAACTAATGGGAAAGTCGAACGGTTTAGTAAGACTTTAGTTAAGCAATTACGACACTACGTAAGTGACCACGTGGTTACGTGGTCCCGGTACTTAAGCCTAGTGGTTACGGCATATAACTCCCAAGTGCATGGTAGCACCGGGCAAGTCCCATCCGCGTTCGCGAGTCCACGACGGCTTACTCCCGTGGCGATCGAACGACTTACAGCGGGCGCCGACACTGGGGAAATAGTAACCCCCGGGCGAGCCAAGGAGGACTTCCTCCAGCGCCTCCACGCCCTGATACCCCTAGTGCGGGATATCATGGAGAACGCTCAGGCCCGGTACAAACGGGCCTTCGACAAGCGCGTACAGGCTCGACGCGAAGCCCTCCGAGTTGGAGACTGGGTATTCGTGAAGTCACACGAGAACCAGGGGGGTAAACTCGTCTTCAAGACGCTGGGACCCTACCAGATCTTGAAGATAGACGGGCGTCGGATTACCATCGAAAGTGACGATGGTATACGCACCATCAACGGGAACCACGCCACGCGGGCCCCGGAACCACCCGAGGGTGACCCGGCCTGGGAACGGGCACTGTCTGCGTGGCAGGTCCCCTCCCTTCCCTCATCGGATAGTATACCGATTGAGGCCGTCTTTGACCACTTTGTCGGAAAGGGGTACGACGAACATGAGCGACTCATGCTCAACGTACGATGGTTCGGGTATGGACCCCGGGAGGACTCCTGGCACTATGTGGAGGATCTCCCGGCTGAGAAGGTTCGCAAGCACTGTGTGCGACACCGACTCACGGTGAGAAGAAGGGTATCAAACAACTAACCCCTAGTACAGGGTACCCCTCACACACCCCCGACAAAGGAAACAGCCCACCCCCCTACTACGGGGCCCTCCAAACAAGAACAAACAACGGGCCGCCCCCTCTCCCTTCTCGGGGGGAGCGACCGACCCAACTAGGAAAAGACAGAAAGGGGGGGGCGGGACCAACCAAACTCGGCGTTCCCCCGCTCCACGCACGGACACGGGCCGCTAACCCCGGTCCGGCGACAGCGGGAGGTCGTCGCGGACGTGCCCCCCGTAGTGGTCGCGAACAGGAGGATCGAAGGGGTACTCGTGGGCCGGCCCCCGGCCCGTGGGGACCGGCCCCCACGTCCAGCGCGGCGCCCTACTCGGAGCCGCCTCCGCTGCAGAGTAATCCCGGGCGTAGGAGGTGTGCCCCGCCGCCGAGGTTCCCCCGGCGGAGTAGGAGTAGCCTCCCGCATAGTAGGGTGCAGCGGCTGCGGCGGGCTCACCGGCGTACGGGGCTCGACTGGAGCTCCCGCCCGCCGCGGGTGCCGCGGACCCCGGCGCCACCCGCTGGCCGTGTCCCTCCAGCCAAGAGGCCATCTTGTACCCGATGGCCTCGGGGGTGGTGTCCACCAGAAACTGCTCTGCCGCCGCCGAGAGGGGTGACGGGGATCCCCGTAGTACGGTCCCCGCACCCAGGGTGACCCAAGCGAGGGTGTCCACCACGGAGGCAGCTATCGCCTCCCCGTGGGCTACCCGAAGCGTCCCTGCCGCACTCGGGTAGGTGGTCGCCAGGGCGCGCGCACACTGGGGGGTAACGTACCCCCAGCTGAGGTTCTGCCCCGCCCCCAGGGCCGGGTAGTACGGTACCCCGGGCGGGGCAAACGTCGGGAGGGTCGCCGGTGCCACTGGGGACGTCCCTGCGCGAGTGGTCCTCCGGACGGCGCCCCCACGAGCAGGGGGGCGCTCGGCCGCACCCCGGGTGCGCTTGCGCTGGTGCGGGGATACTGCCCCCGGGGCACCCCATCCCGACTCGGGCGGGGCCGACGTCGCCGTCCCCCCGGCAGCATAGGGGTAGGACATGTCTCGCATGCCCTCATGGAGGCCAATGCGCCCGGCCACGAGGCGTTTGTCACAGTGGACGAACTCCCGGGCCGCCCCGTTGTCCTCCCCGCCAACTCGGCGGGCCAGGTACGGACCAGCGGCCGCCCAGTCCAACGACTGGTGGAGGTCCAGCAAGTCCCTGAGATACGCGTGCGCTTCAGGTTCCGCCCCCTCCGCCACGTTGGAGAGGTGCAGCCCCACGAGGCGGTCCATTAAGCTTGCGGGCAGATGCTACACGTACCCTTTGGTCCGGGCGGAGGCATATCACATTCCCGCAACCTCAAGTACCCACTGGGTCTCTAGGATGGCCGCCGCCGGGGTGGATTCCCCCCGACGAAGCGTCGTGCCGAAGTAGGCCACGACGCGGGGCATCCTCGCGGGGAACCCGTAGGGCACCTCCATCGCCGACCACCACGTCGGCGTCGGGACATAGTAGTCCCGACGCGCCGAGACGTGGATCTGGGTGCTCTCGACTTGAGAAGCACTCACCAGGATACCCGACGTCTCCCGCACACGGCGCTCTGTGCGGGCGTCCTGGTGGTGGAAGTGGGGGTCGCTCTCCCCCGAGTACGGAAGGAAGCAGCACGCCCACTCCAACGCTACGACGGGCGGGACGTCGTCCTCCGTCGCCCCGTCCATCACGTTGGACGGGCGCGCGGCCACGCGCTCCACCCACGGCGCGTCCTCCGCCTCTAGTAAGGCGGGGAGGTCCGCCGTCACCCCTGCAGGTAGTTCATACTGCACGGGGTGCCGCGTCAGCCACCGCTTCCAATCCGGGCCCTGCTTAGAGACCGGAATGGCCTCGTACAGGGCCCGCTGGCGACACTCCCCCGACTGACTAGGGGCGTGGGGGGGCGTCCACTGGACTAGCGCCCCCAACTCCGCCCCCGCGGGCCCCGCCTCCTCCACTGCCGGGGGGCGCACCCGGCGCGGCACCGGCGGGGGGGAGTCCTGCTCCATGGGGTCCTCCCCCCCAACGGCCGGTGCTGCCGCGGCCGCCGCCGCAGCCGCCAGTGGAGTCCCCGGACGGCTAGGAGGCAACAGCACGCGGGCGGCCGCCGGGCTAGGCGCCGCCGCGTTCTCGTCGGACGACCTCCCCGCCGCTCTTGACGCGCGGGAGGCCGTCGCCGACCCCGCCGTTGACTTGGACCGGCGTGGGGCCAGCGGCGGTGGCGTAGCTTGACTCCCCGCCGCCGAAGACTCCCGGCTCGGGGTCGCGCCGCTAGCCGGGCGCGACAGACGGACCGCCCTCCCGCTGGCCGTCGCCGAGGCCACGCCACTTGACTTAATGGCGCCCGTCGGCGTAACTGGCGCCGACGCGGCCGCCCCACGCGCCCGTGGGGTAGCCGCCGTCGAGCCCTTGGCCTTGGAGGCGCCCGTACTCGCGGGCGCCCCGCTCGTTCGAACGGTCGCTGCCGCATGGCCGACCGACTTGGCCGCGCCCGTCGTTGGCGCCTCGCCGGCTCGGACCCCCGCCGCCGCGGGGCGGCGATCCGACCGGGCAGGCGTCCCACCCGACGCCGGCGCAGCGCGCCCCGCACTTAAGGCCGCCATCTCCTCCGGGCGCCCGACGCGCTCCGCACTTGGGGTTGTCATCTCCTCCGTCGGCGCCACTCCCGTCGACCGCGAGGATGTCATGGCCACCGCGTCCGAGTAGGAACGCAGGGCGGACTGGGGGGATGGGGGATAGAGGGCGGGGAGGGGTGAGACTCTCGACTTGGGGGGCGGAGGGGGTACGGTAACGGCCGGTAGTCTACGGCCGCGCCGTCCGACCCCCGTCGGCCCCGCCTGCCCCGTTTTTATGGGTCCCTGTACACCGGCAGGGGCGCCCCGTCGCCTCCCGCGGCGTCGCTCCGCGCCACCCGCCTGGATGAATCCTCCAGCGGGGCGCGCGTGACAGGCGCCCCAGAGGGCAGGAGCCATACCCGGCGCCCCCCCACGGCACGGCCTCTGTGGCCCACCCCGGCCACACCGCCCCCCTGTACACTGGCAGGGGCGCCCCGTCTCCTCCTGCGGTGTCGCTCCGCGCCCCCCCTGGATCACCCCTCCAGCGGGGCGCGCGTGACAGCCGGCCCAGAAAGGGGGGGGCGCTGGACCCGGCGCCCCCCTGGCACGGCTTGTGTGGCCCACCCCGGCCACACAGGACCCCCTGACACGCCCCGGTGTCCCCCGCACGGTGACGGCGCGTGCCCCCTTGGCCCTGGCGGGCTCCCCACGAGCCGGGGCGGCCCCCGCCGGCGCTGACCGGGACAGCACCCGGGCCCCACACTGGGGGGATGCCGGTCAGCCGTCCTGGCCCGCCCGGAACCCTCTAGCAGGCCCGCCCCCTGGCCCTTGGCCGCCGGGACTGCGACCCCTTTAGAAGGGGGATCTGTGCCGGCCGCACACCTGGCCCCCACACTCGGGGAACCAGTTCCCTTCCAGTCAAAAGGAGACACGTGGATTCGCGTCATGGGCGGTTGGATCCGGTCAGTCCGAAACGACCGCTGGCTCTCGCGAGAGAATATGTCCTACTAACACATATTGCGAATCTTTCCTGTGGCGATCCACTTGTGATCACCTCGTGGCTCACCAACCACAACCGCGATTTCGAGACTTCCCTGGGTTTAGCAAATCCCCGGGCAGGCCTCCAGTTACGGGCCTAATTTTGTGTCAGCCCGACCTCGACCATCGACCAGTATTACACCGCGTCCCTGACACCGGGGCGCCGCAAGGGTGTCACGTAGCACCCTTCCCCCGCCTCTACTCAAGGCGGTGTCCGAAGCTTCGGCCGTCCTCCGCTGAGACTGGTCCCATGTGCCCTGAGGGGAGGGTCTTCTGAGGGTCCTTTGAGGGTGTCTGAGGGGGGTTTTCGGAGGGTCTGAGGGGAACGGACGGGATAAGAGGGCGAGGCGTGAGTGACGAATCGAGGCCCTCGACGCGGGCAAGGCGTAAGACCTCTGGCCTTTTACGCCACGTGGAAACCTATTTTCAACATTTCACCCATTTCAAACATCCTTTTCCATGTGGCACGCTTCCTTCGTGACTCGCTGTACGCGTCCAACATCCGCTACAGTGGCCTCCATCTTTGTAGTGGAAGCTACGGACACGCCGATCGACCTGATCCGGCGTGAGGCCATCCAGCGCCCCGCTGACTCATCAGTGTGCGATGTCTGACTCCGGATGATTCGGCGTCAGCTCAATTGCACCAATGGGAGCTGGTGTCAGTCGCGTAGGCCTATAGGGACGCGGCATTGTTGTCAGCGTCCCTTGCAATCCGTTACTACGATCCGGGGCCAGCAGGGCTGTGTCGGTTATGCCCTGCTATTGGGGCTGTCGAGCGCCGCACTATCCAATGGGAAGTCCCCTCCGTTCTCGGCTTTCGTGTCGAAAGCCGCCTGCTTCTCCACGATTCTATAACTGCGTTTTTGAGCCATTTGGTGCCGCATTTTGTCGTCACACGCCCGTCTCCCTTCGTTTCTGAGCCATTTGGTGCCGCGTTTTGGCGGCACACGCCCGTCTCCCCTTGTTTTTGGCCCTTGTAATGCCGCACCGTGTGGAGACGAGCGTACGCATGTTCTGGGGCACCTTAGGTCCCCCAGGGAGAGTATATAGTCAAGCGAACCGAGCTCCTTCGGGGGGATCGAGAGGGGCAGCCTCAGTTCAAAAGACAACCTTTTCCCTTGTGACCCCTCCCGACCTTTTCCACCGTCGTCACACCCATCGACATCCCTAGGGCCGTCCGTCGTCGCCCCCATCGTCTTAGACGGGGCCTTCCCCGTCAACCGTTGCCCCTCCCGAGTACGTTTGATTCGCCACGTATCCTGGCGGGTCTCACATTTGGTAGCTTCAGGTGGTTTCCGGCTCTACTGGCTCTCTGGCTGCCGATTGGCCCTCAATTTGTACCTCCTGTGTTTGTGTTTTGGTGCGGTCTCCTGTGTTCAGCGTGCCTCGGGCATCGTAATACGAATTCAGTGGGCTCCACCAATCACACGGAAAAGGACACCTGGCCTGACAAAACCCGTGGTTTTGCTCTTGTCTCGTGTTCTTTTCTTGCCATTTGATTGGAACACAGTGGGTGCGAGTTCAGTGTCTAAATCGATTAACTCCCCGGCGGTGACGACCGCCGCGAAGTCATCCAAGGCGGCGCGCCCATCGTCGTCATCCAAGGCGGCGCGCGCATTATCGTCATCCACGGCGGCACGCGCATCCTCTTCATCCACGACGGCGCGCGCATCATCGTCATCCACGGCGGCGCTCAAATCTTCTTCATCCACGGCGGCCCGGGCATCCACGGCTGCTGCGAACAGCCCGAAGGAGGCGCCGGGCCGTGGCAAGGGCCCACTGCTGCCGACCAAATCGCCCGAATGGCGCTACGTGGCACCACCGCCACCGCGCATTGCCAATATTACGCCATCCACGGCTCGCGCCGGTGAACAGCGCGAAGTGCGCCAGGCCCTGAAGGCGACACGCGGCCCGATGGTCCGGTACCGCTGTCGTCCTTGTGGTGTAAGCTGCAATAGCATTGCAGTGCTGCGCGACCACAAAGAGTCCCGCCGGCATAATTTCACAATCAGCCGCCCAACAGAGTTCCCGCGTTGCACACCATGTGGTCTGTTGTTCGAGACGACTTCTGACCACGCCCGCCACCAGCGCGGCCGTGCGCACGCGCGTGTTGTGGCCAGTAGCAAGTTATCGCGCGAAATCGCTCTGCGATTGGTCGGTTGGTCGGTTGATTCGTGTCCTCGATTGTGGGCATCGTTGCACACGTCGTTAAAGTGAAAAATCAAGATTCTCATCATTCGACTGGAGTTCAACTAGCGAACAACGCCGGTGTTTGTCGTTGCAAATCTTTTGATCTCGGTGCGTGTCAAATCGTTCCGGTCGATCCCAGATTCGTTGCAGCCAAATCCACTTGACATCATGGCTGACCCAAGCGGTTCTGGGGCTCCGCCGTCGGTCGCTGATTGGCTGCAGCTTATGGCGTTCGGGCAGCAACTCGGCGACGATCTCGAGATGACCAAGGACGAGTTAACGCGGACAAAAATTTGCTGGCGACTAAGGACTGCGCGGCTCAGCCAAATATGCCTTCGCTGTTTTTCGGAAAATCTGGCACGATCGAGGCTTGGTGCTCGCACATGGACGCCTATGCGTCGGGCAGCGAGCACGAAGAGGCAGGCCGCATTGCGTGTACCTACCTCGATGGTGAAGCGGTCACCTGGTGGCAGTCGAGCAACGCTGCGACCAGCGTCCCCGACTGGGACACGCTCCGCACCTGCCTCATCCGCCGCTCCAACCCCCTAAACAAGGTGCAAGCGGCGCGCAACAAGTTGCACAGCTGGCGTCAGCTCAAAGACGTCGGGAGCTTCAACAAGACATTCCTCAGCATCTTGATGGACATTCCAGACATCACGGAGTCGGAAAAAATCGACCGCTACAGCCATGGGCTGAAGCGAGCGATCTGGGAACCTCTGTGCATCCGAAGTTATGACAACTTTGATTCGCTCATGAAAGACGCGCTCCGCATTGAAGCTGCCAAGGCCGGGACGTTCCGGTCTCCTGGCGGCAGTGCAAGCCACCCTGCCGCCCTGTCCGACTCCGGCGTGGCGGCCATGGACCTGTCGACCATCAAGGTGTCAAAATTGACACCTGAAGAGCGTCAGCGTTGCATGCGCAAGGGCCTCTGCCTCCGGTGCCGCGAGAAGGGCCATCTTGCTAAGGACTGCCCAAAAGGTCAGCGGAACTGAAGCTGCCTGGGCCGTCTCCACGTGACGCCCTGGCCCCTTCTGTTCCGCCATGTATCTCGTCTCCTTTTTTCGGCCCTTCTCGAGGGCTGTTGCTGTCAACTGCTTCAATCAATGGCAAGGTTGTGCGGGTTCTGTTTGACGACGGGTCTTTTATCAACTTTGTGTCCTGGCGCCTCGTGCGTTCGCTTTGTGTCAATACCAAGAAGACCAATTTCGCGGCCGACATGCCTGACGGCCGCTCCCATGTACTGGAAGCCACAGATGCCCTCGATGTCGAGATTGGGGGATATCGGGAGCGTCTTCCCATTGCAGTTTTCGATTTGAGTCGCTACGACGTCATCTTCGGCATGCGCTGGCGCGAGGACAAAGGCGCCCGCATCAACTACAAGAACAATAAGATCACCATCAAGCACAAGCGCAAGTCTATCACTATCAAGGCTAGCCTCGAACCAAGCAACACCATCAGCCGTCAGCGCCTTGTTCGCGATCTCAAGCATCGGACTCCTATTTTTGTAGTGCTCCTCCATGGTGCTGAGCCCGGGATTCACCTTGACGTCAACTCCATCGGCGTTGGAGCGGAGGCGGACCCCTCAGGGGTCGAGCAGCTGCTAGCCGAGTACGAAGACGTGTTCCCCAAGGATCTTCCAGCCGGACTACCACCCGAGCGCATTCGGTAGTTCCACATCGAGCTCGAAGAAGGCGCAAAGCCGCACCTGCGCGGCATGTACCGCCTCTCCGAGTCCGAGTTAGCGGAGCTCAAGTCTCAAATCGCCAGCCTGATACAAAAAGGCTTCATACAGCCCAGCTCCTCACAATGGGGCTCTTCTGTTATCTTCGCAGCTAAGAAGGATGGTAGCTGGAGATTGTGTATCGACTACCGGGCCCTGAACAAGGCTACTATCAAGAACGCCTATCCTCTGCCACGCATCGACGATATCTTCGAACAATTACGGCATGCCACGTACTTTACCAAGATCGACCTTCGGTCCGGGTACCACCAAATCCGTCTGGACACCGCATCAAGACCTCTGACGGCGTTCCGCACCAAGTACGGCTTCTATGAGTTTACTGTGGTCCCCTTCGGCCTCACCAACGCTCCTGCCGTCTTCATGAACGTGATGAACGATGTCTTCAACGAATACTTCGACAAATTCATTTGCGTCTATCTAGATGACATCCTCGTGTACAGCGAAAACCTGGACGACCATTTGCGACATCTACGGCTGACGCTGGACAAGTTGCGAACACATAAGCTCTACGCCAAGCGGAGCAAGTGCCAGTTCGCGGAAACTACCGTGGATTATCTCGAGCATGTCATCTCAGCCCACGGCTTCTCCATGGAAGATTAAAAATTCAATGCCATCCGAACGTGGACCACTCCTCAATCCAAAAAGGATGTGCAGTCCTTTCTCAGAATGGTTAAATTTTATAGACGCTTCATCATCAAAATGGCAGAAGTCGCGGTACCCCTGACTCGGCTTACCGGCAACGTCGACTTCGAGTGGACCGCAGACGCGGAAGCGTCTTATCAACGCCTAAAGATGCTGGTAACAAGTGCACCAGTACTGCGCTGCTTCGACAAGCGGCATCCCATCTACTTGTCTACTGACGCAAGCGGGTACGCCATCGGTGGTGTACTGGAGCAAGAAGATGGCCAAGGGAGAAGACCAGTGGCCTACTTCTCCCAGGTTTTGAAAATCCACGAGCAACGCTACTCTATCCGGGAGCGCGAGCTGCTGGTCGTTTTTCAATCCGTTCGCTACTGGCGCTGCTACATGTACCGACGCACCTTCGTTGTCCACACCGACCACGAGTCCCTTAAGTACCTGAGGACCCAAGAGAAGCTGAAAGACCGGCAAGTACGCTGGTTCGAGCCGCTCGACCAGTACAGTTTTAAGATTTTTCCGGTCAAGGGCACGCCTAACGCCGTTGCAGACGCCTTGTCGCGTCACCCTACAAATGCCCCCCGACAAGGACATTCCCAACCAATACCTGCTTAGCTGATTTTTAGCTAAGACCATTGGAAATCACCCCAAGCAACCTGAGATCAACAGCCTCATGACCACGCACCTGAGTGATCAAGACCTTGCCACCCTACAAGAGGAGTACCGTGCGGACCCTGAGTTTGCCACCCTAGCCCAAGAACCCGTAGCACCATTTACCCAAGACATGGGGTTGTTGAAACGAGGTGACCGTACGTGCATCCCCGCTGGTACTCTTCGCACAAAGATACTCCAC
>Ga0209093_1000278_pt1 | contig 26759 bp, 31 predicted proteins | sample SidtaG_4_FD_187450 | JGI IMG/M metagenome (GOLD analysis project Ga0209093, IMG submission 187450) | Marine algal microbial communities from Sidmouth, United Kingdom - Sidmouth_Male1 metaG (SPAdes) (version 2) | ecosystem: Host-associated > Algae > Red algae > Unclassified | place: Sidmouth...
ATCCCCTACCCCCCCCCCCCCCCTTCCAACCTTGTAACCGCTGTTGCGACCACTGCATCTAGCGCTGGTGGCCATGTCGCCGTCACCCTCCCGCCAGCAGGTCCGGCCACTGTGGACGAAGCATCACCGCCGGAGTTGGAAGGGGCCGCGACTATGCCGTCGAGGAGGGGCGCGCGCTTTCGTCTTAAGAAGCCGTCCGCTTCCACGGGCGACGTACCCCGCTGGACCACCGCAGCAGTGGCCACAGACCAGTGGGTCCGCGTCGACCGGTTCTGCGAATCCGGCACCCCGCGGGCCGCTGTGCCGACCAAGGCAGCGCCGGCCCAGGAGGCGCCGACCAAGGCGGCGTGGTCGGCGCTCGCTACCCCGGCCTCCCGAATAGTGTGCGATGTCGCTTCGGAGGCGATCATCAAGCTGATGTGCCTGGCGGCGGTCCAACTTTTGAGCTTAGTGGGCTCGGTGCCAAAGTGTACGGGCGTCTGGATCGTTCTGGAGGCCGGAGATGGCTCTGCAACGGCACACCTTTACGGAAAAATCATCAACTGTGCGGGGACTCTGAGGCAGCGACGGACAAGACGGGGTGTTGTAAGGACTGGTGGGCGTTTAGAGGGGGCAGAGCCGGTCGTCGGAGGCGTCAGGAGGCGGAAGCCGCCAGTGACAAAGCAGGCGGTCGGGCGGAGTCCGGGGACCACCTAGGCGTCCCGGATGGTGCACGTGGGGACGTCCCGGAGAAGGGTGACAACCATGGGGATGATGGTAAGGGCAGCAGCGGGGACGGAGGAAAGAGCAACTACGGGGACGGCAGCAAGGGCAGCAGCGGGGACGGCGGCAACGGCAGCAGCGGGGACGGCCGCAAGGACAGCAGCAGGGACATCTCGTGCAAAGGCTCGGCGGCGTACCCGTCCACCATCCTGCACGACCGCACGACCGTGAACGCTGTCGTCCGTTGCGGCCTTGGCAGGAAGGAGTTGTCGGACGCCGAAATGAACAAGGTGCTGTTCATCAGCGGGCTTGACTCAGTCAACGACATCACGACCGCCGACGTCGCCAACTTATTCTCCCGCGCCGGCGGCATCCCGCACCAGCGGTGCTCGGTGGCGGGTGGATTTTCCTGGGCCCGGGCCTGGCCGATGGAGCTGCTGGCCAACGAGTGGACATTGAGCGCCATAAAGCGCCGCGTCAATGGCATCCATTTCCTGCCGCTGAAGAACCCTGCCAGCAAGGGACGCACAATGAACGACAAGCGGCTGGTCTGGTGTGTGGCGGTCCACCCGTCTCCCTCTTTTGGCAAAGTCTTCGAGATGGTGATGGTCGGCGTCCGAACAAGCTTCCGGAAGAGGCTCTTGCGCGCAACGGACCCGTTTGGCGACGCCTCGAAGCTCACGGTCAAGATCAAGAAGCCGCGTGCGTCGCGTCAGGTGTGCAGGAAGCCAAGCAAGAATTAGAAGTCCAAGGCGCCCGCTCTCAACAAGGCGGAAATTGTCGCGGCCACCGCCAAGGAGCGGGTGGACTAGGCCGAGGCTAAGGCCGCGGTGAAGGAGGCCGAGGCTCAGTTCGCGTTGGAAGAGACCGCTGCCGCTAAGGCGGCTGCCTCAAAAACCGCAGAGGCAGCCGACGGAACCGGAGCTTCGAAGGCTGGCGCCAAGGTCGCCCCAAGACGGAGTTACCTATCTCTGGGCCTTTCCGGCGAAGGATCCAGTGGAGTCTCTACTGCGGGCAGCGGCGGCGATGTTCGGATACCCACTGTGGAGCAAGATCCTCTGCGAGCCCTGGAGCGGGCGAGCTCCACGGCGCGGATGCACCATATGTGGCTACGTCGGCCGGCCCCTGTGCTCCCCTTCTCCGCAGTTGTGTGAGTTGTGCACCTCTCCGGCTCGGCCCTGTCCACCGCAGTGCGCGCGAGCACGCGTGTGCGCGTGATTCTCCCGCGGGCGCTGCTCAGGGACGCTTTTGATGCGTTGGCCGCCGCTGAGAGAGCCGCCACTCCGACGGTAGCCAACGACTCCAACGAGATGCAGTTTGTCGTGAAGCTCACCGTGGCCAAGTACGACCCCGTTTACCTCTTTGGGTCGACGCTGATGGATATGAGCTCGGCATTGGCCTTAAACGAGACCATCAGATCGGCCATCCTACTCGGTGTCCGTTCCGGACGTTTGTGGCGCCGGACAAGAGGTCTTCATCACCAACGCGCTTCTGGACGCCGGCCTGGCCGAGCTGCAGGACCATGCACGTCGTCGTCGATTCCAACTGGCGTGCTCTCCACCTCGCAGTCGGCGTTTTTCACTCACATTCAGAAGAAGCAGGTACCTAGAAAGCGTGCCACGACTGCCTTTCCGGAGGTGCTTGACTCATGGAGCTCTTCTGTTACACAGTTTGTCATGTTGTTGAATATGGACCACACGCATTGGATTTCTGCCGCCGTGTCTTTGCCTTCTGGCTCTGTAACCGTGTATGAATCTCTGGGACGGGGGCGCTGTGAAACCGAGGACCCCATTGTCAACAGGTTTCTTCTTTTCGCGAGACAGGCGGAGCTCCGTTGGCGAGTCTCGCGCCCCGACCGATCTGTCGGTGGCATTGAGTGGACAGTCGACCAAGTCATTTCTACACGACAGGAGGACAGTTACAACTGCGTGCTGTTTGCTTTCACCTACATCTGGTGCACAATTTACAGGTAGGACTGGACGTCGGTGGTGGTTGTCGGTGATCAGCTTAGGCTCTCTCTCATTTACTTCATTCTGATGTGTGGCCGCGAGCGGAAGGGAGCTTGTCGCGCGGCTTGACGTCTGTCCTGTTGGAACTCGCCTCGTCTTGCTTTCTCTTCTGACCTCTCTCAGTAGAATTCTCTTCTCCTTCACATCCTCTCTGACGGGGGGGCCGCAGGCAATTGCAACTCTCCCAGGGCCGGCCTCACTCTATCCCATCCGCTCCGCCACTCTTACTACGGCGACGGACCCCACCATCGCGAGGCACCTTTCCGCCACAGCCTGAAGCGCCACTGCAGCAGCGCCGCATTCCCCCCCCTCCTTCGGCGCCGCGGCCCCTCTGCATGAGTCTCGCGGCGGCCGCACCCGTCGATACGGAGGCGGGCATTTCAGAACCGCCCACCAACAACGGCGGGGCCACCGCCAGCCAAAGCGCTGGCGTCGGGCGGGGCGGCAGCACACAGCGACAATGGCAGGAAGCGGGCACCCGCCTGCTGCTGGTGCTGTGCTCCGAGGCGACAGAGGCGCTGATCGGCACTGGGCGGCGGTCGACCAGCCACCGGCAACGCGCTCGAGAGCTGGGCGAGCTCGCAAGACTCGACGTTTCCGGCCACAAATGCGCCGGCATCTCGGTTGACAATCACAGCCACATAATGAGACAGAACAAAAACCGATAGATGGCTGTTGAAGGCCAAGAATCGCGTGGCTGGGCGCCCGGGTTCACGAAACCTCCAATGACCAAAGTTCTTAGTAGCAGTGGGAGAGAAGATCTCACGAAAAAATATTCCATTGCTCCCTGCGCGTCGAAGTGGCCTGGATCGAGGCTACAGGGAAGGACTTTATCCCACACACACTCCGCACAAAATTATATTCTCAAAACTTTTAACTTTCCACGATGCACAAAAGAGCAGTTCCGTCCGTTCTTAGTGCCCCCACACAGTCCGCAGAAAAGTAATGGTTCAACAAATCTGCGCAATTGCATCTTTTCGATCGAATGTGTCAATGGACAGCCGCAAGCGTTGTTTGTGGTGATTTCTGTGGGGTGGCCGGGACCTGTGTTGCTCATCGGTGGTGCCGGGCTGCAATGGCGTCTGGGAGGTCTTGGGGAGGGATTGTCATTCGCGTCTGGGGGGGCGTGTGGGGGTATGGCAAAGGTGTCTGGGCGGTCTGCCACACCCTGTACCTGGCCGACGCGGGCGCACCTTACTGCCTTCGCTTTGGTTCTCAGGGCACACCGCGGCATAGCAGACACTCCTGCATCCCTGCCACTGGCGACAGATGCTGAGACCCCCGACATCGTCGAGTGGCATAAAACGCGCGAGCCTCTATGGTAAGAAAGGTGGTGTGACGATGCTGGTGGCAACGGCGGAGGCGGCGGCTGTCCGCACTGCTCACAGCTGCTGTAAATTCCTACTATGGCGCCGACGCCAGTGCACCGACTCCGCATGGTCCTGTTTGACCAGCGCCCCCCCCCACTACCATCCCAGCATTGATGGGAGGTGGCACTGACGGTGGACTCTATCTGTGGCGCCCACCCTGCCCATGCCAATGTGTTGTGGGCGGCGTGGTTGCTACTGGTGGCATGCATCACCGGTATTGCGACCCCCATAATCGGCAGCCTCGGTTGCCACTCGTGCTGTCCCCACATACAAGACCCCATGCTAAGATACTTGGGGGTCATCACGTTGTGCCAATGCCGGTGGCCGACACAGGTCCGACGTTGTGAGTCGGAAGCAGCGCGGCCGCCCTGGGCGCCGGTGCGCGTGGCGGACGCAGGCTCAACGTTTTCGGTCGGCAGCAGCTCGGCAGCCTTGAGTGCCACCGCAGAGCCTCCACGAGCGTCGTGCGGGCGCCTCCTATGTACGCCGCCCCCCTCCCTGTGCCAATGTTGGGGGCGGTACTTGTGCCGGTGGTGGCGAGGCGCGCCGTCGCCTCGAGTGGCGCGTGATCGCACAGCTGTGGCCGCTCGTGAGAGACCGGTGCAGAGGCTCACTGGTACTCTATAGAGGGGCGGGGATGCCAATGGCTGTTTTTTGTGTCGTCGGTGCCTATTGCGGTCGTCTCTTTTGGATGGGGACGCCCGGTGTGCGGTCAATTGAGAACTGGAGGCGCGGGACACGACGAGCCTGGGCGCCAGGCTGTTGGTGGGGATGGCGCCTGTCGGTGCAAAGTAGCGGTAGTGGCCCAGCCGTGCGGGGGCGTCCCGGCCGTCACCGACGTGAGTGAGGGCGGCGACTTTGGGCGCGAAGGCGCCGTGACAGCCCCCCTGGACAGCGTCCGTTTTCATCTTTGGTGCGTCCTGGCGGCTTGCACATGCAGAAGGCTGGGGCAAGTCGTGCCCCGCCGATGGGAGCCGACCGGCCCGTCCGGCTGGGAGGTGTTTGAAATTTTACGCGTTGCGGCAGCACCCTCCGATCAAACAAATGCATGGTATCCCATATGGCGTCATGATGCCCTGAGGGTGGGGGGTAGCTCGGCGTGCTTGCTGGGGATATGAAAGTTGTCGTTTTTGTTGTGGACGAAGTATCACTCAATGGAGACAAACATGGGTACTTTTATCAATCACTCTCTGTTGGTGGTACGGCCACGTCCACATACGTGTTCCGGTACCACTCCGGCAGCTTTCTGAACTGCCCCATTGTCTGGTTGTCCCTGTGCATGGCCACAGCGTTGGAAACAGCCTGCTGGTACACCGGAAAGGTGATAAAGTTGTCCTGCGGCATCTGCCTCAGGTGGTCCTGCTGCGCACGAGAGAGGTCGTTGTGTTCCTCGCAGGAGGAGGTATTGACACCGTCAAGGGACATAAACGAGTAGGGGTTCATGAAGGCGGAGCAGTCGACGTGGTTGTCCCGCCAGTGGAAGCCATCGCACCTGAGGCAAACTACCAGCACCAGGAAGGGGAGACTGGTCCCTGTACTCATTGTACACGGCCCGGTAGGCAGCCACCGACGCTGGCGGAATCAGCCATCCGTCGGTGAACTTGAGATGAGAAGAGGTGCAGGATGGATGCTCGGCCGCCATCTCCATGCGCAGCATACGCAACTCGCTGCCGACGAGCGCCACCTTCTTGTCAGAGCTGCCGACCCACTCGTTGTACGATGTCACCCGCTCCTTGAAACCGTTCAGGACCCCCGCCAGTAGCTGTCGTAATCGAGCGTCCGACTCCAGGCCGGGGCCGAAGCACGCGACGGCGCAGCGCAGCAGGCGCTGCTCCTGAACGGCCGGCAAACTCAGAACTGCGACCAGGGACTGGATGGAGAAGTTTACTGACAACAGAACGTCTATCACAGCGACTACCGCCACCCACGAGTTTTGAGGCGCCCACACAACAGCCGGATCTACCACGATTGCGTGGACCAAGTCCAGGATCTTGACGGTCGAAGCCGCGGTGCAAGGGATAAGCGGAAGCAGCGGAAAGCTCATGTCGCGCAGCCGCGCCGCGCCAGCGACCCCGCCCGTCGTGCTTAGCGCGGACTCGTCGAGTTCCTCCCCGTATGCTAGAAGGGGGGCGTCCCTCTCCAACTCCAACTCTACCTGTTGGTTGATCATCCGCGGCAAAATGTAGCCGTCACGGTCGCTAGCGAAGGGGTCCGAGTCACTGGAGCTTCCGCTAGACGCGGAAGATCCGCTGAGAACGCCTCTCTCGCGCGCCGAGCAAGCACGCTCGGCGTCCTCTGAATCCTACTCGAATTCACCTTGGAAAGCGAGAGACTGGGGGCCCTTGGGCGCGGCGGGTGGCCTGGCCTCAACGACGAGGGAATGCACACGCGCCATGAGCTCGGCCGGCACCCGGCGTCGCATGTCAGCCGACGCTTCCTCAATGCTCATCGCCAACGACCTGGCCGCCACCCGTAAGCAAAAAACCGCGCGCAAAAAGGCGACCAGCTCCTTCGAAGCGCCCCTGTCCACCATAGGGTCCCACCCCCTGCCCGAAGAGCCGTCCTCTAGACGCCCCTTCGCGTCCGCAAACGTCATCTCGACGCCACCGACCGTGATGTTGCCCAAGAGCATCGTCAAGGCCATGATGTGCCCCCGCAACGCGGTGACGGTGGTGATGCTCTTGGTAGACGCCGCGGCGCCGACCTTCCTCTTCTTAGACAGAACGCAGCCCAGGGCCTTGGAGACGGCCTCATCGGTGATCATGCGCGGTACGATGAAGGCACGCTGGACGGCGTGGATTTTAGCGCTCGTGCGTTCGAAATCCTTCTTGTACTTTACGCGGTACCCCAGCTGGAGGCCGTCAAAGGACACGACGGCGTAGCTGCCGTTGGGCCCCCGGCCCGTGGCGCAACACACAGCGTCGTAAGGAAAACCCTTGATCACCATTGCGAGGTACAGCAGTAGCGCCTGGCGCAGCGTCGTATCCGACCTCATACGAGTGCTGGCGCCGGGGTACTTACTGCTGAGATGCAGCTCCGAGAATACCTCGCGTAAGTATGACGTCTTGTGAAGAGAGCTGCCGTTCCGCGCGAGGTTGACCGCCGCCTCGAACAGGAATGCCTCCGAGTAGATGGCGTAGCACGACTGGAAGATTACCCCCCGCGCCGCGCCATCGGGGAGCACGCGAAGCAGGCACTCGGGGCACCGGCACGTCTCCACCGCGGCGGGCACTGCCCCGTCCCCAAACTCCACCTTTGCGTGCTTGACCTCGATCTTAGTCTTGTACGAGCGGCTGACGAGGCAATAGGGACACTGCGTGCCGTCCGTGTAGTGCATCTTGACTGCAGGGTCTCGGAGGCTGCGGATCATGGTAGCGCGCTCACGTTGAGAGACGAGCGAGGGGACGAGGTGGCGGCTCTCCGAAAACTTCGACGTAAAATTGAATCGGTTTGTCAGCGAAAAATGGGTTGGTTGTGCTTGGCAGGTGGGGGGGCAGCTCGACGGCGCCTGCCGCCGCGAGGTCGCCCGCGTCCTGTAGATCCGCGGCCGCCAGCAGGCGCGCCTCTTATGCGTCGTCCTCGTCGTCCTACACGCCCGAGTCGGAGCTCTCATCGCCGAGACCGTCTGCCCTCTCCTTGTCAGCCAACACGGAGGCGCTCACGTGGTCGCACCTCCCGTCTGCTGTTCTGCAGGAAAGGCACACCCACATGCCGCGGCGCGTCCGGCGCACAGCCGTGAAAGGCCAGCTCGTCTTGCCGTTGCGCAAGACGCAGGTCCTTTCTCCGTAGAGCACTACGCGTCCGACATGGAGCCGATGGACCTTGACAGGGGCGCCCAGCACCATTAAGAGGTCGACCATGTCGACTGCAATCGCCTTCAGCACCTCTTCGACGGCAGCCATCACGGGGGAGCGTAGCGAACAGCCGCCAGGACCGAGGCACCGCTGTTCCTCGCTGCAGCAGCACACCCAGTTCTCCCCCTCGAGCGACACCGAGATCACCAACACCTGGTGCTTTCCCTTGTCGTCGCGCGACCCAGTACCGAAACTCTTCAACACGACGCCGATGGCGCCTCCGGGAGCTAAATCCCTTGCGCGGTTGCGCAAGGCAGCTGACGTGATGCGCTTGTAGCGGCGCCTCAACGAGCGCAACGCGGAATGCGCCGTGAAGGTCTCCTCACTCGAGTCAAAACGCTTCGTGAGGCTCTGGTAGGCGATCGTCGCAAACATGACCACAGGAATGTCTTCGAGCAAGTCACGCAGCCGCAGCTTCGAGCTCTCTGCTCGACCAGGCCCCGCATTTGGCCAGCCGCCGCCGAGGACTCGCATCGGCGACGAGTCGAATCCATCCGCGGAGGCAACATTTGTTGCCTGTCCCGCAAGCACGTCCTTGGCGCTTGTATGCTCAAACGGGCCGCCGTCGAAGCGGTGCGTCGTCGACACCGCGGGGCGAGTCGCCACCGTCGCCGCAGATGCCGCCTCGAGTTCTGGGAACAGCGCGTCCGCCGACGTATACTCCATCTACACATTCTTGTCGACCTGGTGGATGCCTCTGCTCGTGCGAACCTTTGCAGACAGTGGGGAGTCCAAGCCAGCGCTTCCAGAGAGACCAGTAGGTCCTAAGACGCAGGAACCTACGAAAAGCGCTACAGCAAAATACACGGACCGCCCAGCGGAGCAGCCCACTACAACAGCCGACAGCGCACACATAGTAGAGGGGTAGGGCACCATTGTCTTCGGCACGTGGCGTGGCGGTGGGAAGGGAAGACGACGACGCGCGAGCCGGTGGCGCGGCGCAGCGCGTGTGACGGGGCGGGGCGGCGAGGCGCGCGGCAGGGCGCGGCGGGTTGGGGCGTGGCGAGGCGCGGAGGAGCCGGCGCGACAGGGGCGCCACGCCGGCACGCGGCGCGGCGGCGGGACGGGAAGACGACGACGCGCGAGCCGGTGACGCGGTGCGGCGCGTGGGGCGGGGCGGGGCGGCCCGGCGCGGTGCAGGGCGGGGCGGGGCGGGGAGGAGCCGGCGCCACCGGGGCGCCACGCCGGCACGGGGCGCGGCGGCGGGACTGGAAGACGACGATAATGCGCGGGCGGGTGGCGCACAGCGGCAGCGTGGTGCATCAACCGCGTTTCTTCTCCCCCCACTGGTGCCCAGCAGACGGCTCACAGCACCCCCGATCCGGCACAATAGCTCTCAAACAGAATCTTGCACCAGAACATTGAACTTATTTATTTAGGCATGCCCTCGATGAGGCCGCCAGCAAGAATGCAGTGATTGGCCAAGAGACGAGCACGTGTGTGATGAGACAGAGCCGCACGGCCACACACGGCCCGATGTCCTTTGGAGTCTAACCCCCCTCCAGATGCTCACGGACGTGATTTGTCAGGACCCCCAGACATGGCCCGATGTGCTTCAAAACAGGTAAGACTCTCAGAGTGTGTTACAGTGGACCCCCCCTTGGCCGCCAGCCGTTGAGGACGGACGGGCTGGGAGAGTGGAGCGGGGGGCGGGCGAGGCGCACAGTACAGTCTATATCCGGTTATGGCGCGTCGCCAAAGAATGATCGGATCCGAGAAAGTTTCACAGAAAGTTGCAGCATGCTGTGACCGTGCTGTGACTGTGTTTTGAGATAAAATTACATGCTGAGGGCTCCTGGATGGCTCTGTGGGAGGCAAGAGCGATCACAGCAATTTTAAATTCTGTGCTGTGGGCTGCTGTGAACTGCTGTGACTTGCTGCGAACGTTTCTCACATCCGGTCAGTCTTTGGCGACGCGCCGTATATGCGCTCCAGTGGGTATCGGACGTGGGTAGTTTGTGGGTCGCCCGACTGGTTTTATGAGGATGCCACATCCACCCCTTCGGAGCTTCGGCTTTGAAATGCGTGAGAAGATTGGCCATTCTCCCGACGCTCGTGGGCGGCGGGGTGGTCGTTTTAATGGCAGACGGTAAAGGGCGAGATGCGGTGTCGGGCGAAATCAAAGGCAAGAAAATCAAAGACGAGGGTGCGGTGGAGGCCGGGGCGGAGCCCAAGCAAAATGGATCATGCAAAGTCGACATCGGCATGTTCCAAATGTGGGTAGGCGGTCCTGCCACCCACCTTGCGGATTCGCTGACAGTGCGACCGGGGGGAGACTGCTGACGGCGCCGGTGACGGCGCCCTGTGCGTGCGCCCGAGATCGCAGGTGGACTGCCGACGGCGCCTGTGACGGTGCCCTGTGCGTACGCCTGCGATCGTGGGTGGACTGCCAACGGCGCCGGTGACGGAGCCCTCTGCGTACGCTTGTGATCGCGGGTGGACTGCCGACGGCGCCGGTGACGGCGCCCTGTGCGTACGCCTGCGATCTCGGGTGGATTTTCGACGGCGCCGGGGACGGAGTCAGGAACGCTGGACGATGCGGAGTTGATGGCCATGAGCAAAGCAGCGTGGTAGAAATGGAACAGAAAGGATCGTTGGTGGACGGGTGGGTGGTAGGGGGACGGTTCCAGCGACACAGTGATGGCGCGGCGGGGGAAGGGCGCCGGACAAGTGCGAGAAAAGCGATCGGGCGTCCGTCCTTGCGAACCCATAATACTGGCCATCGATTGCCGACAGATGCCAGCGATTGGCGGAAACAGCAATGTAAGCAACTTTTGTACAGCTACGTGGCTGCTGTCTCCTTGGTCGGTACCGGTTTTTGACGTGGGTCGAAGGGCCTCCTTAGCGATACATGGGATGGAAATGTGGGTCCAAGGCTTAACGTGGCGTGAAACGTGTCCCCGACCCACACCGTCGACCCACATTTGACATGCCGAAGGTCTCTAATGGAGAAAGACTGTATATATCAGGGTGATATACAACTGGGAGATTCTCGATCGACAATCTCTACTCGATCAGTAGCCAACCTCGATCGTCATCTGGCATACAGTCGGAATCACGCCCAATCCAAAGGAATTGAAATATCATGATCAAGGGGGTTCAAACCTGTGCCCCAATGGGCCCCACCCCAGTCGTGGACCCCATCGTCGGTGCACGGGGATGCCCAACAGCACGCAGAATGAAACTGCTTGTTTGGAAACAGGACAACAAACGCTCATCTGTTGAGACGTCTGTTCGGGCGACAAACCCCCAATGAACCACGATTCCATTCGGAGTCGCTGGTGGTCACTCTCGAGAAGGGGCCATGCAGATTAAGCGACCTCATGTGAACCTCGTGTAGTTCGCCCGTGTTCAGACAGGAAGTAGTCTGTTTGTCCTGTTATTGGATCCTTAACAGAACTTGCCGAGACTTAAAGTCTCCCGGCGGCACTGCATGAAGAGGCGACCCCACCCGCCGGCGCCAAAGACGTCGGATTAGTTTGAGAGTTTCGATAGAGGGCGTACCAGCATGCAAAAAGAGAACCATACACTACGTCTTTCGACCGCGCCGAGGTACGGCGCCGTCTTTGCGTCCATCGCAGCGATTGATGGTGCCACTGGATAAAAACAAAAGGACTTCGTCATCGCCTTGGTACACATATTTTGTTTTTCTGGGCGCCTTGGTATACATGTTTTGTTTTTCTGGGCGTTGGGCGATAGGACAAAAGAGACACACGCAAAGATGGTATGGAGAATCCGAATGGTTGGTACACTGTCGCACACTCCCCTACCCACCCCCACAAACAGCGCTCACGCCCTCCTTGCTGACATTTGCGTCGGCGCCACCGCCGACCACCGGCGCCGCCAACAACCGGTGGCGCCGCCAGTACCGACTGGCGCCACCGTCGCCCCCCCCCGCCGCCAACACCCACGGACACTACCAACACCAACTGTCGCGGCCAGTACCAACGGGCGCAACAGCCGCCCTCCCCCTTCGCCAACACCCACCGACACCGCCAGCAGCCACCAACACTCACCGAAGTGGCCAGTACCGACCGGCGCCACTGTCGCCCTCCCCCGCCACCAACACCTGACGGCTCCACCAACACCTGACGGCGCCACCAACACAAACCGGCGCCACCGCCGCCCCCCATCCGCCGCAAACACCTGACGGCGCCGCCAACAATCGGTGGCGCCGCAAACACCTGACGGCGCCGCCAACAACCGGTGGCGCCGCCAACACCAACCGGCGCCACCGTAGCCCTCCCCCGCCGCCAAAATCCGGTGGCGCCATCGCCGCCGCCCCCCGCCACCGTGTCCTTCCTTTACAGACACCGCCGTCGCCGGCCCCCGCCGCCGTCTCCGTCCCCCGCCGCCGTCGCCGTCCCCCGCCGCCGTTGGGCGTGTCCTAGCTGCTAGGGTTCATAACGCGCGACGTGAAAGGGTAGAAGCTTTTCGTGAAGAAGCGCTGTGCATGACGCTCGGCAGGGGTATCCAGTATGTTGGTTGGAACCAGGGGCTGACGTGGATAAAGTCGAGCTAGATGTATCCGCACAGTATACTCGGATATATCCGTATTTCGTGCCGTAGCTGCGTATTCATAATATACTCTGCCCATGCACGGACATTTATAATGCGCCATAATAGTTCTCCGAAGGCAGGATGCATTTTAGTCAGAGTGCGGTTCCTTGCCTGATTTTGTGGGACGCCCGGAATCGTCTGTGCACTACACAAGCATTCTGAGACAGCCCTTGGGACGGCACAGGCGTAAAAGATGCGAACGTTAACCACCAGCTCGAAGATAGTGGCCGAAGCCTCGCAACTATAAGCGCCATGTGTCGGGCACACCCAGACCGGATGACGAGAGCACGATGGGAAGGTGTTCGGGTATCCGCAGCATGTTACTACCTTCTTCAGGCTAGGAGGAATTAAGCTGTAGCAGTTTTCTATTTTCTGTCCGGAAAGGAAATCAACAACCCCTGGGTCCCAAAGGTGGGAGGCCCAGAAGAAACCAGCAAGGGAAACGTGCAAGCCACGCCCCTCCCAAGGAGGGCGACAGAGGTAGTTTGACATAAACCCGAGGGAGCAAGAGACCCAAGGCACGGACGGTTGGTAATTCTTCGGGACACGAGGGGTAGGCCGAGACCTCCCCTTAACAGCCCCGACGGCGGCCCCCTAGTGTCTATCCCCCCGACCGGATCAGATGATCCGGTTCGGATCAAATGATCCGGTTTCTGAGTACCATTTTTCGGACACTTCCTGCCATCAGTGACACTTTTTGACCTCAGAAACGGACTCATCGCAGTCTCTTCTCTCTTGGGACACACGATGACCACTTGCGGAATCCGCAAAGGGACCGAGAAAGGTGTAATAATCGACATTTTCATTGTTTGCGACGGCTGTTTTCGACGAGGTTCCGAAAACAGTACCGGGGGTGTGTTGGAGGCCTTCCGCACATCGTTGTGTTCGTCAGGACGGCGGCTCTTGCACCCCTGAGAGCGGTCAGAACCTGGCGTGCAGCCACTAACCAGATACTGTACGGGGGCCACTTGGTCCTTTTGAATTTGTGTGGATGGAAGCGCCCGTAAAGTGACGATCATTTGATCCTATGTGTCGGGGGAATAGACACTAGCGGGGCCACGGCGGGCCAACAAACGCCAGCACCCCGGCCCCTAGTGTCCATTCCATTGACCGCCTCATTTGAGCCGATCCGCCTCATTTGAGCCTAGTTTTGATGCGTCTCTGTGACAAGTTTTCCAGCCTCGGCTGCTCGGTCTGAGAATGAATCTGGGCTCAGCGCAGTCCACTTACCCACGGGCCATTTCGGCGGCAGTGGACGATGAAAACTCGGACGGGGCGCCCCAGACGCACCGAAATGGCCGCTTTTCCAGGCCATATGAGAGGAAGCCTCATTTGAGCTTCATCTGAGGCTCATTTGAGCCTCGGGAGCAGTAGAATGGACACTAGAGAGAAAACGAGGCGCCTTCGCAGTGTGGCCGCTATTCGGTCCCAATCCGCGGACATATGTGGAAGCAAACGACCCCCGGGAGCCCGTTTCTCGGCCTTCAATCGGAGCCGGCCAATGCAGGCCACCCGCAATGCGAAAAGCAAGTCTCTCCACACATTTCGAATTACAATCAAAAACAGATCAAGTCCGACAACCGCCACCGGCAGCAGCCAAGATATCCAAGCGGATGTGGGCCAATCACACGGCAACATCTTATCCACGATCCGTGCGCGAAGCGAGGCCACCGTAGGGCCGCTAAAAGCCGTCCAGCCACAGGCACGGCACGTCCGATGGCGGCGTACACCTCCACCCGGGCCCGCCCGCCACCGGATGGTCCCAAATGCCACACAAGCCCCTTTGCTTCCAGACACTCACAAAATGCGCCTCTTTGCTGTGTGAACACCCTCTGGCGTCCCCCACTGTTGGGCTCCGACGAGCGCTCATCGTGACCAAGGCAGCACTGTCCGCAAGGACACACAGCCTTTGGTGTCTAAGGAAGAGATTGCAGCTTTTAGTGTTCACGCTGGGGTAGCGCAGGAACGCTGGACAACCATGATTTCCCAGATGATTGAGACTCTCTCATGTATTACTTTGGAAAGTGCCACAGAATCTGGTGCAGGCGTCGTCGGACAACGTCTTGTTCGTAAACGCGCCGATCCTTATTTCTACAGAACCGTCCTCGAATGGAATACTTTCATTCTAGGTATACAGAGTATAATCATATTCAGAGCGAAAAAGTATCAGATTATAATACTGATCCATACTCCGACAAGGACGTCGGATCCGAACTCGAATGCATGACTTCATCTAAAACTCAAATCCGAGTGCATGTCAGCGGAGGTGGAATATATTCTGGTTCTATCGAGACTGACAGACTCAAAAGCCCGTGGCTGTAACGGCGCGGAGCCCGTGCCGATGACACAAGTTCTCAAAGTTCGGCACGACATGCTCAATGCGTAGCACTTGGCACAGGGGCGCACAGTGAAGCGAAGGCCAGTCATCAACAGGACTGTCAAGGCGCCACGCCATTCGCCTGCAGCCGGACTGCGACAAAGCACACTGTGCTATGGGCGGAGTCAGCTCGAGGCGCCGCACGGCGGCAAAGTCGTCCTGGGCCCCGCCCAGCATCCGCGCGACGAGACGTACCCAGCCCAGTGCCCGTTGACCGTGCATGCCTGTGTACCAGACGTAGTCGTACCGCGGTTTGCCGATGTAGTTTTCGCTCGCGCACGCCCTCTAGACTAACTACGGAGCACCCCACTCGAAGCTACAGTGGAAGGAAAAGGATTGGGGACACCACAAGGGAGCAGTCCGGATTCTTGTCGAGTAGCACTCCCAGCGCCCCTATCACCGGTAGCGCCTGTAGGTTGGAGACCGTGAGCCGCTGGCCCCGGTCGGATCTTGGCAGCCGGCGCAGTGACTGTGTCGGCACTGTAGTTCCACGATCAGGGGGGTTATCTCAGGAGGAGAGAAGTAACGGCCGCCTAGGCCGCTCGCGGGACACACGGTATGGGACTCGAGGTCCAGGAACTCGGGCCGATCGAAACGCCAAGACATGAAGACACGGTTTCCTGTCCGGCGACGACGGTGCCTCCCACCGACGTCGCCCTTCGTCCTAAAACGACGATACCGTTGCCGGGGATCAATTCCCCGATTGGAAATTGACCCGGGCAGTCACCAACCAATGCAGATAAATCCCTCTATGCATATCAAGTCCCCCGAAGCGATCATTGCAGACGAGGAAGAGTGACTGTCCCGCGCGCAACGCGCTGCAACCGCCGCGTGGCGCCCTGTCGGCTGTCGCCTGCCGCGCCCTCTGGCCGCGGGAACGCGGCCCCCCCGTGGCGCCCTCAAGTCGGGGCGTGGCGGCCGGGCGCATCCCTTCGGTGGCTCGCACAGGTGCGCGAGCGGGCCCATCATCCCCGGTCCCGCGCCACCGTCCCGTATGCGACTACCGCCGCCGGCGCTGTGGCATTAATGACGTTGGTTAGCTAACCAGTAAGTAGCGACCGACCGTAGACGCACGATAAAGCGAATGCTATCGCCCAAGGGGCGAGGAAGAAGAGCCTTTGCTCATGCAACATCCGATGGGTAGCCGGGGGTGCCGACGACGGCGAACCCCGGTCCCATGGTGCTTTTACTATCAGACGGTACCGGAGCGGGGTCGATCTACCGAGCGATCATAAAGATCGAATAACCACCAAAATAGATACGATAAAAGAAAGGACAGATATACGAGACGGAAGTAGCCTCCCAAAGGGCGAGCCAGAAGTCAGTCCAATCTTTCACCGGAGTACTGACCAGTCAGGGGGGCTACCGGGCCCAATATCCCAAGTATTAAGGAGATATGCTACATACCCCTGTAATGTGTTCCGAGCCGTCCCGGTGAGTGGGCGCAGATCGAATGATCCCCCACCACGAACGCCACAAGGGGCAACCAATCAGCGTGTCCCGTAACGACGCGCGAATTGACGTGACGGCGTTTAGCCTTGGCCGGCGCCTGCAAAGGTGATCGGGAAGACCCCTGACACTCTCGCGCTGGGCGGGGTGACGGAGCCAGCGGCGCGAACGGTCGCGATCGGCCCAGAATGGCCGATGCGTGCCGGAGGGCCAGGGGGCTGGAACGGGCAGCTTCTGGGCACCCACGGGGCGGCAACGGCCGTGCAGGCATCAGATGGGCCCCTACAGGAGTGGAGGCCGTGTGCTTGCGTGCCCCAGGAGGCACAGACGGGCGCGGCAAGGCGGGCCTCTGGGCTGGCCACGCGGTATATATACCGGGGGTTGGGCACGGCGAGGGCCCGTCTGGTTCCCCATGCCATCCGGCGTCCGGGTCCTGTAGCCCAGTTGGCCAGGTTTCTGTGGCCTGCGCGTGCGCACGTGATGAGCTCTGGGTCCTCCGTCTGCCGTGCCCCGTCCGTCGCGAGGCAAGGCTGTCACGGCCCTGCTTTCGGCGGGTGGGGGGCATTGCGCTCGCGCACACGGTGGGCGGGGGAACGGGGTTGGGCTCATAGCCACTGATGAGTCGGGCGCGCGGCCTGCGTCCAGCCGATTGACCCTAGGTCGAGAGGGGAGAGCGTGGTGGGCATTTTGGTTAGCGCGTGTGGCGTTGGCCCGGGTATGCCGCTCGTCGCGGGGTGCCGCCGGCAAGGACGACCCCAAGATGGCGGGCGGCGGTAGCGACGTCCAGATGGCCGACGCGGCCGGCGCGACGAGTAGCGGTGCCAATGACGCGGGGGGCCCAGCAGGGCGTGCTGGGTCGGAGGCGAGCGTTGGCCAGGGGTCGCGACAAGACGGGTCGTCAGCCGAAAATGGCCGTGACATACGCAGCGGCGGCCTTGCCGCAGACTTTCCCGACGAGGCGGACGACCAAGCGGCCGAGCTGCCGCTCATCGAGGGTGCAGGGCCGTAGCCCCTTCGGCGCACGTACTTTAGCCCTACGTCCCTTGGGACCCGAGATGGCGTCCCCGTCATGAGTGACGACGCCTTAATGGACGCGGCGACCAACAGCTGCCGCGTGGCGTTGGTTTTTATTGAACAAGGCCATTGGGGCACCCCTCCGGGGTTCATTGACATCCTCAGAGGGGTACCCGATGCTCACGTCGACGCCGTTGTGGCGGAGGGGCGTGGGAACGCCGATTATGGCAACCAAGGCGAGGCGCGACAAGCGTATGATGTCCTGGCGTATGCCAACGAGTCCGTCCGTTACGGACGGCCGTTCCACGAATTCCACACGCCTCTTTACGCTTGTGCGCTCCTGTTCCCGGTCCACCAGATGGGGACCTTTGAGGACGCCGCCAACAACTTCGGGAGTCTGCGTCGTGCTGGGCCATAGGCCGTCTTCTTGGATCACCGCACGGCCAAGGAGTTGTCGGTGCCCTTTGCCCATGAGGCGGGCAAGGAGGAGTACCTCGATGAGCTCATCGAGGCATCTCACGAGGCGGAACACGCCGTGGAAGAGAAGTTCGACGAGCGCACCGTGGCGTTGACTTCCCCGTTTCGGGCGCCGAGTTATTCCCCCGCCAATCGGCGTGCTCAAGACGCGGCTCGTATCTCGAGCCGCGGGCTTCTTCCAACCGCTTGGTGCTCCGGTGTAATCCGGGCGCCCCGTCATTTTGACTTGTCACGGTGGTTCCCACGCTACCCCCGCTGGTGCTTAAACCGCGGGGTGTGGATGGAGATGCCTTACGCATGGTCGTACTTGGCGCAAGAGCTCGTCGACGAGTTCAGTGCCACTTGGCATGTCGTTAATGCGGAGTATTACTACTTCTTGGCGGCCGGGTGGGTGCATACCCTGTTTACGGACAAGGTCTTTGCCTGGCTCGATGCCAAGGCCCTTCGGCGTATGTCCAAGTTGGACCTGCACCGGATGGCCAGTGGGCCGGGTGGCCAGGCAATGTTGAATACTTTCCACAAGATGCACAAGGCCACGGAGGTCTTCCCGTGGACCATTGTGGTCAAGGACGTCATTCGACGGGACACGCAGACGCGTGCGGCGCGTCAGGTGCACGTCCATTTGGACTCGTTGGCCGACTACGGGTTCATGCTGAACCACTCTTGTCGGGGCTTTGCGTCTCTTCCCGTTTGTGGCGGGGGGTGGGACGACGATGGCGATACGCCCGCGGCGGCAGCCCAAGGCAACGGCGATTTTATCCGCCAAGGTACGCGGGTGGCCGGTGGGCCTTCGCGTCGGGCCGCCTCTCCCAGCCGTCGGGGTTCACTATCGCCGGTGCGCGGGACATGCGTTACCGCCGCGTCCGGGGGACATGCGCGTTCGACGATCGAAGACGTTTGGATTTCGTCAGAGGCGTTTCAGGCGGCAGTGGCCCTGTGTGGCGACGGGCTCAGTCGTCGTACTGACAGGCAGCGAGTGCCTTGTAGCGTCGGGGCGGCCGCCCTGGCCTTGGCATGGAATCTCCAGACGGAGGCATTGCGCCGGGCGGTTCGAGATGCCCATGGCGATGTCCTTGAGGACGCCATGCCGGTCTTGGCTCGAGCCATGAGCGTGGCGGCGCACTCGGCGGCTGCCTTCGACCTGTTCTCCCAGGAGGTCGAACGTCTGCGCCACGTGGCGGTGGTGCCTCCCGCGCCTGTGCGTTTTGACTCTGGCGGCATCCTTGGCCGACGTCTCAGCCGTGACGACGAGGATGAGGAGGAGCCTCCGGGCAATATGCGCCGTCGCAGTTCTTCTGTAGACGATGGTAGCCGGGGGCATGTCCGCAACTGAGGCGGAGTGGCCTAGGACTGGTGCGGGCCCGACTTGGGTCTTTGTTCTGTTAGACTTGTTTCCTGCTGATGCCCGTCGGCAGGTGATGCTGTGGCGGTGTTGTATACACCCTGCGCGCTCATGTGATGCTGTCATTTAGACAGAGAGGGTTTGGCTTGTGTAGCGCTGTTGGTTTTCCTGTTAAAGTGAAACGCAACAAGTGCCCATGTGGTCGCACTATTATTGTCGGTTGACGCGTGAGGCAGTACATCATGCGATGCACAGGCCGCTTTGGCGTCGATGTACCAGGGGGCACTTTCCCATCTGGTAGCTATCAGCGTCGCCGCTGTTCTCTGGTACATCAGGTCCTCAACTGTGTTCGTTAGGTCGTGGACCGAGGGTAAGAATAGCCCATTTGGCTCGGATCCAACACCTTGGGTAATCGGCGCGGTTGGCACGCCATCGTCCTGTGAGGACGGGGGACACGGCCATACGTAGGTGTACGGTCCGTGCCACTCAGAAAGCTCGGCGAAACGCCAAAGAGCCAACCAGGGGTCGTGGGGGATATTACGCGTTCGTTCGGATAATGTCAGTCGAACCCAACATATCGGCAACGTCTCCTGAACTGAAGAAGATTGGTTAATCTGAATCCAGTTCAGTGTGATTCGAATTTCTCCGTGGGAATTCGAAAACACTCCAAGAATGGTCGGGGACCACTTTGGATCTGGGCGTTGGGGGGATACTACCAACGCCGTTTCGGCTGGATTAAGCCTGGGTGATCGGCGGGTACCCCGAGACGGGGGGGTGGGAATACTCCAGGAGAATCCCGCAATTTTCTTTTTTCTCCGTCGGAGGAATCGGATCGCCAGGTTCCGAGGAAGGTTCTCCAAAGGTTTCCAGGAGTCGTCCTTGGGACCATTGTCAAATAACCGGACTTTGGCACTGTAGATGCCATTGTTCCGACGGAGGCTTAATAAGCGGTCAATGACGTATTCGTAGGGTACCGGTGGTGTGCTCTCAGGCATATCGAGTCCATCCAGTAGTGGATGTGGCGTCCCGTCTGGTGTCGAAGGCCGTGGAGTCGGAGTAACGTGGTCACTATTGACTCTTCGCTCTTCGCTACTCACGTCTATGACGTAGGTAGAGTCATCTGCGTCGAGTACGACGAACGGGCCGACGGCCCTGCTTTGCAGCTTGTTCTTTTGTTGGTGGTTCTTCGTATAGACGTAGTCACCGACGCGAACACGTTTGTTACGTGTATCCACGTTCGAGTCGAAGTTACGCTTATAGCTTTGTTGGGTCTTTTGCAAGGCCTCTACGACGGCCGAGATTTTCTGTCTTAGCTTGGCCATGAACTCACGCTTACGCGCCAGGGTTGATCCATTATTGAGGGTACCCTTGTTTTCCAATGGAGTCCCGGGTGGGAGGTTGCGTACCGACAGACTCGGGACTCGTCTTGAGATAACGAGTTCGAATGGAGCAATGCCTGTCGGCCGGTGCGGCTGGCTGTTATAGGCCATTGTCAATACGGGGAGTAATTCATCCCGACGGCGCGGGTCGTCCGTGACGTAATGTCCGAGTTGCGTAGCCATGGTACGATTGTACCTTTCGACTTGACCATTGTTCTGTGGGTGATATGCCGTGGTGCGCACTGCTTCGGTGCCCAGCACTTTCATTACGGAAATTAAGAAGTTCGACATGAACTGGGGTCCTTGATCCGATAGGATTCGGTCCGATGGGCCATGACAGGCAACCCAGGCGTCGAAAATGGCTGATGCCACGGAGATTGCTGTTATGCGCCGCAAGGCGACGCATTTGGTCAGCTTGGCGAAGCAGTCGGTAATGACCAGAATGAAGCGGTTGCCAGCTCTAGTAGCAGGGATTGGCCCGAAGATATCGACCGATAGGTCCGTCAATGGCTCCGTATCCGGGAACAGCGTCAACGGGGACGTGTGGCGTCGCAGTGACAGCCGGTTCTGGGCGCAGGTTGTACACTTCTTAATAGTGTTGTAGAGCTCCGTGACCATGGATGGGCAGTAATACCAACGCCGCATGGCCTATTACATTCGGTTCGTACCCGGGTGGGCTGACACCGTTGCCTGATGTTCCATCGTAAGTATACGCTCACGTAGACTTTCCGGGATGACCAATTGGTCGCCGTACGGCGCCCGCCCGTACAGGCCGTGGCTTTCATTTTGAAAGAAGGCTTTTGCCGTCTTGCGAGCCACGCGTTTGGCCAACTCGACGCAACACGCGTCGGTTTGTTGGGCTGCCACAATATCTTCGTATTAGACGGGGGCCGGCATGTCGGTACCTGTGTACCTCCCCGTCAGCATGCCGTTGGCCGTCTCGGCCAATGCAAGGCATGGCATATCGTCGTTGATATCTTCAACGGCGGCGTCATTGTCCGTTCGGGACAAGAAGTCTGGGGCGTGGTGTGATGCAACGGGTTTGTACTGCATGTCGAATGCATATTCGGACAGCCGTAGGCGCCATCGCATCAGCCGACCACTGGAACCCGTAGTGCTGTAAATCCAGCTTAGAGCTTGGTGGTCGGTCTTTAATAGGAAGCGATGACCGTCGAGAAAGTGTCTGATCTGGAGTACGCTCCACACAAAGCCGAGGAACTCGCGTTCCGTGGTGGAATAGTTTTTCTCAGCAGGGCTGAGGCCACGGCTCCAATAGCCAACTGGTAATCTAGTACCGTCAGGCTGCTCTTGCAGCAAGGTGCATCCGAGTTGGTCGGCGCAGGCGTCGACATCGACAATCATTTGGCCTTTGGCCTTCGGCAGGACCAAAATTGGTGGTGCGAGAAGCGCTTGCCGTAGGTCGTCGAAGGCCGCGAGGGCTGCGTCGGTAGTTTTTGGTAAGTCCGGGGGGACTTTCGCGCGGGTCGTCGCGTTGAGCGGCTTTGCTCGTTTAGCAAAGTCCTTGACGAAACGTCTATAGACGTTACACATCCCCAAGAAGCTTTTAAGCTGGGTCTTGGTGGTGGGGAACGAAGCGTGCTTCAACGCGTCGAAGTTCTCACTATGAACATGGAGCTGACCCGGTCGGACAATATGTCCAAGGTACTCGACTTCGTCGGAGAACCAGGTGCATTTCTCAAGATTGAGAGTGACACCGGCTTCGCGCAACTGCGTTAAGACCACATCAACGTCCTCGACGTGTTGCTCTGGAGATGCAGAGAAGATGATGACATCATCTAGGTAGACGAGGCAAAGCCGCCACTTGAGTCCAGAAAATATAATTTCGAGGGCACGTTGAAAAGTAGCGGGGGCGTCGGTCAGTCAGAATGGCATGGACAGCCAATGGTAGATACCAGCATGCGTTGTAGACGCAGTCTTCTCTCTGTCGGCAGGGCGCATGGGCACTTGCGAATAGCCCGCCGTACAGTCAAGGGAGGTGAAGACCTTCGAATCTCCTAAGGAGTCCAGGAAATCCTTCATTCGGGGAAGGGGGTAGGCATCCTTCTTTGTGATGTTGTTGAGTCGTCGGTAATCGACACAGAAGCGGGACTTGCCATTCTTCTTTGGTACGATGACGACGGGGCTTGCCCATGCAATGTGGCTAGGTTCTATAACCTTTAGTTTCAACATCTTGTTGATTTGATCAGCTATGATCTGTCGCTTGAATGGATCCGTGCGATACGGTTGTGCCCGAATGGGTACGGCATCCGCTGGGGTTACGATGGCATGCTCAGTGGCGTTTTAATAGGACCTAGGGTACCGTCCCACATTTCGGAATGCGTACGAAGCATCTCCCGGATTTGCTTGTGCAAATGCTCCGATCATTCACTGAGGTCCACATCCTCGACAGGGTCGTCGGACAACGATGGGTCCTCACCGGTAGGTGTGTCTTGGGTTTCCTTCTCCTAGGCTATGGCGGCCAGCATGGGCCCTTGGAATGGTTTGGCGAACCCGAGAAAGCTGTTCTTACGAACTATGGACTGTTCCGGCCCGAAGTTGCAGACCCTAACCAAAAATGGTTCATCGGGCTTGACGAGCGCAACGCCATGGGCGACTGCCACTCACTTGTGCCGGCATAGGCGGATGTTGGGTGAGATGGTGACGAGGCCGGGGGTGGCGCAGGTTGACATAACCCATTCTTCCTTCCTTTCTTTGGCGCGGACTTGGCGACGTGCCCTTACCTTAGCAGGTTGGTCTTCCCATGACCGTTCCCACTTATTGGCAAGTAGGGTGGCGAGGATAGGCGTTCGCCTTAGGTTCCTGGTGACCTCACCGACGTGGTCTTGCCACACAACCTTCTTTAGGCGGGTGAAGGTGGCTTCGACATGGTTGTCCATGAACTCAGTACCGAGGATACAGGGTACCGATAGGTGTTCGGCGACAAAGAATCGGTCGAAGACCTTGGCGCATCCAACATCTATATACAGATGTATAGCATCTTTTGCTATGAGGCGGTTGTTGTTTGCATCTTTGATGCGGGGTGTGCGCTCGAGCTTTCCAGCACAACTCTGCCAGTTGGCAGGTAAGACATTAGTTAGAACAAATTTAAAGCCGGCCCCGATGTCCAAGACAGGGCGACAACTGTGCATTTCCCGTTGGCAAGGGCCAATGGTGGCCGCGATCTCATAGTGCCGATGGGCCGGGCTTAGAATCCTTGTGACTTTACGTCTTTCACCAGTTGGTGATGTCGCGCCGGGCAACCCGCCAAGGGGCACCCGGCTCATTCGTTCTTCGAGTCGGTGGACTCGTTGCTATCGCTTTCAGCGGTTGGTTTGGTATCCTCCGTTACATAGTTCACGGCAATAACAGGAGTACGGCGCTGACGTGGCCGATACGGCTCAGCGCATTGAGCAGCGAAGTGACCGGGCTTGTTACAGTTGTAACGAATATCGGTCCTTGCCTGAGGCGACTCCTTTGGGGGCGGAGAATGGGACCGAGCCCGCGGTTGGGTAGGCGGGAGTGGGCGGTCGACATTGGGGTGCCGGGTTGGCATGGGCAAGGCATATGCTACCTTAGTCGTCTGAGGACGAGGCAGCTCAAGCGATAAGCGAAGCTTGTTTGTCCCGTCCCAATATCTCTGCGCAGCAGCGATGGTATCCTCCAGCGTGCGCTTGGGGAACCGCCCGTCCAATAACCGGACATGAGATTGGATAATCTCGGACAAGCCAATGATGAGTACATCCTTCACATCTTGAGCGTGAAAGAGGCCGTCGAGGCGGTCGCACTGCCTCTCAACGAGGAGCCCAAAGGCTGTGGGCGACTCACTATCGGGTTGGCGCATTGTAATAATGTCGTGGTAGGCGGACGCCCTTACGGCATGGGTGGCGTACTTGGCTAGAAGAGGAGGGGGCTGGTGCCCGTAAACGGCTCTTGTCCTTGGAATGCGCCATCCAAGCGGCGGTTCATCTTGTGCGTTTTCTCCACTACGGATGGTGGAAGTGACAGATCACGTCGGATCAGGAAGTAGGTGTGATAGTCCGATAGGGACTTGAAGCGACTGTTGGAGGGTCGACTGACCTTTTGCAGATCGGCTTTCTCCAACCGTTTCTTAGAGTCGGGGCGACTCTTGTACGGACCCGGGCGGGGTCGTCGAGACGCGGCGTCCGATGACGTGTCCGAAGACTCGGGGCTTGAGCTCGACGACGGAGAAGACGGGGAACCCGCGGATTCTCCGGAGTCGGAAGACGAAGAGGAAATCGTCCCACTGGACGAGAGTTCCTCATTCGTTGCCGAAATGTTGGCATTCTCAACTAGGGATGTTGAGCGGGCCAACTTGGTCTCCTTGTCGAAGCTTATGCTCTTGATCCCAAAGTTCGGTCGCTTGGCGAACTGGCTCTGGACGAGAGGAAGACGACTCGCCCCCCTTCGGGTCGGCCTCGACCTCAGTCTTGCTCTTCGTCTTGCGACGCGACTTTTACGCCCGGGAATCGGACTCGATGTCCTCCTAGCGCATAGACTCCACGTTTGCGAGCAGTTTGTCGTTTGCTTCCGCTAACGATCGGTTAGTCGCTTTTTGGGCCGTCAGACGGAGACGAAGTGTCTCCACCTCCGCGTTCAGGCTCTCCGCATCGAGCGGGTGGCCAGAGGCCGCCGCGTTCAACGCAGGTGATCCCGAGAGGGAACCACCTCGGATGTTGGCGTCTCGCATGTTCGTACGAACGCCTCCCGGCGGGACGTAGTCGGAAGGCAGTGCGTTGCCCTTACCCTTCCCATTGCCACGTTGCCCATCGGCACCACCAGGGGTCATTGCTCAACCGGCAGAGTGCCAACAGAAGCACCCCGCTCTCCAATTGGAGATCACGACGCACGACGCCCAGCGTTGTGGCACACACATGTGGGAGACGCGCCCCGCGCGTCAAGCCAATGGGTGCAATACCCGTCACCGTGCCACTTGGCAACAAGAGACAGCTCTCGGGCACCGCGTGCAGATGCACGCGGCAGGAAAGAATATCCCCTGCTGCTCCACCAAATGTGGTCTTAATGACGTTGGTAAACCAACCAGTAACTAGCGACAGACCGTAGACGCACGATAAAGCGAATGCTATCGCCCAAGAGGCGAGGAAGAAGAGCCTTTGTTCGTGCAACATCCGATGGGGATCCGGGGGTGCCGACGACGGCGAACCCCGGACCCATGGTGCATTTAATATCAGACGGTAAAGGGGCGGCGTCGATCGACCGAGCGAGCATAGAGATCGAATAACCACCAAAATAGAGACGATAAAAGAAAGCACACATATACAAGACGGAAGTAACCTCCCAAACGGCGAGCCACAAGTCAGTTCAACCCTGCACGTGAATACTGACCAGTCAGGGTGGCTACCGGGCCCAATATGCTATTTATTAAGGAAATATGCTACAGCCTATACAGGGGAAATTAGGACTTTGAAATCTCAAGTAGTAGTTCCCTGCCATACTGCTATCGAAGTGCGGCTCCTGTCGCTGTAGTTAGGACATCGATCGGATATATGCCATTGTATTCGGATACGATAGTAGTATCCGATTATGAATATATTCCACTTCATAATCCGGTGAGGTTATATTCTGATCCTCATCTTGCTAGATGAGAATCTAGTCTCCTAAAGACGGTTGCAGGCTTCTTTGGTCCATCCGTCCGCGACCACCCCGGATTGCTGATCGTTCAACAGTGTCAGTGTTCACCCACGATTCCAGCCAGTGGGCCAGTGTTCACACGTATTTGAGGATTTCATGACACGGCGTGCACGTGAACTGCAGATCGGTCGGCATTCCAGCCCCGATGACAGAATTATGTACCCAACAATTGACGCGTTTTCTGACGAATGACAACAGAAGACAAATTACGACAAGCTGCTCACTGGGGCGCGTGGGGTGCGTGCGGGGTGGGTGGGTTTGGGTGGGGTGGGGTGCGTGGGGTGCATGAGTGGCCGGGCGCGGTAGGTTGGGGTGGGGTGGTTGTGAGTAGGGTGGGGTGGGTGGGGTGTGTGGGGTGGCGCAGGCGCCGTCTATATGGTGGGGTGAGATGCGCTGGGACCGATAGGTGGGCTGGGCTGGGGTGACGCGGGGAGAATACGAGGTGGGTGAGTTGGGGTAGGGTGGGTGTGGGTAGGGTGGGGTGGGTGGGGTGTGTGGGGTGGTGCAGGCGCCGTAGATATGGTGGGGTGAGATGCGCTGGGACCGATAGGTGGGC